>Ga0065711_1042858_pt1 | contig 15092 bp, 3 predicted proteins | sample Hoacrofraction12_FD_59098 | JGI IMG/M metagenome (GOLD analysis project Ga0065711, IMG submission 59098) | Hoatzin crop microbial communities from Cojedes, Venezuela - Epithelial fraction 12 v2 (version 2) | ecosystem: Host-associated > Birds > Digestive system > Esophagus > Crop | place... | reverse complement strand
TCTTCTGCCTGCAGTATTCTTTACCTATGATTTCCATAGACAATTTGAAAGCAAAAATATAGGATTAATTTATTCTACTGTAAAAGACAAATTAGGATTTATGGCAATAGGAAATGTTTATTGCTAGTTTAGTTTACAAATACAGTGATTGAAGGCAATTTCAGTTTGTGTAACTGTGCAATGTTTTCTTGGAAATGACTGTTGGAATTCACGTCCATCTAAATTCCTGATCCGCTCCGCTGTCTCGCTGATTTCTCAAAGACTGCTATGATCTTCAATGGGCAAGCACATGACAAAAAGCATAAATCACAGCAAAGCTGAAAAAATTAGTATTTTGGGGTTTTCCTGCTATATTCCTGAAAACATACTTATAAATACATTTACGTAAGTGACACACAAAAATACAGGGAGGGAGAAAGTCACCCGCTTTAGCATTCACACTCTGTTTTCGAAGACCACCTTAAACGCAGTGATTCGCACCTCTGGATTGCAGAGAGGGCCTGGTCTCTCATCCTTCACACTGAGATTTTTCATGAAGTGTAGCTGCTCTCTGGAAGTTTACCTAAAGAGATCTGTGCGCTCTCAACAGGCCTGTGTAGCCATAGTTTCTTGCAAAAGGAATTAGTTAAGACAACCAGACAATTCTGTTTGAAAGACTATAATAGGCCAAACCAGTGTCAAACCCAAAAAGTTTTAGTGTAAATTTTGTCCAGCGTCAACTAAGTTGTTTGGTTGACTATACAGAAAAAAGAAAGCAGCTGATTCCCTCTGTAAGATATGAAAAACAAAGGATAAGAAACTTGGAGAAAGCACCCTAATTTTAAAAGGTAGCTTTTTTTATATAGCAGAGATGTTTTTCGCTATCAATGGACTTTTAGTTAACATGAAAATTTTCATTTTTAATCTTGTAATTGCAAAATTTGGGATTGCTCTCCAATGTCCTGTGAAATATAATGTAATGTAAATTGAAAGCCAAGATATCTGAGATGCAAAATTCTACTTTACAAACACATAATCATTAGTATTTGATCATTAGGAATGTATTTATTTGGTATCTTATTTCTTGATTTCCTGAAACTGAAAAGTAGAACAACTTTCTGTGTATAGTGCAAATCTGCTGGTAACAGGATTAAATGAAATGTTAATTTGTTTCCCTTTGCAGCTATAAATACTGTAGTCTCTTTAATGGAAATAAAATAGCATTTTTCTTTCTCCATAAGCACCCAATCTATTAAATTGTAATATATATATATAATTATCAGGGTTTTTTCCACTGGTACGTGAATATCAGCTACCTCCCATAGTGTGTCATCTTAAAGCAACTTCAAAACAACCGTGATGTAATATATGCTCATCTAGGCTAAAACTTTTTCATTCAAATCTTGCACCCATACTTAGGCATCTAAATATAATGGCCTGATTTTTGGAAGATGCGAGCCCATTTAGGTGCAGCGACTTGCTAAGATTTGCTATGGTCTGCGGTTCTGAAAAGCAGGCCGTATATGTAGGTAGCCTAAATATAAATTCATGAACTAATTTAAGACTTAAATAGACTTTAAATTGTTGGTCACATTTCTCAGTTCATGTTACTCTTAAAGGAGAAAACCAGTGATTCCTGGCAGGGATCCTTGTCTGACTGGCGCTGATGACAAAGAACCCATGCTTCAGTGGGAGCGGGTTGCTCCTTGGGTTTAAAAGTATTTTTGTAAGCTATATAACCGTTCAATGTTGTATTATGTTATTCCAGTTTAAGGCACAAGCTCTATCTTTTATATTCCAAATTTACTAGAAACATAATGGAAATTTGTTTAGGTAGAGCACTTCCAGTGGAATGGAATCATGTATGCATGTTCTAAAACGTCTGCTGTGTTCAAAGCCATTAAGTTGAAGGAAACACGTTAGGTGCTTTGAATAAAACACACGTAATATTTAGCAGGGCATTTACGACTGTCAAATAGTGTGTTTCTTTTGTTGGTGTTATTTTCAGGGCTTATCAGCAACCTGTTTCAGGGGTTGTTTTGCTTTTCTAATTGGAAGACATTTTAATGATTTCAGTTATCAGTGTTCTTTATTTGTAGATGTAGATTCCTCAAGACAAAAAAAAAGTATTTAAAAATGTGGTATCACTGTCTCAAAATCACAGTGTAACTGTCATTGCTAATACCTTATCATTGACACCAGTACTGGCATTGGCAACTAGAGGAGATGGAGTGATGAAAAAAAGCAATTATTCTTCAGTTAACGAGGGCATTCTGTGTAATGTGCAGACCAGTCCAGAAAGTCCAAACGCTATGCAGAATGTATTAATTATAATTCCTTATCCTTTGTCCAAGTTTTAGTTAGTTCATTTTCTTGTATTTAAATTTGGCATCTTTTGTTAATTGAGGCTTCGCATAATGTACACCAGGCTGGGCTGTAGATGAACGAAAATGGAACTATAATAGTGTACTAGCACTAACACTGCTCCTTTCAAGTTTTGGGCTTTAGTTTTTTGGGTTTTTTGGGGTTTTGGTGGGTTTTTTTAAACACGTAGAAATTATTTTTTGGTGGACACTAAACAAAAAATTCAGGCATGGCTCTGGGTATGTTCTGTAGTACCCAGAGAAAAGACATTTATTTAACAAAAATTCAGAAGTTCTACAGCATTATACATCTGTGTTTTATTAGAAAATGACAGTAACTCAATATTATTCTCTGTAAAGAAAAAATTCAAATGTGGATAATTATGGTAACCGAAGAACGGTATTAAGCAAGTATCGTGGCTCACTATTTCTCCCATTGTCGCATCATTTCATTCCGCCTCCCATTGTGCAGAGAGATTTTCCTGCAAACTTCTCTACCCTATGGAAGAAGAGGAAGTTTTCAAAAATTATTAGTAGTATAATAGTGTTAGCAAAATACTAACAATCAAGTTATTAACATATTTCTACAGTTCATGAACATGCCAGCATGTCTAAGGACGGAATAAAAATAGCTGTGGTCCTACGAAATCTCTGCAATTCCGTGGAAACTCAGTATTTCAAAGTGCAAAAGTCACCTCTCAGACTGGTTGTTACTGAGCCAACCAACAGGGTGATTTAAAAAAAAAAAAAAAAAAAATCTTTCCAATGATGATTTTAGTGACTTTCTTGCTCTCTCTTTTTTTTTTTCTTCGTGTCACATGAGTAATATATAAACACTTTGTGCTTTAAGCAGCAAGGTGGGAGCAGAAGTATCTAAAAAAAACCCCCAGAAAACCTGTAGCCAGAATGACAAATCCTTAGGCAGAGCTATAAAACATACAGCTCAGTAGCACAGAGCCATAAGAATATATTGACTGTGGCCCAAACTCATCAGAAGATTGATCAATCCAGCTGACTTGCATTAATTGTGAAATAGAAAGAACGATGCGATCGATGATAGGCTTGAAAGTGCAGCGGTAATGATGCCACGTCTAGCTAATCCAATAATGGAGGCCCTGATGTATAGCATATTGGAATTCCACTCTTCGGGCCCTGTCACAATAAAGCATATCCTGCAATTATGGGGAAAAATGGAGCAGGCAGCAGTTGAGCTGGCCTAATCGGCCAGCGCCACAGTAGTTTTCCTGATTAAACACTGCATTAAGTGGCACTCAAACACTGCAACTTGTCTGCATTACGAAAGATAATCCTTAAATTAATGTGAAACTTTGTCTTTTAATCAAAGCAAACTATGAATATTAAGATGTGTGCAAGATATCTAGTTAACTGTGGACATTTTAACAATTTATAAACTGGACTCTCGCTGTTGGCCATGAGGAGAAAGGACCGTATGCCGAATTCAGAGCCACCAGTTTCCCCTGCTGAAAAGCAATTAGACTTTACATAGGCTTAAAGACCTGATGGGAAAAGTAATATACTTGACGGACCTTTAGAGAATTCAAATTTAGTTAACTGCTGTAAATGTTTGCCTGTGATCACTGATTTTAGTCTGCTCAGTGTTCTGGGTTGATTGGGGGAAGAAACAGCTTTTTAGCAAATACTGAGGTAAGTACGGCCAGACCTGCAGCTGAAGCTAGGAACCAGTGGTCATCCACCCACTGGAAACACAAGCAACCAAAATGCTGTGCAAAATATGGCATTTGTCACATCAATAGGAAAGACTGAAAGACTTTTAGTTCCTTATTGATTTTCCTACTACTACTTTATTAATGCTACTTCATTTTTATTATTAAGTTTACATATATGAGCCTATCCATTGTCATTGTGACCTGACTTTGACGTTGGCTTGACCTTCTGTTTGAGGGCACAGCTTCGTGTGGAGGACGCTACAAGCCTGTGCTGACCACGCAGAGGCACCTCAGCGGTTCCTGCATAAGGAACATGTGCTCTTCAGTCCTGCCCTCTCCCTGGGGCCGAAGGGTCTGGGGAGACTGGTTCTTCCTGCTCTGGTTGGAAGGGAACATTCGGAGGAACTCTGGAGCCGTGACTGTTTATTTCACCTTATCCCTTGTCAACAGTGTTCTTCAATTACTTTTTGTTTGGGGGGAAGATAAATGACTGGTCTCAGAGTTGCTTGATGTTTAGGGAGTGCAAGGGCTGTTGTTTATGTGTGGGTTTGAGTAACTACGGAAAGGGAAATGGATGGCTGCCTAACCACTGAGGAAGCACCTAAACCGATCTGTAGATCATTCTGCTCTGCCTTCTGGAAATCATTGACTGCTTTAACTCCAGTATGGAGTGGGTGTTCTTGTGTTTCAGCTATATAAATTTACTACTTTTCGGATACAAATGTTTGTGTATAAATGGGACTGAGGTTTTGACACTACATAGTTCTTGAGACTCTTCAGTAGAACCTGGCACCATTTCTACGTGCCCATGTAGAGGTTTTGTCATGAAGAAAAGAACTTTGCTACTCTTGCTGTGCTTTTTTTCTTTAAGGAAGTTGCTAAGACAGAAAAGCTTGGGGATGATTATTTAAGCAAATAGCAAGCAAACAAAACGATTTGCATTCCTGTGCGTTAAAATATCCTGGTTCCAGCTCCTGTGAGAGATCAGGAGCTCTGCACATCTTGCTGAAGCGTCTTTGATCCCGGAGCAGCCAGCTCCACGAGCAGGATGGGCACGTGTGAGCAGTAATTGTCCAGCCATCTCCGGTTAATGCCCTAGCGCAGAGAAGCCAACACTTTAAGCCTTCAGCTCACATCTTCTGTTTCCTTGTCAATGCAGTGTAATTTGCTCAGCATTGTCGGGAAAGTTGCACAGGGCTTTTCTTCTCCTCTAAAGTTGATTACACCTGTGGGGAATAAAAATGACAAAAGAAACACGATTCCTCACATGGTTACAATGGGAATACAGGGATGAAATTGAGGAGATAATTTGTCCTAAAGCTTCTAAATATTTCAAAGTGTTGTTTTCAATATAAAAATGTAATTAAAAAACTAGATTAATCAATTCTGAAATTGATTTCAGGCTGCTTAAGTGAGCTGACAGCAAAGATGGTATTTTTGTTTCTCTGTAAGAAGAAAATAGATTTAATGTTCTTCAGGTTTTTTCCTTTAAAAATACTGCAGTGTAACCAAAAAAATAAGAGAAGATGACCAAGTTGTAAATGTAATACTACCATACTAGATTTTAGTAGCATCTGTTTCTGTGAGAGATGCATGCTACGGTTTGCATTTTCTAAATGTATTTTTGGTTGGATGAAGTGCTAACAGTTAGCTTTACGCCTCCCATCATAAAAGTAATGACAAAAGAAAAGGAGAATTCAAACTGTGTGTTGGTAAATAATTGCTGTGGAACAAACCCTTCCCTTCCCTGAGTCTTTGTTCAGTTCTTTTTGCCACTAGAGAATAATTTTAATACGTGAAAACTATATTCAAGCTATGTTCCCACAGTAAATGTGATCTACTAGACCTTATTTATTTCCAGGACAACTAATTTCAAGCCAGCCTATGTTAAAGAAAGTACTGAGCAGCGTGGTTTAAAATTGCTGGAAAGCTGTACATGCAATATTAGAATAGAAATCTTGGGTGTCTTCTCAAGGTTTGAGTAATCCCAGTAGACTTGCAAGCTTCTGTGAATAATTCTGTAAAGTTTAAGTGAAGGAGCTGAGATATTTTCCCCCCTCTCTTTTAGATTACTGCAGTTATTTGAGGCAAAAACTCAAAATACCTCAACATTAAGGGAAATGAAGACTCTGTTCAAAGACTGAAGTAGCAATACATAGCCTAAAGGCACCAACCTAAACCAACAAACTGACTACAGCAATGCTTTTTTTGATCTATTTTCTCTGTCAAAGAATTTACTAGATGCCACCAGTCATGTGTGACAGCACCACCTTATCTTCATAACAGAATAACTTCTGTCAATGCGTAACTCTGATGTTGGTAGTTTCATGTAATTAAATAGGTGTGTATATCTTTGTAGACCATTCCTTAATAATGGGATGGTTGCATTTGTGCTACCTCGGTTTGAAGTATCCTAAAGACTGCGTTATGTGCTATTTTTGCTTTGTGTTTTTTTTTAAATTTTCACTTACAGCTAAAACTCGGTGCATAGCAAATAGGACTGGGGAGGTGAAGTAGCTACTTGGAACCTGCTCCTTCCATGGGAATTTGGTTGTTCTGTGGAGCTGCACTGAAGAGATATCGTTGCTTCTGCTTGCTGTGCACAGTATCGTTACCTTTGGTCATTTCTGTGTTGTGCTCTTCAAATAAGACTTGTAACACAGATGGTGACACCAGACGGTCTTACAGACTTGCAAGTACTTGAAAAGGAGGTGTTAATATTTTTCCCCAGGAAAAGAGAGAGGAATTTTACCCTCCCCCAAAGTATTGTTTCATCTGTAATTAGCAGAGGCAAGATCATCCAAATACAGAAATCGGTGAGCTAATTGAGTTAGTCTAGCAATGAGGGACTCTACTGGGACCAATTAACATGATCTGGATATTAAAGGGAAAGCAGAATATTTCCTCTTTTTTTTTCCCCTCCTATGATTTGCCACATTTGTCTCTTAAATACAGACTCTTGAAAGTAAGAAAGGGGTTTTTTAAAATTTCCAGAGCAATAAAAGTCATCAAAATGATCTTCAGTTCTGCTGACAACCTGCTTGTTTCTTTTACAGCCTAGTCCAAGTGACATGTACAGCTGGGTACCGTTGAGACGGATTGTTTACTGGTGGTCCAACTTTCTGACTGTTTAACAGCAGAATTGCTCTCATGCTGAAACTTCGGCTCTGATTCTTTATCTCAGTACATTGTGTTATGTATTTATGTACTATTTACTCCTATGGTGGGATGTCCTTGGAACCGGATATAGGTCGTTAAGGTATCTTTTTTCACTGGTATTGTATGTCATAATACTGTGTTACAACATACGTGGGACTATATTTTCCTGGTGGTCACAGGGGATAAACTTTCAGCTTTTTGAAATTTGTACAGTAAACTCTGGGAAGTCATGTCAGATTGTCAGCAATAAAGCATGAATATTTTCAATGCTCTGTATTCTTTTTTCCACATAACTGAAGACATGCATGTGGCATTTCTCAAATGACCTAGATGCGGGCTTCCAAAGCATGTGAGTGAGCTAGCATGTGAGCCCATAGATTTCGTTCACTGGTGTGCATCAGCAGTGATGATTACTCTAAATGTACTGAGGATAGGATGGACTGCTTTGGAATGTGCAAGTTGAGAGTGGTCAGTAAGGGAGAAGAGACGAACCTTCAAGCACCTAGTACTAGGCTTCAAACCAGTCCAGCTCCACGAGAATGCAGTATTTTCCATTCCATGGAAAATCAGTTCAGTTCTTGTCAGAAGTGACGGGATGCTAACAGTTCCCTCAGGAAAATATTTACTGCTTTTAGGAAAATTTAATCCGTGTTATCCTGATCGAAGTTGTGGTTTTGTAGCTTAGTAAGAGCTGACTACCAAAACTAAATGGGAAGGGGAATTTCTAGCGTGTCTGGCAAAGCACTATTCATTTGTTCCTCATTGCCTCTAAAAAACAGAGAAAAAAGAGTTTTTGAAACTTGGTTCCTGGGCACTCCAAGGAGTGAAATGCAGTGAAAATGGACTGCAGTATTCTTTCTTATTTTTAGAAAATAATTTCAGACATTAGAGAGAGACTTTATATAACCTAGTCATGCAGAATAGTGCTTTTCCTGTTCTGTGGGCCCCAGGCACTCCATGCTTCTGACGCTGCAACATGACATGTACAACAAGAATGTGTGAAATCTTTAAGAATTTTTTTTAATACATAGATAACTGGTGAACTTCTTTTCTTCTCAGAAAGAAGAGATTATAGGTCTATTTCTTATCTAATCAGTTCAGAGCTATCAAATAATACCAAAAGTGACTCTCATCCTCCTTCCCCACTTTCCCTGACCCCTGTTGAAAGCCAGATTTGTCTGTTGGTCTGCTCATGGAGATGGGTATTTACATAATGATAGCAAAGCTACCTAAAATGCAGAACAACCCATTCTTTGGCTTGTTTCATGTTACGCTTAATCTATTTTCCACTATAATGCTTATGGACTTGGATTCCCACCCCCATTTTGCTTATGTTTTTGACTTGCTTTGAGAAAATTTTTTTCTTTCTTTTTTTTTTTTTTTTTAAATTTTTTCCTAAAGACAGATGGTGGCAACACTGCTCTCTCTAAATAAAAAACAAAACAGCTGGTAAGGTGCAAGGTGAGACTAGATGAGCAGTGCGTGTCTGTTTCCAGTGCTGCAAGATCTCCCTTGGATTTTCAGAGGAGTTGGTACATTAACCAGACAGCTATCTCCCCGCTAACTGTAACAGTAAAAAAAAAAAAAATTAAAAATCACAAATAAACTAAATTTATGGCATACTATAGATTAAGTACCTTTCCATCCTGGCTTGCATATTTAAATCCAGACTTGACTTAAGAAAAATTTATTACAGTCTAATAACTATAAAATACTAAAAGGAAATAAAATCAATGTTGGCTCAAATCTTAGAATGCAAACCACACACACGCTCTGTAAAATAGGGTAGAATACTGCTTACTCAGTAGATTCAGTTCTAGGAATCAAACAGAACTGCAAAAAACTGTAAAAAATTGCAGGATATAAAAAAAAATCTGTTTAATAGATGTCTGCAAATTGTGGTTTTTCTGAGATCAAGGTAATTTTTATTTCCTTCGGTAAAAAGAATTCTTCCTATTGATACCTGTGATTTGGACAGATGAAAAGTGGTTGGTTGGTTGTTTTTTTTCCTTCCTTGCAGTGTTCTTAGTCACAAGTCTCCAGGCTGCTAAATGTGCACATATGAATTGCAGTGTTTCAGAAATCAAGGGAAAGGCTTTGGAAAAAGCCAAGACATCTCCATGATGTATTTTAAATCAGGCTTTATTTAATAAAGAGTGCTGTATAGTCATTTTAATGCGTTATTGAACCTTACTAGAATGCAAAGCGTATGCTGAGCAAGAAGTATGTTTCTGTTCCCAGTCTGCATCTGTAACCTGTCAGCCTTAGGCACAGTTGTGAGGGTTAGAGTCTAGAAGGAGGTTTCCCCTTTTTTACAAGAGGGATTTATCTTCACGAAGAACAAGACAGAGGTACATTGAGAGCTGAATCTGAGGGAGGGGGAAATCAATTTTATGGAAAATTCTGATGTTTCAAAACAGATTTTGTCTTGACTTTTTTATAACCCTTTAGAAAATGGACAGAGCTTTACCTTGTGGTTGCTCTGGAGCCACAGCACCTCTGTGACGTGGGGCTCCAGCTCTGGTGCAGTCTGTTGGCAATGATGCTCGGCAGCTGCCGGTGCTGGGAGCCTTGGCCAGGTGCCTGGACCGCATGGCAGGCTCGGCTACCTGAAAACCCACCACGTCAGCGGCCGGTAACGGAACGAGCTTACAGAGCACTGCCACGGCATCATGAAGTTGAACGCTCTCTGCAGAACTTTCCATTCTTGCTGACCTGGCAAATCTGATGAACAAATGTCTTGATCACCCTGTTCATAACCAGCTCTAGGTATGCAACAATACCTTTTGTCTGGTCACTTAAACAAGATTTTTGCTGTCTCCAAACCTTTGTGGATTTTGACCGAAGCCCTCGTATGTCACCTGTTTTCAGCTTTGTCTGTACTGGTTGGTGTTAGGAAGCAGCACGCTGCTTCCCTTCTGTGTTCTCCGCTTCCTGGATGTTTCTAGGCTTCCAGGACTATCCCAAGGTCTTCCTAAGCTTGAGAAATTTGGAGACCTTCACGTCATGCAGCAGATGCAAGGCAAAGGCTGTATTTTAACTAGAGGCGCTTAGTTCCTGCAAGCTTTACTTTTTGATGTAAGGATGGATGCTAGATACCAAACGTGCCGTAGTTTAGATTTATTTGCCCATGATCGACATTACAGTGTAATTGAGCCCGGGTAAGAATTCTTAAGCAAAACTATCTTTTTCACAATGGAAATTGATTATTATTTTTAGGTGCGTGTGCCTGTTTGAGGCATATTAGGAGTTTTTCTCCAAGTAATAAGAGACAGCCCTGTCTCAGCATATGCATAACAGAGGTGCAAAAGGCCTGAGTTCAAGTCTCCAGACACAATTAGAAATCAAAACAGTTGCTATGATATGCTGAAAAACTAGACAAGTAACCTAATGCAGAGAAGCATTCCCTGCCCTTTTAATTGCTGCTTATCCTGTCTCAGTAAGTGAGGTAATTGATGTTTTACTCTCAGAATTGATCTCGGTGTTTCAGGTAGTTAGCAGCCTAGAATGGCTTTTACATCATAACACTAAAAATCGATTCATCTCATAAACTAATCCTAGGCTTGAAAGTTTCTAAACCTGAAGTCTGCCTAGCTTAAAAATAATGAGTTTGTTTGGATCCTGATTCCACTGGACTAGGTGGTGATTAATCTGATTTAACCACACCAGACATCACGACACTGTTCCTGCTCTTCTAAACTCTCCCGTTCTGGTTTCCCCACAAGGGCCTGTGCATCAGAGCTTTGAGGAACCCCAGGTGATTTCTGTGCGATACTTTGTTTATTCCTGTCTAAGTGAAGGTAATTGTTCCCTGTCATGACAGTCTGGCTGAAAAGGGAGTGGTTTTTGGTTTGAACAACTTGACCTGACACCTCTTGGGTAACACGGATCCTCTTGCAGTTATGGGACTTAGCTTAGGGCTTTGGTTTTACTTTGCTTCTTGATGGTGTATGCAAATAGCAGTTCTGCAAGTAAAACGGAGGGGGGGGAAGGGGGAGGGGGGGGAATCTGCGGGCCAAAATTACTTTAAGTAATTTTACACATGTATCTCATTGCAAAATTTAGTAAAGTTCATTCTACAAAATCTGTTCAGGTGTAAAAGCAGCAAAGAATTGTTGCAAACACTGGAAATAAAGTGAATGAAAAACAGTGAATTAAATGACAACTTCCTTGAGGCTGCTGTGCTGTACTGAACAGGCAGGCTGCACCACCACACTGTCGGCATTACTCGCGTGCAAGAGGATGAAATGTACCATTTGAGTTGTGCACGCTAATTATTATATTGATCATGTACATTATTGCATGATGTTGAAATCTTTAATATAGCATTTTGATTTATACTGTGCTGCAATGGAAACATGTAGATACAGATACAGGCAAGAGAGAGGCTTCCCTCTCTCTCTCATATATAAAGCTATAGAAAGATAAATTTATAAAAGAAAACTTGTAGATGGAACTCTTTGTCCTTGGTGACTTTCAATCTGGGTTAAGATATGGCAGAAAAGTGAAGATGTGTATAGCTGTATGAAGAAGAAAAGAGGTCATGTTTATTGTAAAAAGAGATGGTATTTAGACCTTTCATGTATATATAGTAAAGGATTTCTATCTGTCTTGTAAACTGTGACCTGAAACCCTGTCAGTTTAGTTCACCTCAGGGTAGCTCATCACAAATTTCAGAGATGTTGGGAGCAGCTCTTCCATGCATAAGGGTCGTATGCAATGTGTCATTAAAAATATTTCTAAAGGTATAGGTACAATAGAATTTTGAAGCCATAATTCCAAGCTTGTTATCATGGAGGTCATTGAAGACCATGACTTTTAGTTTGCAAAATGAGCATGGGTGTGCATGCACTTGCATGCACATACACAAGTTTAAATGTTGCCTTCTACTTTTCTATTTTTAGGACAGTGAGGCCATCACTGTGGTCTCATTAAAAGGTGAAATAAAATGTTTAACTTTACCAGCTGCACCTGATTTTTGCCAATGATTGTTCATTTTCTTAACAGAAAAGCAAAGAACATTTTAAATGAGGTTTACTTGTTCAAGGTAACCTTACCACTTCTGAGTGAGAAGAATGTACTGCCCTAATGGATGCTGTAATATGACAATCTCTAAATGCCTTTCATTATTAAGTGTCAAGGTTTCTTTAGGAAAGCTTTAGAAATTCTTGGGAGAAATGTTTCACTGCAACAAGCTGTAGCACTGCCACTAAAAATATATTGCTAATTAAAGTTTATTGACTTTCTTTGTAATGTGTTCTTAGAACAAGTGAAAGCACCGAGCAGTTATTGAATGCGAGGCACTGCGTCTTCTGTAGTGAGTTAAGCTGTTTAGGAGAGGAGATTAAGGTACTGTGCCCTTCCTTTTCCCTATGTAGTTATTGGATGTGAGTGTTGTGGAGGGTAAAACACTTTTCTCTCAGGATACCAATGCTGCAAAGACTCAAAAAAACTTTGGTTTTGTCCCTCACTTAGTTGCTCGCCATGGAAGATGGTTTTGTCCAACCACTAACAGCTTGACCAACCAACTAACTTAATCTATCGTAGGATACTGTTAATTACGTCTCAATTAAAAACACATGTAGAATTTTAATTGTTGTTAATGCTAAAAAAATCTAAGGATTTCCTATTTTATCTGCAGATGAATAAAATAAGTTTTCCAGATAAATTTACTGATGATCGATTTATTAGGTTAGTACTGCAGAATGATATTTTAGTATGTCTCATATCATTTCATATAAACTAAACTATTTTATATATATAACAATAGAGATATACACACTCCTTTCCACTTTTTAATGCTCTTAACGTTAATTTTTTAAACAGAAAAAGTGTAACTCTGAGGAAGGGGAGGAATCAAAGTTTGGATATCTGTCAGGTCATTGGGCTTCTTGCTGACGTGGCCATATCTTGTTTCTCAGACCAGTTCCTTTTATAATGGCCTCTTCTGCCAATAATGGGGATCTGCCAGATAGAAAGCTGTGTTTTGGGGTTTTTTGTAATTTGTCAAGCATTGGTGACTGAATGAACTTGACATTTTTATCAGCTCACAAGCACAGCAAGTAGCCTTCCACATCTTCCCTGATAACACACAGGCAATGCCTGCAGTAGCAGTCTGTAACAGAACTGGCTTTGGTAATTGTCTGAAAATCCATGCCTGTCTCCGGTGATAGCCACGTTGCCAGCCTTGTGGTCTCTCTCCTTCCCTGAAGTGTCCGAGTTGCTATCTGCAGTTAGTATAACGGGCACCTTAACAGTCTACTGTTAATTTTCTGTTCAAAACATAAGAAGCTGTTCTATTTAAAATGGAGACTTTACTTAAACCCTGTCTTAATTTTATTATAAGTTCTTGGCCTATAGTTTTTAGTCATTGTCTCTGTCAATTATCTTTACTTAAAAAAAAAAAAAATCTGCTATGCAGCATATCAGGTTTTTTGCCTTCTTTCTGTAACACAGACCCTTAGAACTAATTTCAAAAGCTGGTGATGTGCGGAAAGCAGACTCCACAATCTGTAAGATCGTAAAGTAGGTATGTTTATTCGGCACCGGGCAGCACGGGGGGTAGTCCCACCTAAGTGGTGCGTGCCGAGCAGCAACGTGTCTCTTCAATTTATACAATCAAATATTACATATGCATTAGATTTCCCAATACACCTATACATATGCATCTATCCTCATTGCATATCAAAATCAGTTCTGAGAAATAATTTCCATATTATAATTAGTTCCAGGAAGTAATTTCCATAGACTCCTCCCAGTTGCACTTGCACAGTGCCTCCTAGTGGTGGTCATCGGGGGTCCCAAGATGAAGGCCCATCCTCTTCATCACGGTGTCTGCTGATTGACCTTTGTTTCTGCGCAAACTCAGTTCTCTCCTGGCTCCCATCCATACAGAAGGATCGGTCTTGACCGGTTCTAGGCGACTCCCAGCCCCTATCAGGGACTAACCCCTTTGTATGGAGATGCAAGACTCTGCTTCAGTTAATTTAGACAATAGATAGGCACTATCAGTTTTTTTAGATACACAGCAACTATTAGGTAATGCCACTTCTATTAAAATCCCTTTTAACCCCTTCCTTCACTGGCAGCAATGCCTGGTACTCAAATATTAATTAATATATCCGATTCCTTCATTCTATATTTACAGTAGCTTCACAGTTTATCACTTAATTGGTATTCATGCTATTATCTGCATTATTTTTTTTCTGGACAGAGAATTTAACAAAAGAGACTGAACACCCATTTTCCACAAGTTACAATATTTTACAAGAGTAAATTGTTGTAGTAATAATATGCATATTAAACAAAAATGATTTATGCTGCAGTAAACAGTGTGATATGCGTAATACGCCAGGCCTGGTCTGGTAGTCTTTGCATTCGACGATAACATACTTCTAATTCTATATTGGTTGTCGCTTTAATTTAATTACATTTTTCATAGTGTCCATTTATTCTTTTTAGTACAGTGCCTTTGCCTTCTGATTATTCCTTATAATACTTACTGTGTTATGCAGGGAAATTAAATAAAATGCACTATTGCTAGCCTTTTATGTATAAAGGGAGTTTATATTTGAATACTGAGTGTGGATAAAGTTTCTCATGGGATTGTTCCATGCAGAATTTAATACACGCAGAGTGTGCACGCAGAGTTTAATTTTGAGGCTTTAGCACACAGATGTTTTCCTAGAATCGTACTTGCAAAGAATATTTTCTTAGAGACCTTTTTCCTGGCTTATATGAAAGTATATGGCAAAGTAGTTTCCAGTATAAATGCACCAGTGCCTTAATCACAGAATCACAGAATGGTAGGGGTTGGAAGGGACCTCTGTGGGTCATCTAGTCCAACCCTCCTGCCGAAGCAGGGTCACCTACAGCAGGCTGCACAGGACCTTGTCCAGGCAGG
>Ga0065711_1042857_pt1 | contig 15092 bp, 9 predicted proteins | sample Hoacrofraction12_FD_59098 | JGI IMG/M metagenome (GOLD analysis project Ga0065711, IMG submission 59098) | Hoatzin crop microbial communities from Cojedes, Venezuela - Epithelial fraction 12 v2 (version 2) | ecosystem: Host-associated > Birds > Digestive system > Esophagus > Crop | place... | reverse complement strand
TCCCGGTTCACCGAAAATAAAGTTTACAAGGTTGCACGGCATATGACTGCGTTTGCATCTTAATCTCGTCTCCTGGGATCGCATAGAAACCTCCCCGATATCGGATCGGGACACAACAAAATATACCAAATATCTATCCCTATTTGCCTTCTCCTTAAGTAAACCAAGTAAATCATCTAAACCCCCTACGAAAACATAAAAAAACCAGCATGTAATAATAGCTCCACTGTGGGTGGAGGAATAATAATAAGCTGAATCTTTGTTAATCTCTTTAATGTTTTTAAAAAACATTTTAACCAGAAGTTAAATGCCAGATTTTCTCAGAAAGACCATGTTAACAAGGTAGATGAGAACGGATCACCACTATCAGCAGAGAAAAAGTGCAAAGAGCACAGGTGTTGCCAGTTCACTGCTTAAATACCGCATTTAAAAAAAGAGTGTTTTAGCCTGTTGAAACCAGTGGCTTTATCTTTATGTGGCTATGTATCTTTGAAATGCATTTACGTGTTCTTGTTGGTTTGAACACAAATAAGATTGAAAACCATTGCTGTAAACCAGAGATACTGTGCAATGACTATGAGTGTAAGTGGAGCTAAGGAGCCATGTCTCCAGCAATGCGGCTGTGAGATGGCAGAAGGAGGGTGTAACAGATAAGGGTGCTAGAACCCAGGGTAACATGTTGAGGAATAACACAGGACTATAGGCTCTTTGGAGATTCTTAGTGTCTCCCAGATATTATAATTTATTTAATTTTTAGTGAACTTAGAGTGGAGGATTTGCCTTGTTATGCAGAAAATTTGGGAATTTGAAATCATGGGAGAGTCTTCAAGACACAAGGTATGCTGGGGCCTGATAGGGTCCACCAGTCCCACTGGGGGAAACAGTTCTCTGCTAGTAAGCTGGCTGGACTGCTTGAGAGGCCTTTAAACTAGGATCAATGGGGGAAGGATATACCAACTGGAGCACTGAAGGTGAGCCAACAGATAGCACGGCACTGTCTGAGGGTGGCAATACTAATAGGAACATTTATGCTGCTCCAGGGAGCACTGAAGGTTTAGGAGCACTTCTGACATTTGTACACCAGTGCATGCAATATGAGAAACAAACAGGATGAAATGGGAGTGTTGATCTTTTCCTAGAGCTATGGTGTCATTGGTATTAGTGAGACTTGGTGGAATGAGTCCCGTGACTGGACTGCTGGGATACAGGGCTGTATGCTGTTCAGGAGGGATATGGAGTGCAGGCAAGGTGGAAGAGTTGCACTGTGTCTAAGGGAGAGGTTTGACTGTACTGACCCTTACAGTTAGGGAACATGTGGTACAGAGCCTCTGGGTGAAGATTAGGGGGATGGAAAACAAGGCAGATGTCACTGCAGGTGTCTATTGCCAAATCCCCAGCTAGTATGTTAGCACTGATGAGTTATTGTATATGCAACAAGGAGAAATCTCTGGATTGGTACCCCTTGACCATATGGTGGATTTTAACTTCCCAGACATAAACTGGGAATACCACACTGCTGTGACTAGCAGGTCTGGAAAATTCCCAAAGTATGTTGAAGATAATTTCCTGCCACAAGTACTCTGTAAGCCAACCAGGAAAGGTGCCCTCCTAGCCTTGTTATTTGTAAATAGAGAAGGATTTGTGGGAGATGTGGTGGTATGTGGTTGTCTTGGCCACAGTGATCATGAAATGGTTGAGTTTACAATTTTTGGTATAAATATAAAAAGATCAACAGAGTTGTTACACAGGATTTAAAGAGACTAAACTTTAAGCTACTAAGGTACTTAGCAGTGTCCCCTTGGAATCTGCTTTTGAGGACTTAGGGGTCAATGAGTGCTAGTCAGTTTTGAAGAATCACCATTTTAAAGCAGAAGAGACAGCAATCCCACTGTGTTGCAAGTTCAGACAGCAGGGCAGAAGACCAGCTTTGCTGAACAGGGAACTCCTCTTGGAACTCAGGACAAAAAAAGAGATTGTGTGATCTCTAGAAGCAAGGTCAGGCTTTGCAGGAAAATCACAGAGCCATCATTCACATATGCAGGGAGAAGATATGAAAGGCTAAAATTAGAGATGAAATCAATCAATCAATCATCAATTAGAGATGAAACTGGCCAGCTTTGTGTCAGACCACAAGAAAGGATTTTTGAAGTGTGTTAATAGCAAGAGAATGTCCAAGGAACACATTGGACTGATACTTGATGAAAATGGTCACTTGGCAAATAGAGATACAGAAAACACAGAAGCATTTTTTGCCTTGTTTTTTAATAATACTGATAGACCTTGGGCTACCTAGTCCCCTGAGCTGTACAACAACTACTGGAGCAGTGACTTTCTGTTGGTGGACAATGAAATTGCAAGTGACCAGTTGTATAAGCTGAATGTTCAGAACTCTGTGGGCCCTGATGGGATTCACCGCACAGTATGAAAGGAGTTAGTGGAGAATTCATCCCAGAGTACTAAAGGAGCCAGTGGATGTTACAGCAGGACCACTCTCAATCACCTACTAAAGGTTTTGGGAGTCTGGGGAGGTCCCCATTGGCTGAAAGCTAGCCAGTATTAATCTAGTTTAAAAGAAGGGCATGAGGGAAGACCCAGGAAGCTACGGGCTTCTTAGTCTAACCTCAGTAGAACTATGGAGAAGATCACACTGGATGCTACCGAAAGGTGCTTCAAGAACAGTGCAATCATCAGGCTCAGTCAGCATGGGTTCACAAAGGGAAAATCCTGCCTAACTGATCTGATACCCTTCTGCAATAAGGTCATCTACCTAATGGGTGAAGGAAAGGCGGTGGATATAGCTTTTCTGGATTTTAGAAAGGCTTTTGATGCTATCCCTCACAGTAATATTCCAAGCGAGTTGTTCATCTGTGAGATGAGCAGGTACATGATTGGCTGTGTGAGGAACTGGCTGAATGTCGGGGCTCCAGGGGGTATAGTGAATGGGGCTACATCTGGCTGGCAGCCAGCCACTAGTAGTGTTCCTCAGGGCTCAATTCTAGGGCTAGTTTTGTTTGATATTTTTAACAATGATCTGGAGGGAGGAGTTGAATGCACCCTTTGTAAGTTTACTGACAATGTTAAACTGGGAGGTGCTGGTGACTCTCATGAGGGACAAAACACCTTGCAGAGGGATCTGGAGAGACTGCAGCATTGGGTAATCATCAATGGTATGAAACTGAACAAGAACAAATGCCAGATTCTGCACCTTGGTTGGAGTAATATAGGGCACAAACATAAATTGGGAGAGGAGTGGCTGGAGAGTAGCCCTGCAGAAAGGGGATGCTCTCTGACAGCAGGCTTAATATGAGTCAGTAGTGTGCCCTGGCAGCCAAGAGGGCAAACTGCCTCCTGGAGTGCATTAAATACGGCACAGCCAGCCAGTCAAAAGAGATGATTATCCAGCTGTGTTTAGCATCAGTGTGGTCTCCCCTTGAGCACTGTGTGCAGTTCTGGGTCCCACAGTGTAAGAAGGATGTGAAGGGACTTGAATATCTCCAGAGAAGGGCAACTAAACTGATAAAAGGGCTGGAAGGCATGTCCTGTGCAGAGTGCTGAGGACACGGGGTTGTTCTAGTTTAGAGAAAAGGAGGCTGAAGGGTGACCTCATTGTTGTCCACAGCGCCCTGAGGAGGGGAAGTGCAGAGGGAGGTGATGATCTCTTCTTCCTGCTCTTCAGTGACAGGACACGTGGGAATGGTTCAAAGCTGCATCAGGAGAGGTTCAGTCTGGACATAAGGAAACTCTTCTTTGCCAAGACGATGGTCAAATACTGCAACAGGCTTTCTAGAGAGGTGTTTGATGTCTCATGTCTGTCAGTTTTTAAAAGGCATTTGAACAATGTGCTTAAAAATATGCTCTAATTTTTGATCAGCCCTGAAGTGGTCAGGCAGTTGGACTAGATGATTATTGTAGGTCCCTTCCAACTGAAACTATTCTATTCTATTCGATTCGATTCGATTTGATTTGATTCAATTCAGTTCGATTTGATTCGATACTATTCGATTTGATTCTATTCCAAAATGGTGCAGGTATTTTGACTACATAGAGAAATACCACCCTTATTTTTTTTGCACACCACATTTTTACTGGGCTTTATTTTTCCTGTATTTTTCCACAATGACAAATGACTGCATGTAACAGCTAGAGTTTTTAACTTCACGTCACTTTTGTGAAGCTGACGTTCATAAATGAGAACACTAAGAGGATACTTTTCCCTGGAAATTTTCTATCAACAGAAGTGAATAGGAAAGGGTCTGATGGTTATAGGTGTTCTTAAGGAGCTGTTCACAGCCAGCTTATTGTTGATTGTACAGGGCCCTCTCCAGTATGATCACTTCTCCCCAGACAAGTAATCAGTGGTCTGAAGAACTTTGAATACCCCGACAAATAAGAAAGGAGTCAGTTCCCACTAATTTTGATTACACCTTCAGCATACCAAAAGGACACAGCCTATTGCAGACCTTGATGCTCTGTGGTTGTAGCAAGGAGACATTAACATCTCCCAGTTTGGCTGCTCAAAATCTAGAACATTGTATGTATACATTCCACATTCTTTGGTGGACTCTTTAGGCATTTTATAGTGTCTGAACTGGGCATGGCAGGACTATGTTTTACCTTGTTACTTCCATAAAATGAGTGTGCTCTGAAGGGGCAATATTTAGAAGAGAGATGTAGTTAGACTCTAAGAAAATGTACAGAATTTTTATAGGACGATTGAGATTGGAATTAATAGACTATGAATGGAATCATCTGATGTGCAAGCCCAGAAAGAATAAACAGCAGGACAGTAAGACTATCCTGGGCTCATGGCACCTAGAATAGCAGATCAATGTGCAGCTTCTCAGGGCAACCAGATCAGGAAAAAAAGGACTGTGAGTAAGTCCCAATGACTCACAGAACTGGGACAGGATGGAGGGTCAAATTACTGTCAGGTCCTAAAAGGCACAAACAAAGCGTATGTAAAAGCAGCACGTGGTCACGGACCTGAGAAGAACACACAACACGTGGTAGGGCTCAACAGAGAGCATTCCCTGTTCCGTATGTCTTTGGAAGGAGACTTGTGCAGACCTGGAGAGCTGGGTGCAAGTGTGCTGGTACTCAAATACTGGATACACATTTGGGTGCTCTTGATTTTGTGAGCAAGAAAATGCTGATGGTGTCAATTTGTTTAAAAAAATTTAAGATCCCCTTCTATAAAATCTTTGCTATAGTGGAGCTTCTATATTGCAACACTATTTCTTACCAGTGAAGGAATGAAGAGAATTTCAATATCCTAGTTGATTAATTTTTTTTAACTAGAATTCTGTGTAGCTAGGTTAAAGAGACTAAAAGTAGTTACTCCTCACAGGTATTCAGGATTGTCTGATTTTTTTCTAATGCAGACAGGTTTATAAATCATGGTCATTGTCCTGGGTTCGGCCAGGACAGGGTTAATTTTCACTGGAATCCAGGAGGGGGCACAGCCGGGCAGGCTGACCCAACCTGGCCAAACAGAGCTGGGTATTCTATACCATGTGCCTTCATGCTGGGTTCCGGTGGGGGGGAGCTGGGCAGCGGGAACTCACTCGTGGCTCGGGAGCGCGCGGCATCGGTCCGGTCTGTTAGAGCGGCTCTGTTGTGCGGTTTGTGTTGTGTTTTCTGCTTATCTGTATCGTTGTTGTTGCTGTTCCCTTTGTTTGCTGTTCTGTTAAACTGCCCTTTTCCTGACCCACCAGTTTCTGCCTGTTTCTTTCCATTCTTCTCCAAACCCCGGCAGGGGGAGGGGCAGCCACGTGGCGCTTTTGTTGTCGGCCGCAGCCAAACCAGAACAGTCATACTTTGAGGATTCCTCACAACTACCCTCTGAGCAGCAAAGAGTGCTGGTTTTGGGTGAGACCGAGTTAAATTTCTTCATGTTAGCTGGTACAGGTGTATGTTCTGGATTTATGCTGAAAAGAGAGTTGATAATACAGGGATGCTTTCATTATTGCTGAGAAGTGCTTAAATAGGGTCAAGGCATTTTCTGCTTCTTACATCACCCCACCAGCGAGCAGGCTGGGAGTGCACAGGAAGTTTGGAGGGGGCACAGCTGGGAGAGCTGAGCCCAGCTGACCAAACGGGTATCCCATATCTTATGACATCATGTTCTGTAGTAAAATCTCAGGGAAGAAGAGGAAGAGAGGACGTTCAGAGTCATGCCATTTGCCTTCCCAAGTAACCATTTTCACTGTCACCATGATGGAACCCACCTTTCCTGGAAGGAAACACCTGCCTGCTGATGGGAAGTAGTGAGTGAATTCCTCATTTTGCTTTGCTTGTGAGTGCAGCTTTTACTTTAGCTATTAATCTTTCTTTATCTCAGCCCATGAGTTTTCTCACTTTTGTTCTTTCGATTCTCTCCTCCATCACACCATAGGGGAGTGAGTGAACAGCTGTGTGGTGCTTAGTTGCTGTCTGGGGTTAAACCATGACACAAAGTTTGCTGTTTGTATTAATCTGAATCATTTAAATGTTCCACTATGTTATTAATGGTTGGTGACACTATTGAGCAGACTGCTTCTCTTCATTTTTATTTAACTCACTTAAACAGATGTTTCTTACAAATTTTGTTCCTCTATCTCTTTCCATTATATGTTGAAAAATAGCAGTTTGCCAGGAAAGTCTTTTTATTTTCAACTTAGCGCTTTTCTGCTCTTTAGGTTCTGAAGCCATTTTATTAACTAGAGTTAGCTCACAGAATATGAGCAAAGGAATACTCTTCTACTAGCTGAACAAGGGTCTCATTTTTTTAAAACTGTAGTCTGTAGGTTTGTATTTTGAACCCCTGATGTTTGAGTGGGTTTAAAATCAGCAAGACAAGTTCACCCGACCCCTAAAAAATAAGACACGTAAAGATTCTGCTGGTTGATTGCCAAGGAAGATTAAAGGAAAGAATTGGTTGAACAGGATGCTGACATGGATGTTTCAGAGATTTTGATTTGTGTGTTTTTTCATATACTTCTTCTACAGCGTACTGTTATTAGCCTGACATAAACACTTAGCTCTGGATGCTTAATGAGATGTTCCTACAGCTGATCTGCCCTTGCTTGGCCTTCTTTTAAAATTTTCTTCACCCCCATTCCATCTCTTTTTTTTTAAGCTACTCTTTTAACCGAATAACCCTTGGAGACAGAAGGCTGTGACATTGCCTGGTTGATATGACCTTACTAGAACAATTCTCTTTTTCTAAGTAAATAAAGTTTTTTTATCTATGCTTTGAAACACTGTGTGTAATTTACACAGTAAATGCATGTAAATGCATATTAAATATATCCATGCTGACACTTCTTTCTCTGTGTGGTATGTGGGTTTTTTTGAGTCTTTGTGTGAATACAGTCTTCTATTAAATTGCTATACAACGGATTATATGAAAGCAGTATGAAGGAATGGAAAAATGGATTACTCATCAAAAAAGGTAATTTGTAAGTACGTATTTGTAGAATTACCAGCTAACTTTTTAATTTCTCTTTGTTGGTAGAATATCAATTTTGTACAAATAGTAAACATGAAATTGCAGCAGACACTGTTTGAAGCAAGAAGAACAAATCCATAGTGTAAAGGATACAGACATTGAGAACAGATGGTTTGCCAACAAAAGAGAACTAAAGCAAATGGAGAAAACGACATTAAAACAAAATTTTATTTTGCAGCCTCAGAGGGAAATTTAACAGTCTATTCAGAACTTAAAATAGACCTATTCCTGTAGCTCTATTCTCTTCTCTAGTGTCAAACAATCCTTTCTTTAAGATTTTTTACTTTCAAAGTCAGCAAAAACGATTTTCCAAACCTCCTTGTCTCAAGGTTAACACAAAATAAATCTTTGTATTTTTACTTTCCTTCGGGTCAGACAGAATCAAGTCCAAGCTCTTTCCTGAAGGTTAAAGTAAAAATAACTGAAGACACAGCTGTCTCTAGGCAGTTTTCTTTCCCTAAGAAAGTCCTTTACTGTTTCCTAGCAGACAACTGAATTATTTCCTTATTTTTTAATATTTTTGTAGACTCTCAGCTTCTCAGAAGTCAGTATTCTCCAGAGTCCTTTTCCCAAATAATAATTCCTATTTACCAGCATATTGCTGCGCCTCTGCTTCCTAACCTAGCATCCTTACTGATAACTCTGGCCCTATATGGATAACCAACAGTCTAAGATGTTTTTTTTTTTCAAAATCAGGAAATATCAAGACTCATACAAAATGATCTTATCAATCCTAAAACAGAATCAATTCAGACTGAATCGAACATTGCTATGCTTGCTATATGACGAAAGCTGTGACAGCCTGTCCTCCTGTATTTTTCAGGGAGACTATTTTTCTTTTTCCTCTGATGCTGTTACATTTTTCAAAGTGTAGATGCATCTGTGCAATATGAATTTTCAGAGACAAAAATTAAACAGTGTTTAAACAAAGTTGCACATAATTTTGGTTAAGCAGCATATGTTGATGGCAGATTACATATCCTAATAACTGCCCAAATGAACAGTAGACAAAGATACAGCTGCTTGAACAGGGTCTTTTCCAGATATAGATGATGCATTAATCTGAGCGTGTAAATTACAAGCTACTCCTTTAGCTAATAATTATAGAAAACATTTACTCCACATAATGCACTGGACACTAGGGAGAACAAAAATTTGAACTCTCCCACATGGATAAGGACCTAACTCAAAATCCTGGGTGTGGTTTTATCAGATGTCTGAAACTTGCATGTAGATTTTGCAGCTCAACATTGTCTTCAGAAAAGCTTTTAACCACAGACAGTGTAGAACGTTATGATGATTTCAGATGCTGCCATCTTGCTGTAACAAGGAAATAAAAAATATGAGTATTCCCTAATGTTTTTCAGACAAAAGAAGATGGTTTTATTTAACTGTCTGGTGCAAACTTTTGAACTGAACTGAAATTACCCGGTTTCACATGAGGAGAGGACATGTATCCACGTATTTACCTATTTTTACCCATTTATTTTTTTCCCCCCATTATTAGCAAAAAAATTTCATATTTAGTTTGGATTACTGCCTAAAACACAGGTATTTTTTAGAGCAAACATAGAATCATAGAAACATAAAAAGGTAAGTGTTGGAAGGGACCTTAAAGATCATCTGGTTCCAAACCCCCTGCCATGAGCAGGTTGCTCAGAGCTCCATCCAACCTGGCCTTGAACACTGCCAGGGAGGGGGCAGCCACAGCTTATCTGGGCAACCTCTTCCAGTGTTTCGCCACTCTCTTGGTGAAGAATTTCTTCCTTATATCTAATCTAAATCTGCTGTCTTTTAGTTTACAGCCATTCCCCTTTGTCCTACCACTACACACCCTTGTGAAAAGTCCCTCTCCATCCTTCCTGTAGGCCCCCTTCACGTACTGGAAGGCTGCTATAAGGTCACCCCGGAGCCTTCTCTTCTCCAGGCTGAACAGCCCCAATTCCCTCAGCCTGTTCTCATAGGAGAGGTACTCCATCACTCTGAACATCTTTGTGGCCCTCCTCTGGACCTGCTCCAACACACCCATGTCCTTCTTATGTTGGGGCCTCCAGAGCTGGATGCAGTACTCCAAGTGGGGTCTTACGAGAGTGGAGTAAAGGGGCAGAATCCCCTCCTTTGATCAGCTGGCCACACTTCTCTTGATGCCACCCAGGATACGATTGGCTTTCTGGGCTGCAAGCATACATTACCAGGTCATGTTGAGCTTCTCATCCACCAATACCCCCAAGTCCTTCTCCTCAGGGATGCTCTCGAGCCACTCTCTGCCCATCCTGTACCAGTGTTTGGGATTACCCCGACCCACGTGCAGGACCTTGCACTTGGATTTGTTGAACTTCATGCGGTTCACGCAGGCCCACCTCTCCAGCCTGTCAAGGTCCCTGTGAATAGCATCCCTTCCCTGCAGCGTGTCAGCCAAATCACATAGCTTGAGCTATTCTCTCCAGTAGTATTGATCAATTTAGTCCCCAGTGCTGATTTGTGCAATACATTTTCTGTATTGTCTGAAGCCACTGGAAATACGAGTTAATCAGAAAATCTATAAATGACAGTCAGCATCATAACATCTTTAATACCAGGAAAGCCATCATATTTTTATTGCTGCATTTCATGTTTTTTTTCAGACTACTGTCTCATATAGTTATAGGTGAAAACAAATGAAAAGTTTTAAAACTCTGAAAGTGGAATTTGAAATTTTCTTTTCCCAAATTAAATGCTCTGATTCTTTAGCTCTATAGGTAGTCCGTAGGCTTGTTAACATCGTCTAGATAAAGAATTATAGCCATGTGTCTGTCAGCTCTTTTCAAGGAATGTGCTTCTTCTTTGAGCTGCTACAGCTTTCTTGGCTTCAATGAAAAGAGACAGCTCTGACCTCTATTTGGCAGTGGATGAAGGTATTCCTGGCATTTTGCTTAGAGACAATCTACACTCCGTCACAAAAATCAAACTAAGATTTATAAGATAATGCTGAACTGACCTAAACTTTGTATCTTAGTTAGTGGAATTATCACAGAGAACTAGTACAGCTGCATTCCTCTGACAAAAAAGCAGCAGCAACAAAAATTGGAAAAGTGAGCAAAAGGATAGATGAACAAACAAGAAAATTGTATGCAAACAATCTGAATTTTCTTTAGTATAACTAGGATGTGGAATAAAGAACAAACTTTGTTTTTAACCCAAATTCCTGAGGGTAAATCAAAGGAATCTCTACTACCTTGATGTAAGCTTAAAATTCCTACGATTATCCATATGCCATTTTCATGGTTGTATTTCAAATCCTTGTTGGTCAGAGTAGGAATAAAAAAAGTGCAATAAAAGGATTTTAACCCGGGTTTTAAGCAGCTCACTGAATTCTTTGGTATGTATTTCTCTGCTGACAGCATTTTTGTAATTTCAGATTTACTTTACATCCTCTTAGGATGCTGAAGTAAATAAAGAACATTTGCCAAATTTCCCACTCAAAACTATAAATAGATATTGCATGGTAACCAGGGATAGCTGGAGGATTGTCTTGATTATTATTATTATTGAATGTTATTGCTTGAATATTACTTTTAAATGTACTTTATCCTCAGTGTAAAGTGTTCTTTGAAATAGATCCAGTTGCTCTGTTTGTATACTGATGACTGATGTCCTGCTGAGATTCATTTTTAAGCTATAGCAATAAATCTCTTTTGGACATACAGAAAACTCCAATTCATTGCGCTATATAGGATTCACAGCAGGATTTCAGCTTCAGATTAATTTATTTAATCTCCATCTCTTCTCCTGGTCCCTTCAATTAAACAAAAATTACTGCATTCACAGAAATATTGAATAGAAGTATTACAGAAGACTTTCTGGATTTTTCAATATGGGAAGCACTATATGCTGTAAGAAGGCTATTTTAAGAGTGTGAGTGTCTATCTTAAAGACTCAGCCCTTGAGTCCCAGCCCAGTGGTTTATAATACCTGCAGCATAACAGTCAGCCTGGTCAAGCTTTATAGATGTTGGACACTTAAGCATACTGGAGTGCAAGTCTTTTATGCACGACGAGTCCTTCCGCAGCTTTTATATTAAGGGAAAAAGGAAAACAGGTACACAGATAGCCTTTGTTAATACTCTTTGAGTCTGTGGTTTTCCAGTCAACAAGGCGTGATTTCTCCATATCACGAACTGCAGGACTAGAGATTTACTGAGCCTGAGATTCACAGTATTGCTAACCTTTAACGAGCAGTGTCTCATATCTTGCCTCAGAAAGACAGACTTCAATTCTGTATGATGCATTTTCAAATTCTAGTGGGTCCTTTTTTCTAATCTCATTAGGTCTTTTAAATGTGATTTTAGAGTTGGAAAGACTTGTGTAAATTGCATCCTTGATCATTCAGTGTGCTATCATCATCTCTACTTCTGTAATAGCTGCTAATCTACCTACTTAGAGTGTGACTATTGTTACAGTATCTATTGCACTGAAAACTCTGAAAGATAATGCTTTTGCATTTATCACAAAATGTATGCCCATAAGCCTATATAGAGAATCATAAAACATTTTTTTTTGAAAGGGATCTCTGGAGATCATCTGGTCATTCTAACCGCTCAGAGATGGGCCAGGTTAGATCAGGTTGTTTAGGGACCATACACACCTTTATACATGCACGTCTTTAGATATAAGAGGTGTATGTTCCAAAGGTCATGCATTCCATATATTCATGCAATCCATGCAACCCATCATGTGATGCACACAATTCCCTATAAAACTGTGAGTGAGGAACCTGCTCTCAACCAGAACATAGCACTGCAAGCTCTTTCTAGGAAGCATAGGATTCAGAAGGAACAAACAATGTTTGATCAATAAGTTACACTTTGCAGTCCTCCATGCACAAGAAAAGAAACTGCAGCCAGGTAGAGAGGCCCTTTTCATCATCACTGAATAAATCTCCGCCTGCTCTCCAGTGAAATGTAACCTGGAGATACAGTATACTAGCAGTTCACCAGGTGTATCATGGTTTGCAAGAATGTGCAGGATATGCTTTAGTGCTTGTAAATTTTAATGCTGGATTTGAATGTGGGGCTAAACGAAGAAACATTTTAATAGTGGCAAAAAAGGAATAGTTGTAAACACTTTAAAATATGGTGGTTTCAATATTTTACTCCAACTAACAAGCAGTAGTCGTTTCTAGTGGGGACAGTCCACCTAAAAGTTCTTCCTCATCCAGTCCTTCCCAGAGGCAAATAGTTCTTGATAGCTCTGTTCCAGAAGTGGGTCCCATATGACATGTACCTATTGCCTTTCTTGGCCGGCTTCAGTTATTTTACCATCACTTTCCTTGTAGACTTGAAGCCTCTGTAATACCAGTTACTGCTTTTCTGCACTTGATTCTTTAGGGTTATCTTGTTCTGACTGCCAGTCACTTTTAGCTTAAACAGTACAAGGTTGCACACAACTCCATTCTGTGCTTATTGGTCAGTGTGTCTTGTAGAGATTATATTTGCAGCTTTCAGCCCCTGTAAGCTAGGGGGAAAGAAGGATCCATCTTATTTATCACAGAGGGTGAGAGCTTAGTGAGGCAACAGTTGGTGGAGGTATAGCTGGTTCATCACACAACAGAATAAAATTTACAAATGAAAGAAGAAATATGCAGTCTTAGGTAGAGTGGCCAAAGAAAGTATAAGAGAGACCTACATAAAAAAGTGGTTTATTTACCTTGCCACAGTAGGCATAAATTCTGGAGTTAGCTATACTGGAAGACTGAACACTAAACAAAATGCTCTGGAGCTGAGCCATTTCACTCTGGTTGAAGACCTGTATCTATGTCATCATAATTTAAAAAGATACCTAAAAACTTTGGTGATTGAACTGACAGTGAAGAAGAAAGTATGCAAAACAAATCCATGCTAGACAGAGGCAATTTTCATTACTAAAACTGCTTTTAAACATTCTACTTTGGGTCAGTCTCCACTTTTGTAAAATTTTGTTTGTGTCAAAGAAGGAAAAGGAGAGTGAAAGAGATCAATGTGAAACTGGTAAGGTAACAGACTTTCGTTACAATTTTCTAAGTCAATGGTAGGTACTTCATTAACATTCTTTTTCTTTTTCTTTTTTTTCCTTCAATAGTTACCAGTTACCAAAAAGCTTGATAAGCTCTTTCTGTTTATGCAAAAGGAGCATTTGTAAAATGCCTCAAGTGTTTTCCTGCTTAATATAGCTACATGATTACATTTCACTATTTAAAGCAGAAGTAGTGGCTTTTGCAGAACTTACTCAAAATGAACTGTTTTATATTATCTTTTCTAATTGGTTGTCCAGAATTTCTTTCAAAAGCAATGATTTCTGAAAACTATCATCACTCAACCAAGAAAAAATGTTCATTCTTTTGTTTTACCACAAACTACCTAGGTGGTATTAGCAAATCTATGCTTCTGTAGAGGGAGTAACATACGATTCTGCTCCTCTTCCTCCAGACCGAGCATTAGATAAGGAATGGAATGCTTTTATTTCTGTTTGCAGATAAGGCCTATAATTTAAGAACAAGAATCTGATTCTGCCATTATTCTGTTACCCGAGCATGGCAAACTTTCCACAGTATTATTCAGCTAAGAATACCGGTAAAGATTTTCTATTATCTTTCTATTTTAAAACTTCAGGCTTAGCTGACTTGTATTGATGTTCCCTTAGGAATATGATTATCTTTTTTCCTAGAAGCCAAAACCCATAGCCTTCTAATAACGACAGTAGAGTTATAGCATCATAGAATCATTTAGGTTGGAAAAGACCTCTAAGATCATTCAGGCCAACTGTAAACCTGACACTACCAAGCTCACCACTAAACCATGTCCCTAAGCACCACATCTACACATATTTTAAATACCTCCAGGGATTGTGACACTCAACCACTTCCCTGGGCAGCCTGTTCAAGGCTTGGTAACCCTTTTGGTGAAGAAATTTTTCCTAATATACAATCTAAACCTCCCCTGGCACAACTTCAGGCTGTTTTCTCTCATCCTATCACTTGTTTCTTGGGAAAAGAGACTGACCCCCTCCTCACTACTACCTCCTTCCAGGTAGTTGTAGAGAACAATAAGGTCCCCCTCAGCCTCCTCTTCTCCAGACTAAACAGTCCCAGTTCCCTCAGATGCTCCTCATTAGACTTGTTCTCTAGACCCTTCACCAGCCTCGCTGATCTTCTGTGGACATGCTCCAGCACCTCAATGTCTTTCTTGTAGTGAGTGGCCCATAACTGAACACAGTACTCGAGGTGCGGCCTCATCAGTGACGACTACAGGGGCATGCTCACCTCCCTACTCCTGCTGGCCACACTATTCCTGATACAAGCCAGGCTGCCATTGGATTGTTTGTCCATCTGGGCACACTGCTGGCTTTTGTTCAGCTGGCTGTTGACCGGCACCCGCAGGTCCTTTTCTGCCAGGCACCTTTCCAGCCACTAGCTATGGACCACTGTTGGGGTCGATGTAGTTTGAGAGTTAGCATGACGAGGCTGCTTAAGCGAAACAGTTAGCATAGCTGGACAGGCCGCTGGAAAGGACAGCTAAGAATAACAATTGAGAAAGTTCTGATAGTGCACATGATGTGGGTTAGCAAAAACAAGATATGCTCAAGGATGT
>Ga0065711_1008250_pt1 | contig 15092 bp, 4 predicted proteins | sample Hoacrofraction12_FD_59098 | JGI IMG/M metagenome (GOLD analysis project Ga0065711, IMG submission 59098) | Hoatzin crop microbial communities from Cojedes, Venezuela - Epithelial fraction 12 v2 (version 2) | ecosystem: Host-associated > Birds > Digestive system > Esophagus > Crop | place... | reverse complement strand
CAGAGGGAAGAAGTTCTTCCTCATGTTCAGCTGGAACTTCCTGTGCCTCAGTTTGTGCCCGTTGCCCCTTGTCCTGTCACTGGGCACCACTGAAAAGAGCTTGGCCCCATCCTCCTGCCACCCACCCTGCAGATATTTATAAGCATTTATTAGGTCCCCTCGCAGCCTTCTCTTCTCCAGGCTGAACAAGCCCAGCTCCCTCAGCCTCTCCTCATAGGGAAGATGTTCCAGTCCCCTCATCATCCTTGTAGCCCTCTGCTGGACTCTCTCCAGCGTCCCTGCTCACTGCAGGGGGGTTGGACTGGATGGCCTTGAAAGGTCCCTTCGAACCCAAACCATTCTATGATTCTGCTCTTGCATTTTTTCATAGTTTCTTGAGATCAGTTTGAAGCTTTCCATTTATCTCTTGCAAGCTATACATCTGCTTATGGATTAAATGAATTAGCTTGATGTGGAATTTAGTAATGGCTTAGTTCTAATCTATATTTTTAAGCATTCTTCTTTAGGCTTATCTTTAAAAACTTATTTTGGCTTGATTTTTTCTTTTGAATTTATAGTCTTCCCTGAAGTGTTGCTCCTCGTCTCAGCTGACCTGTACCTGAGCAGAACGATGCTTTGCTGGGTGACTACTCCTGTTGTCATCTGTGAGGAAAGTTTAAACATTTTAATATGTGGCATCATTCCCACAGCTGTCATTGCTGTCTGCAAGTTTATTCTCAGCACAGTGTGAAGCTTTCAGCCATGCAGAAGGGCAACACTTTCACTTAAATTGCTAAGACATGAGTTTTATATTCAGTTTTCTCTTGAGCATAATGGAACTTGTTACCAGGTCCTCTTAACTCCTCAAATTTAAGGTTGGTGTTTGCTGTTGAGTGAATTCTGGGCCAGTTTTCTTAGAGTCCTGCATGAATATGCTTGTTTATAACTGAAAAGATTTTTGGGTTAGAAAATTGTTGCGTGTAGATAACGAACTGTTGAAGGCCAGTCATCTAAAAATACAAATGTTTTTTCTTGATGCAGAAAGCTTGTGTTACCACATAGACTACTCTAATTCTGAGGAGGGACAAAGAAGAATGCTCCTTTGTCACTCTCAAGCAGAGTACTTCCTTATGTATCCTTGTGTACTAATCACAACCTGGTTGCACTTACCTTCTGCAAATAGGACACGGCTCCAGTTCTTTATCTGCAGTTTATGCATGCAAATGTAAGCGCACATGCACCCATGTGCTTGCACATGTATGTGTGCACCACATCAGTAAGAATAATTTTCCAAAGTTATACTGATGCATACAGTTACAGAATGCATTTGGGATTGCAGCTTAGTGTGGGGAGTGCTGTTGGAAACTGGGAATTATCTGAAAGTATCATCTAGGATATCATGAACTCGCGGCTCCACAGACATCAAAAAATTTGGTGGAGATGTAACCCACTTAAGAAAAATATGAAAATAATTGGCAGTAGAACAAACAACAGTGCACTGAATAAAGAAGAGGGAAGAGGAAGTAAATGGTGGTGAATACCAGATGAGAGCATTTGCAGGGAAAGTCGGAGGGATCAGTGGCAGATTGTGAGTTCCCAGCAGCAGCAGTTCTGGAGCTCCCAGACCACGCGCTCCAGCTTCCCACACCAGCGCAGTTCCTTCCCGTTCTGTTTTTCAGCTCTTGATATCAGGGCTCAAATCTCAGTCTCCATCCTTTGAATTATACTGCGTTTACTTAAGCTCGTTCTCTCCACACCACCAGCGATGGTTCCTGCTCCGCGTCCTTGGCCAGGCATGTGCACACGCTGGTGGGCTGTAAAATCCCTGAGCCTGGAACTGCTCTGGCTGCTGCTAGGGGGATGTTTCACTCTGAATTGCAGATAAGGCAGAAATATTTAATAAATACCTAGGTATCTGGAGCAAGGTATAGTTATTGATGCAGAAATTCCAGAAGAAAATTAGTAGGACAGAGATGAAAATACTGCATGAGAGAGAAATGACGCTCAGGTAGCTAAAGTTTGCATTGTCTGAAAGAAGCCGGAGTTGCGATTCTATGAACCTGTGTGTCAGCCGTTACCTGCTCACGAGAGGGCTTTTCAGCCTTGCTTGGATGGGCATAAAAAGTTCCAAGAGCAGAAAGTGGAAATTAATGGACGTATAAAACCAGTTCTTCCAGCCTTAGGCTGATGTCAAAAGAGTATCAGACCATGACAAGTTAAAAAAAGGGTTTTTTTGTTCCAAGATACAGTAATTTCATTGAAATTATTTTTTCCCCACCAAGCAGGAGTTCTCCATTTTCAAGGCATCCCAGCCACCATAGGTAATAGGTGAGGTAAGGTAGCCTGGATGCTTCCAGTCTCGGCAAAGCTGATGCAAAATACAGATGCCTGACTGATGCAAACGCTTCGGTCTGGGTGGAACAGCTGGAGGAACGAGCAGAACAGGACCTGTTCCTTGCAGACTCTGACCTGCATTTCTTAAATAATTCCTGCTTTGCTTCTCTGCAGAGATCCCTTGCCAGTTCCAAGTTGGTCTCCTTGCTAATTCCCAAGTTAAATATTTGTTCCTGAGCAGTTGCAGAACTAACAAGTTTCCTGGATGCTTTCCATCTCATGTTTGGAGCTGACATCACCATCTTCTCCAGTGATTTACTCCTCCTCAGAGGCTGACCTCCGACACCAGATTGAGTGCTGTCTTCTAGCATTTGAGAACGCTGTCTTGTGTTTCTGGAAGGATTCACACAGGCAGAAGACTGTGATTTCAGAGATTCCTTAGTCATTTGCCATTTCTGGTCTTTTAGAATTTCAAGAAAAACATTAGGAGTGTGCTGGACACACGTTATTTGTATATTGTTTCTCACTTGCAGATTCTGCGGTATCTGGAATCTCTGTTTCTGTCCTAGAGATTTGTGAGCTGTTTGGCTGTGTATTTTCTTCTGGTTTTTTTTGCCCTTTTCAGTGTTCAAACAAATCTGGTGAAGGATGCATCCCTTTCATTCCATCTTTGTGGAAGAAGGAACTGATCTGTCTTAGTGATTTGCTTTTATGGTAACTCCTATATCCTACTAAAACCAAAGTAACATTTTCTGTCCATTAGAATTGCCTAATTTATATTTATTGCTCAGTTGCTCAGGAAAAATAAGTAACCAGTTCCTAAAAGGGCAGAAAGGATTAATTCTTTGGCTAGAATAACTTTAAAGCATAATTTTTTTTTTGATTGCTACATCCCACTGTCAGTCTAGTTCAGGGACAATAAGGTCAGACAGGAGACATATATTCCATTGAGAAGTTTGCCAAGTGTTTATCATAGAGCTTGTGATTTCTTCTTTGTTCACCATTGGCATTTGTGTAGTACAGACACGCAGAAGTCAAAAACAGTCAATAATAATGAGGGAATCTTCCTAGAGAAGCAATTGGAGGGCAGGCTGATCTAGTGGTTGGTATCTAGGCTGGGAATCTACTTTGCCGAATTTATCTGGGCAAGCTGTTCAGCTTTTCCGTGACTCAGCTTCCCCATTTTGAAGTGGAGTTAACAGTAAGGCATTAAAACTAGGTGTTATTAATGTGAAATCAAGTTACATTGTTGAAGGTATAAAAAAAAAATTACTTATATCCTACTTTAAATATAGTTATTTTCTCACTTTGAATAACTTCTGAGTCCATAAGAACACAATTGACTTAAACGAAATTGCTGAAGGACTAAGATAGTAGTGCTTAGAGAAAATAAGAATGGTGGAATATGCTGATCGAAGAAAAACAGTAAAAGTAGACAATTCAGGATGCTGGAGCGTGTCCAGAGAAGGGCAACAAGGCTGGTGAGGGGTCTGGAGAACAAGTCTTACGAGGAACGGCTGAGGGAGCTGGGGCTGTTTAGTCTGGAGAAGAGAAGGCTGAGGGGAGACCTTATCGCTCTCTACAGCTACCTGAAAGGAGGGTGTAGTGAGGAGGATGTTGGTCTCTTCTCCCAGGTAACTAGTGATAGGACGAGAGGCAATGGCCTCAAGTTGTATTAGGGGAGGTTTCAATTAGATATTAGGAAAAATTTCTTTACTGGAAGAGTGGTCAGGCACTGGACAGGCTGCCCAAGGAGGTGGTTGAGTACCCATCCGTGGAGGGGTTCAAGAAACGTGTAGATGTGGCCCTTCAGGACATGGTTTAGTAGGCATGGTGGCATTGGGTTGACAGTTGGACTTGATGATCTTAAACGTCTTTTCCAACCTATGATTCTATGATTCTGTGATTCTCTCAGAAGCTGCAAATCATTAATGATCACCTTTTCCATGCTATGGGCAGCTAGAGATCTGACCAAGTGCCCTGTTGGTGTCTGCCTGGGTGTTTCTGCTGCATCGCCAGGAGCGGGAAGGCAGTTGGGTGTTCCCTTGTAACATTCACACGTTTCGTGTGTAGGAACATCAGTTAGAGCTGGAAGGTCATGAATTCATTTTAAATGGAAGGAAGTCTTTGGTAGTGGTTAAATACATAAATACTGCTTGAATCAGTGGCACCATGTGAATGGCAGCATTTTGTCACGTGAGGGTCACCTAGGTTTGTGACTGGTACAGTGGTGTTCAAAATACCCATTCCTTGTAGTAAACTCTTGTTTTACAGTAAGCACTAGTTCTTTAGGCTTTGAAAGATTTAGAAATACGTAACCAGACAGTGAACAAGGTTATCACACTGTTGGAAAGTCGTTGTTTCGCTGAGCGTGTTTTAGGGTTTGAAGGAGGATGTGCAGCAGCCCGCGTGACAAAGGATACGCGGTAGTTTGGATTACCTGGGAAACTGGTAGCGAAACACTTGGTTTGGCATTCCAGAGGTGGTTTTGGGGGTCATCCTGGTCCAATACTCAAATGTTCAAGGTTGTATGAACTTAATAATTGTTTACAGTGATTTAAGACAACAAACACACTATCTGTGATAAGTAAAACCTCCCAAATGCTTTCTGTTAACAGGTCAGTGGTGAAGAGACCTGATCAGGAAAGCAGTTCTGCCTGCCAGACAAAGACTTGACAGCATTTGTGGCGAAATAATCTGCTCTGTGTTGGAGACTGCAGGAAAAATCCTTTCTGTACAGCTGGGGAGTTTTTGTTTTTACAGTCAAAACAGATGTACTGACGAGGGAAGCCATCGGTAATGGTTTTCTTTAACCCATGCTTGAGTCATTAGCTGTTAGATGCCGTTAACAGTAAACTGTTTGCTATTTAAATATGCTGAATGCAGGCTAGCTTTCAAGGAAAAAGTGACACATTATTAAAGCTTTGATTAGGTGAAAGCTCACCCAAAGCAATAATAAAAAACTCAAAACAAAATCCCCTTCTACTTTGTGGCCATTAAATCTTGAAGGAAATATAGAAAGAGCACATGTATGCTTCTTTACGGTTCTACGTGAGTCCTAGAAATTTGTGCCAGTTAAATGTACAGAGAATGTAGGGTCTTTGTGGCTGTTAGGTGCATTCATTCTTCGTTAAGCACTGGCTGTAAATCCAATTTTATAGATTAAAGACTTCCAGCATAATGTAGGCACCTGTTGGTTTATGGAAACCTAAAAATATCTCCCTGGATAGAACATGTTTTTCAACAACTTGGAGCATATGTACGTTTTTTGATACCTTTTAGCTTTTTTTTTCAGTACTTGTCTGTCACCTCAGCTTGTTGTGCTAGCCGTAATAGGAATAATAAAGTACATGCTGTTCATTGGCTGGCTTATTAATATGCAGCAAGGGCTTGCCATTAGCAGTTAAAAATCTAATATCTTTCCACTCTGCAGAAAGAAGTCAAAAGGCAGCACTGTTGCCTCCCTGAGAAGCTGACAAGATGGGCTCTTTTACTGCTAGCGAGCTGGGTGTGATTGCAGGGGAGGGAGAGAGATCAGATTGACTTGAAGAAGATTCAAACAGGGAGCCTTGTTTTGTCAAGAACCAAATGAGAAGTAGTCTCTATGGTGTCACGGTAAAACTAGCTCTCCTGGGTGACAGGATTTGCTTGTACCTGTGTAGATGGCTGCTTGTCTTGATTTTGTCCAGGAGCTCAAACTTGGTCGAGAACCCTCAAGTGATCCTTGCTTTGGGACGTGTCTGTGTGAACACATCCGTGTCACAACGACTCTTTGCTTGAGGATTAGTGTCTTATTAACAGCAAATGCCCTGGTGCGAGATATTGTGGCGCTTGAGGTGAATGAAGTAGCTCGCTAGATAAAATCCTCCAGAGCTGAAGACTTGCATGGGAATCTCCTGTTGTTGCCTTGTGACAGCAAAGGAGATGAGCACAGGTCTTAGTCCCGAGACTTGAGCAGAAGTTGTTCCTTGTGGCCTCACCTCTTTGTACTGGCTCCATCACGAAACCAAACAAGTGCCTGAGTCCTTTTGATCCTTTTCAGCATAAGGTCAAACTTGCGAGTTATTCTGAAACAAATGGAGTAGGAGCTGATTACAGATGCGATTTAGGAATCTTAGCACCCCACACTGGAGTCTGATGCCCGCAGCAGGAGAACTGTTTTGGCTATCTCTGGTTTCCTTTCCAACCCCCCGTTAATGGCACTGAGATTTCCGTCCTTTCATTAAATATGGTTGGAACCGGTCAATGGTTCAAAAAGTATTGGTGGAGTGGGAGAACAAGGTCATAGGCAGACTGGTAATTAATGTGTTTACATAAGCCTTGTTTTCTTAGGAAACCACGCTAAGAAGCCATTGCTACGTTGATACAACCTTTGGCGGTGTTTGCATGGGGTGAGCTCATACTTGCTGATTCATTCGACAGAATGTTTAACTTTGAAGAGAGCTATAGCAGGGTTTGCAGATAACATAATGTTCTTAGCTTGAAAGTTGGAGATGGGAGGGAAGAAACAGGAAGGAAATCTGAGCTCTTGTAGGTCAGTCTTTTGGTTACATTGGCATGAAATCAAGAACAGGAGGAGAAAAATTGTGCAACGGGAATCTGAGTCTTTTTTTACTGGCTTGCCACTTTCTATTTATGGGAACCCAAAATGACCTGGCTTCCTGGACTGAAAACAGTAGTAACATATCCTTAATGATAGTCTTCCTTTTACTTTTTAAGCCAGTCTGTGCCACATACCTAGTACATTTTTTACCAGATGCCATAGCCCACGCTGCAGTCGGAAAGGCGGTGGCACCTGGGACTGCATCCTGTCACACGTGAAGCGCCGGGTGATGTTAATAAAATCAGTGATGATGGGAGGGCTGCCTCTTCCGCCCCCAGCAAACCACCATTCGGTGCTTCTCTCGTGCTCCCCCTCACCCTCGAGAAGAGCCTTACGTAAATATTGTCACTCCTTCTGCTTTTCCCAACAACGCCTCCAGGAAGCGTAAGGCAGTAATGGTCAGCGTGAGAGAGCTTAAGCAGAGGCGTCCGCAGTCCGGCTGTTACCGTTGTTCTCCTTTGCTTGCCTCTTGTGCTAAATTTAATCTGTCCCCTAGACAGCTCAGAATCCATTTTATCGTTGTGTTCTGTTTTTATGCAGGCTGTGCTGTGGCTGGTTCTTACCTATGCCTAGACTCTCTTGCTGCAGGAGACATGAGCTGACGTACTTGACACCCATTAGAGTTTGTAGCAGGGTCCCCGCTGATTTCAGTAGAACCTCATCAGGAGGAGAATCACCAAGAGTTGCGAAATAATTTTGTTATTTGAAAGAACAGAAGTTTGGGAGTGTGTTAGCAAAGCACAGGCTGTTAAGAGAAGCCTGGCTTCCTAGCTCCTGAACACAGTTGAATATAGTGGGTTTTTTCAGCAATATGTCATCTGAGGGACAAAAAGATTAATCTCATCTCATACACACGTGCAACAGACCACAGGGCCCCTGACAGCATTTCATGTGAAAGCATACTAAGCTTTACACATATGCTATTGCTAAATGCAGGTTTTTATAAAGCAGTGAGGGTGAGCATGCAGGAGGAGATGTGCTTTTGCCAGGTAACCCCTTACCCAGACAGGGTGAGTGTCAGAGAAGCTCCACAGACCCTGAAGTGCTGCTGGGCGTCAACTTGAGAAAAAACGGAGACAGAGCAGGAGAACTTGCGTTCACACACCTTTCTGGCAAGGTTGAGAGAACAGAAAGCTGTTGTTTGATGCCTCCTGTATTTAGGAGAGATGGCACTTGTCAATTTTTTTGAATAAGCAAGTCTGCATCCGGTCTACCGGTTTCTTGCTCAGTATTCTGTTTTGCAGGGCCTTGGAAAATGGACTTCTAGTCTTAAAAGTTTGGCTTTGGTCAAAAGCAGCACTGTTATATGCGGTACCTGATGGTTTCTTAAATAGCTCAATACTTCTAATCGTTTTTGATCATTATGAACTGTATGAGAGGCTTTCCCTGCCCCTTTTGCTCACTTTTATATGGTATTGAGACCACACAGTCGCCTATTTTTTCTTGCACTGCCCAAGCAGTTACTTTTAGCGTGGCTCACACTGACTGCTTGCTAAAGAAGCTTCGCTGCTTGTTGTTCCGAGTGTCACTGAAGTGAAAATTTAAGTAACTTCCTTAGAGGCCTAATCAACCCCCCCAGGAGAGTTAAATTTCACTTAGCAGCCTAGAAAACACCGTGTGGTGGCATCAGCTATCTGTCACCCAGAGCTTTCAAAACATGGTCATCTCTCAGAAGGAGGATCTGTTCCATTTCACCTCCTTTTTCTCCTATCTGCTGGGTGGCCGTAGCCTGCTGGATGCTGCAGAAAAGGATGAAGAGTCGTTGCTGTATTTTTTCCTGTGCATACAAATAATATACACGTGGGCATGGGATCATTTATTCAGAGGTGTGAGGAAATCATCTAAATACTTCAAAATAAATTAACATTTTAAAATGCATGGAAAGTGATTACAATACTTAGTCCTACCTTAGGCATGTAGCTCTAGTTTTTCTTCCTCTGGACTTTTGGAAAGAATTCTGTTTCTAAAATGAAGCACCTATGTATACAGAGGATAATTGGATACTGAATTAATTAAATTATATCCATTTCTGTGGAATCCTCGCCAATGGCTGAATATTTGGCGTTTTTGTGAACATTGAAGAATCTGGGATAACTGAGGAAGTTTGTAAATTCTTTGTGATATTCCTGATTATCCAAGGGGACTTTAAAGACTCTGCAGCAGTGGATTTACTTGATCCTGCATCTCTCTAGTGCCATATCCAACCTATTGAGTCATTTTTGCACCAGTCAGGGTAAAACACAACTGAATACATACAAGATTTTTGAGTCTTTTGCCTTTTACCAAGCGTAATTTGTCGCCCAACTTTATGCATCAACAGAAGAAATAAATTTTAAGAAGGAATTTGAGTAAAGCTCGGACTGAGTTCTGAGATTGGTTCTGCTCAGCACTCTATTGTAAGTGATACCTAAGAGCACTTTTTTGCTTCTTTCTATTTTGCAGTTCAGAAATAAAGCAATTGAAGGAAAAATGACTCAAATAGTCTACCAGGTACTGTTATTCCCATCATTTAGGCACAGCTGGGAGACTCTGCTCAGGAAGTACGACACAGACTCGAATACCTATTGCAATTAGAGGTCTGTCTGGGTCAAAGAAGGAAGGAAGAGCTCTCCTTCTGCTTGTCTCTGCATAGCCAGCGGAAAGCAGTACATTGCAGTATTTTCATTGCTTCAAGTAGCAGGGATAGACTCGTTTCTTTTAACTGAGACTTAGATGGATGCATGTGATGAAGGTTACAGATTTTTTTACGATGGGAGATTCCTGAGATCCCCAGAAAAAGGTGCTGGTGCTTCAAACTCTTGTCTTCCAGAAAAAAAAAGGCCGGATAAGAGGTACCATAGGTTTTAGAGGGTGATTTCTGTGATAGAGAATGTCTTCATGCTAGGGATTCTACAGAGATGGTAGCGAATGAGGACAACAGAAACAAGTGAAACCGGGATAAGGATTTAAAAGAAAAAGAGGTCTGACAGCTCTTACATTTGACCTTGTCTGAGTGTTTATTCTTTCTGAGTTCTTATCTTCTGTGTGCATGTGTAAGGATAGTAACGGGGAAATGCAGGCAGAAGGCTGCCTGTTTTTCCTGCTGGCTGGAGGCAAGTTTGGCCACAGAATAGAGAATGGGAAGTAGGCTGGTAAACGCTGATTGCAGCACTGACATGGGAGTTCTTCTGTTGGCTGGGGGCAGGAAGTTCCTCAGCCCACGACTCCTGGATGACTGCAACGCTCTTTTGTTTCCAGCTGAGGAATTTGCTGGTTGTACCACAGGCAGAATTTCTCAGATAAAATTTGTAGCTTCTGTGGGTGGAGAAGAATGTTTCAAAGGGCTAAACCGAGCCTTCTTCTGGCTTGTGACTCTGCACGGAAGGAGGGCACTTCAGGCTACTACTTGCATAATGGTCTCTCTGTGTCTGTGGGCTTGTGAGGACCAGCCATCATCAAGCTGGTTGGTACTCCTTTGCCAGATTTCCTTGAGAGCATATTCATTTGAGGTCTCTGTTTTTTAATGATCTCACATTTTTTACATGATAAATCGTATTTGCTAATGGTGAAGTTGTTGGCTTTGTCTAAGCAACCTTAATGTTCTTAATAGTTCCTTGATTTTGTTCTGCCTTTGAAGTTGAATCAGTGCTAATGCTGTTGGATTAAAGATAACCTCCAAAGTATGGAAAAAGACGTTGAGCCCATTCTGGTACTGTCCGTGTTACAGTGGGGAGGTCTCCATTGTGCTTTTGCAATCTCTAGAGTGGCTGACACAACGTCTTCTGGTGGTGATGTGCCTTGAGGCGTCATCCAACTAAAACTGACACTGCTGGCAAGTTTTATGAAGGAATCGGAGCGTTGTTTAGTTATGTCAGCTGGAGATGATGATAGCTGTCCATTCTTTGAAAGCCATGTTTTGAAAGCTCAAGGTCTAGCAGACCTTGAGCTGTTGGCTGTAAACTCCTACGGAAGCATCCAAAAGCCTGCTTTTCCCATCTGCTCTTGCAAAGGTAAATGTGACAATCTACTCTGGGGACAGACCTGACTTCCTTCATTAGCTTTAGATCAGTCTAACGCTACTCATTTTTCTCGGAGCTACATGTAGGAGCTGCAGAGAATATACAGTTAGTGCAGATAGCACAGCTGGGTGATTAAAGATAGCTTCTCGTGGTGACCACACCGCACCTGGAGCCTGCAGGTTGTTCTACTTCTTGGCTTGCAATACGATGCAAGATATTATTTGCTTGTGTTAAATCCCAAGCGTTTCAGGGCTGGGTTCCGGAATGCTTGCTTCCTTCTTGGTTTTTTTTTGTTTGTTTATTTTATGCTACCACAGGAATGATCAATAGCAGCCTTGAACTGAAGCCAACATGACTTGTAGGAGCCGGTCTGGAATTACTTCCTACTGTTGTGTGCCAGAATCGTGAATTCCTGACATTCCTGCCACCTGAAAAGGTTCAGTGGGCACTTCTGGAAGCAATTGGTTCAGAGTTGATTAATTGTGTTTAATTACATTGTGGTGATCTAATGTGCCTGCTGTTCCCAGTCGCATCAGGTGACTTTGAGAAGGCTGGTGGCACCAAACGGCTTGCATACCGTGGGACTCTCGGTGCTGCCAACATCTTCGTGAGGAACTAACCCTTCTTGGCTGACTTTAGGAGGAGCTTCACAAAAATACCCACCCCACTGAATTAATCCACAATGCAATTTTTTATTTTTTATAAGCCTTTTAATTAAATTTAATTGTTGCCTACTATACAAAAGTACTGATTATTAAAAAAAAAAAGTCTTTAACAGGGCAGTGACTTTTTTTATACAATATTCTGTTTGAGTCCCTCCAAATAATGGGGTAATACCATGTGTCATTACAGAAGCCATGAGTAGAGCGCATCTTTCATCAGTGCACTATTGCTAGGCATGAAATGCTCTGTTTAGGATGTGAAGAGCCAAATGTAAATGTGCTTAATGAGACACAAGGGCACTGGTCTGTGGCTGGGGAGAAATGGCTTTTAGCAGCAGATGCAGACAAAAGTATTGGATTTCAGTCTACAAAAAGTCAAAGATAAAAAGGAAAAGAGGCCATAGTCCCAAATGGAGGAAGGAGTCAGAATTTAGAAGGCTAAACAGCTGTAGCCTGTTTATGTGTTTTAATCCATTGTTAGAGGACTGGAAATTAAGCAAAAAACCAAGAGCGTCTTAAGTCCTTTTTAAAAAAGATCTGCAGTTGACCGAGACAGGCTCCAAAAAGAAATGCAAAATTTGTAGTTTTACATTTGTATGGGATGCACCTGAAATAGATTGAAAGATTCTTCTGAATGGGTGTTGTAGGAAAACACTTAAAGTCACAGAATGAAAATAAAATCATTCACATATCTTATGATATCAGAAATCTGGTGAGTAACTGAAATCTGCTGTTCCGAAGCTCATAACTTACACCTGAGAATATTCCTGCTATCGACAACTGTTTCAAGTACAGATCTGGCTAGTTAGGTAAGCTTTTTTTCGTAAAGTGTTGAAAAGTGGCATGTTTCTGAGCTTTAACAATGATGGTATTTGATACTGGAGAAAAAGGAAGCAAAAAGTAATTCTGAAATATTTTTACTGGCTTCAGCAACAGCTCTGCAGTTCAGATGGTTTAAATTACCTACCTCAGGGTTCGAGCGTAGAACTCATATCCATCTCAACATTTTTAATATTTAAAGAAAGGTACTAACTTGCTGGCTTAGATCTTGAAAGCAGCATAATTGAACCCTTAAAAGCTGCTGGTTCCGTCTCGTTTTACAGGAGTCAACAACTACTTCCCCCTCCCCCCAGTTCATTGGCAGTAGATTACTTGGAAAATAACAATCTGAAGAGAAGGAATTCTTCTCCCCAGACTGTTCTGTCTTTCAGCAGAACGTGAATCCTAACAGATGCAGTTGGACTCTACTGCCTTGCCTGCTTGGTGGCTGAGGCCAAAAGAGGGGTCCTACCTGTTCCTCCCTTTTCCACCTTCTCTCGCTGGTAACCAGGAGCTCCTTCCTACCAGCTCTGGCATTCACCTGAGCCATTGTAAGCCAGGTCTTTATTTTCTTCTTCTTTTTTATTTTTTATTTTTTAATAAGTTTTTTTTTTTTTTGGCTTAGTGAATGGATCAGCTCAAGAGGCCAAAGAAGCACCACGTCCCCTTTAGAGTCCAAGATCTGCTAGAGAGGATGGCTAAAACATGCACTATGTTGGCCTTATATTTAAATACAACTTGTTGTAATAGGCCTTTGTATAGTCCATACTATGAGACAACATTGCTGAATGCCAGAAAAATGTGGCTAGTGAGGCTGTTCTACTTCGGTTTTATGCTTGTTTAAACCTAATGAGGCTGCTGGAGTCGAACAGAGGTAGCCAGGCAATGTTCTGCAGAATTGCTGGCTGGGGTCAGCCCTGAGAGCCCTTCTCCAGCCTGGCAGCAGGACCTACGTTAGGCAGTCTGCAGAAACCCGGCAGTACTTGATGAGTTTTTGAGAATAAATGTTAGATAACCAGCTTCATTTTTCTGTCTGTAAAGAATTGAAGATTACAAGGCAAAAATCTTCTGTCTCATTAGTGCTAGCCAAGTACCTTCCACTCCACAGCCAGCAGGTGAATAACGAAGGAGCCAGCCTGCTTCTTCTCGCAGCACCAGTCTTAGAAAGACCCTTCTTAGATGGCTGATGTCTTCTCCAAAAGGCATGGTCATGTGTCAGGAGAGCCGACCACAGCTCGGGATGGCTCTCGCCAGGCTCGCAGCTGTGGTGGGTCTCCTCCAGGCGACCGCCACTCACGTGCTGCAAACTCCGCAGACCTCTGCCAGGACCAGGGCTGGAGCGGGAGCTGGGAAGTCAGACCGGATACTTCATCCAAACACACACACGGAGTACTCCGAGCGTAACAAAAACCCATTTGGTTTTTGTAACAGAAAACCTATTTGGGTTTTGTACAGAAAAAATACAATTCTGAAAAGCCTCTGACTGTTGTTCTTCTAACAAGTTAAACAGATGGATTGGAAATAGTATTTACTGTTTATTTCCTCAACATATCAATATGTGAGGAGCCAGTGTAAATTACGGTTTGACTGCAAACAAACCAACCCACGCCAAAGCAATAGAGTAAACGTTGTATTTTGTTTTGAGTCGATATTATGGGAATTTAGACGGCTGATGTTTCTGTTTTCACTGGCTATCTCTGACTAGCTGAATTTTAAGCCCTACAATCGAAAAAAATTATGGTGTAAAAGATTTTGTGGAAAATTGCCTTAGCAGTTATTCTGCAGAACGTCAGAAGCTAGTAACTTCAGGAGTTACAGGCTTTAGCCGTACAAACAATGCTTCCACCTATTTCAGAACTGTGAAATTTTTTCACGTGAGAAGAAGAAGAGCGAAGCCATCGCCAGGTGCTCTCTGATGGTGGGGTTTATGACAGGACGGTGCGTTCCTGCCTCCTTTCCCCGGCTGCATGCTCGTGTGCCTTTTTTTTTTCCTGTACTACCTGGCTGGGCTGGGGAGGCTGCGCGTGCGGGGGGATGGCCGAGCACCTTTGGGCACCGGGGAGCCGCTAAATTGGCTTAACCGACTCGTGTCCTCAAATTGCTTGAACCCTGCGTGGCAAAAACCGACAAGTGATGTATGTCGTGTTCGTCACAGCTTAGCCTGTGAGTTATTAATTGAAGATGTAGTTGAGCAAATTAGTGAAGATGTCAGGGTTCCTGACCAATCTTTCCGTCTGGCCATGTGCTTCCAGCTGTAGTTTTCCAAACAGCGCATTGTAGAAATTGAGAACAGATGAAAGAAGGGAATGTAAAAACAGTGAATTGAATGTAGTCCCCAAGTTATTCACTTATTTCAACAAACAAGAATCACATTGATGTAATATGTGACTGGTTTCAATGCTAAAAGCAAATCAAGAGCTGGAATGTACTTACGTGGCTAGACAGTAAATATCTTTGAGTCCTTATAATCCATTAAATTGCAAGAGTATGTCTGCTGGTCTAAATGGAAGGAGACATCTCTCCTCTCTACCACTGTCATTTACTCCTCCACTTCCTGGTTCTTTAGCCTCTTTCTTTTCTTTTCTTTTCTTTTCTTTTCTTTTCTTTTCTTTTCTTTTCTTTTCTTTTCTTTTCTTTTCTTTTCTTTTCTTTTCTTTTCTTTTCTTTTCTTTTCTTTTCTTTTCTTTTCTTTTCTTT
>Ga0065711_1007953_pt1 | contig 15093 bp, 9 predicted proteins | sample Hoacrofraction12_FD_59098 | JGI IMG/M metagenome (GOLD analysis project Ga0065711, IMG submission 59098) | Hoatzin crop microbial communities from Cojedes, Venezuela - Epithelial fraction 12 v2 (version 2) | ecosystem: Host-associated > Birds > Digestive system > Esophagus > Crop | place... | reverse complement strand
TTGTGGATTTGTTCTTTTTTTTTTTTTTTCCTCCCCTCTTCTTTGTAAATAAACCCTTGGTCTTGAACAGCGAAGCATGGTGACTCCTGTGCCCAACTACTAAGCATTGCTGATGCACGGCTCCAGCCGCGGACTCCCCCCGCTCACCGCAACGCTGATGGTAACTCAGGCACTGGAAGGGGTTAGAGCACAGCTTGTTTGGACAGATAGTCCCGCCTGAAGCTGTTACGGAGCACGGTTCCTTCATGGCCTGGCGCTTCCCAAGCCCGCAGACGTAAAGGCCGGTCTGTTCAGCAGGCAGCACCTGCGGCTGGACGTGTCTGTGGTGCAGAAGGGGAAGCTGACCTCTTCCAGCGTGTCTGGAAGGAGCCGTGGGGCTGGGCCTGTGCTCCGCGGGCAGCAGAGGGGAGCTGCCGCACCAGACTAACAGCAGTAATTTCTGCAGCGGTTGATGACATGAAGGATTTTGGTGTGCATCAAAGCAGAGCTGATACAGACGGGGCACTCGGGCCGTCACTGATGCGCAGCGGACTTTGGAATAAAACATTGCTGGTTTTCAGCAGCAGGTAATGATGGCACATGATGGTTTGGGATCATTAGCAAGGGAAAGTGCTCACAGAGTAGAGGAGACTGTAACTAGAGCTTGGCCACAACACCCACACTAATAATCTCGCTCCAAGAAGTGGCATGGTATCCTCCTAATTGACCGTGACTAATGTGGACCCTCGTTTATCCATCTCGTTGGAAAGATGACACCTCCAGCAGCAGAGCACGGCCACCCGGGCTCGAGCCCTCTCGAACGTGACAACCTGGCTGCCAACGTGGCCGCTGGCCGGCACCCTGAGCACCAGCACCCACGGGAGACAGCGGCAACGCCTTTCGCTCCGGCGCCACAAACCACCGCGCAGGTTTCGCCGAGAGGTCCCTGATTTCAGCAGAAGCTCACGGAGCCGCTTCCCGCCGAAGCTGGCACCCCGCAGGCTTCCCTCATCCCGGCGCTGCCTCCAGCCAGCTGAGCAGCATCGCTCAGTCCCTCCTCCAGCAAAGCCCTCCAGCAGTCTTAGGGCGGGAAGGAAATTCATCCACTAATAAATGCAGGGATTTTTTCTTTTTCTTCATCTAAGCAGATTCCGTGTCTATCTAACTGATAATATTTAATAACGGCTGTGGAACTGCTCCAAATAAATTATTGAGCACGTGTGCATGCATAGGCAGGAGTGAGGAGGGAGAGGAGCTTTATTTGTGGACTCAGAAGATACTAAGTTTCAGGGAATCAAAACCACATGCTAATTCAGCTGTTTCAAATCTCTTTTACAACCCTAGACACTGCAACACGGGATTTTTTTCTCTTTTTTTAACATTTCCTGATAAGGCTGATGTGGTCTTTAGGACCAAGCAGGAAATTTTGGAAGAATAATAATCAAAATTAACGAACTTTGCTGGTGGTCCCACTGCTTGGTGCTATGTCTAGCCATCACAGCTGGGAGAGAGAAGGGCCGGAGCAGGAGCTCCCCGGCACTTGGCTCTCAAACACTACAGAAGAGAGGCGCTGACCTCCTCCGCCTTGGGTTGCTCCAAATTACTGCCCGTCAGGAGACCTTCACTGCAAGATGCTTTTGAGGGAAAAGCGGAGGGTCCGTGACACTCCTGGTGGGAAGGTGCCCCCCAGGCACATGGCAGCTGAGCTGCCTGAGCAGGGCCCCAGCTGGAAGCACCGCCAGCTCATTTGTGCTCAGCCCTGCTGCCCCACGCCTGAGCTGGAGCGCACGTAGGTTTGCTCACACGTGATTAAAAAAGTTCATTAAAAAGCAATCCAACATCATTGGATTGCCAACAAAGGCAAATCAGATCCTGGGCTGCATCGGCAGGGACGTTACTAGCAGAGATCATCTACTAGTGAGATCATCCCACTCTGCTCAGCCACAGAGCAAGGCTGCACCTGGAGTGCTGTGTTCATTTTTGGTCCCCAGAATGCAAAAAAGACATGGACAGCCTGGAGAGGTTCCAAAGGAGGGCCACAAAGATGACCAGAGGGCTGGAGAACCTGCCCTGCAAGGAAAACTGAAGGAGTTAGGTCTCTTCTCCCTGGAGAAGAGAAGGCTCAGGGCGGGACCTCGCATAGTATTCCAGTGCTTAAAGGGTGGCTACCGGGAGGACAGAGAGTACCTCTTCACAAGGAGCCACATGGAGAAGACAAGTGGCAATGGGTACAAGTTGCAACAGGAGAGGTTTCATCTCAATATAAGAACAAAATTGTTTACAGTGAGATCAATCATTGACTGGAACAACCTCCCCAGGGATAGGGTGGAGACCCCGTCACTGGAGGTTTTCAACATGGGACTGGACAGGGTGCTAGGTAATCTCATGGAGGCTCCCCTTCCTACAAAAGGTTGGACCAGATGATCTTCTGTGGTCCCTCCCAGCCTGGGCTGTTCTAGGAGTTGGCTTTGCACATCAAGTCCTTTAATGGCCAGCTGTCAGAGAGGGATCTCCTCTGCCGCCGGTTTGCTCAAGCTGGGGAAGGACTGCAAGGTGGCCAGGCAGAGAAGAGACTGATGGGGTGTTCAGGCTACACAAGCACTCCAACCGTGGACAGCCAGTTCCCCACCAGCCCTTGGAGAACCTCCACCGCGTTGGGATTCTCTTATGAGCGTGATTCACAGCTTGGTGGAGGTCGGCAGACGGACGGGACTAGCAGTGGCCATGCTGGGGGACAGTCACGGCGTAATCCGCTGACGCCGCTCCTGGTTTGGGCAATCAGGGATGCCCTGGCACTGCGGGTGGCTCGGCCGCAGGGCTGTAGGTGAAGCCTCGCTAGTAAATGGCAGTAATTAGCTGGGGAGTAGCAAGCAGGGTCGTTAGCCTGCCGGGCAGTAATTTGCGAAATGCTGAAACGCATTTTCCTGGAAGGAGTGGGTGAAGCGACCTCCATTTTGGCGCCGGTTTCCCCCACCCCGCACGTGCTGCGGCAGAGACGGGGTGGTCCGGCAGCCCCCTTGCTGGGGGGTCACCGTCCCTGAAGCTGCCGGGGGGGTCGGACCCCGCAGCAGGGCTCTGCGGCGCGGAACCTCCTTGCTTCCCGGGCTCTGACAGCCTGTAATCATTTTATCTCCCAGGATTAATGGCACCAAGCAATAAACTCGCATCCTAATTATTGTAATTATTTCTTTCTTTGTACGTCAGCCTTGGTAACGATGTTTTTACAGCTGGTGGGATGGAAGGGAGGAGAGAAACGAAATATTGTCACAGTAATGAAGAGAGAGCAATGAGCACACTCCTTTCCTCTCACTTTCCCCAAGGTTTTAGAGCCCACTTGAGTTTCCCATTCCCTGAGGTCCCAGAAATTAGCGGTGATTGTCCTAATATCGCAAAGTAGCAGCAATCTAGGACTAAATTCCTAATTGATCTGAAGTGCCTACCTGCCACTTCAGCCCCCGAGATGCCTGACTGTCTCCAAAGCCCCCTGCACGCCTAAGTACCCGCTGCGTCCTGAGAGCTGCCTGTTGCTGGGTAGCAGGGGTAGCTCACTGTTCGGCTTCTCCTCGGGCAGGACTCACAAGCTGAGCTTTGTGCCGGTCTCATCTGTGGGAATTGCATGCGGAGGGGGCAGAAGCTGCTCTGATCACTGTTTAAAATTCGTACGGTCTTTCAGAGGGTGGAACTCAGCATCCTTTTCTCCCCCAGCGCATTGGCACCGTGACGGGAGGTGACAGTGGTGAGCTGCTGGTCCCGGCCGCTGGGCAGGAATTTCTCTCAGTGCCGTAGCCCCAGTGCTGGAGAAGAGCGGTGTTTCCCACCCGCTGTAAGCCTGCACCCAGAGCGTGGGCTGAGGAGGAACCTGGACACGCACCGGTCCAGGAAGGTGTGCTTGGCTGCTGAACCGCTCCACAGTGGCCGCAGCTCTGGCTTAGACTAGCTGCCACTAAACGTGCCCCAGAGGAGAACTTGCTAGAAGAAATGTGGGGGACTCAGATACTAAGAGGAATCTGTGAAGAACCCACGTCCCTGTTTACAGACCTAACAGGAGATGCCTAAGGGGATACCGGGCCAGACTTCAGCTGAGCAGCACACAGCCAGCTAGGAAGGGCTGCTGGTTGGTTGGCTCCTGTTCCCGGGGTCACTGACAGAGGAGATGGGAAGGTCTCCGCACGGAGTCCTCCCTCTGGCCATCCACTTCTGCCCAGCCAGACCAGAAGCTCCACGCAGAGCAGTCTCCTTGGGTAATGAGCAGTAGGAGACAGGCCCCATATGTACGTGGTGACAGCCCCTGAGGTCCTCTCCTGTGCTGGCGTGAGGTGCTGTCGTCTACTCCAGCGTGTCTACACCAGTAAACTACATCTCAGCTGAGGCCAGTAACAGGCGGTGGACCTTGATTATCCACACTGACGGAACAGGCCCTGGGCTCCATGCACCACACTGGCCGTTCTTTTAATTGCCCATGATTTATAGTTCTGCAGCCAGATCTTTCTTGGGAATCTTTTCTTTGGGAGTTTGTTTGGTTTTTCCCACTTCACCCAATAAAATTACTGAATTAACCCATTTCCTTTTTTTTTTTGGTCAAGCTTTGTGTAGGGGTACTGTTTTAATGACTGATCAGCCTTTCATTAGAGAACCAAGGCAGCAAAGCTGCTCCGTACCGCAGTCCATCTCTGACAGTGGACCCTCTTCTGCCCAGCACATCCCAAACCCTATCCCAGTTCAAATTAAGCTTCCACCTGCTTCAGCTTCACTATTAAGAAAACAAAGTGAAACACAAACAGCAACCACTACCCCATGGCCTCATTTCTAAACTCTTGTCCTGCTGGTTCCAGCAGCCCCTCCACCACATCGGGGCTGTTTCAGCGTGGGGTGGGACCATCCTCCCCCCGCTCCTCATCCCGTATTTTCCAAGCTGCAATTCCCAGCCTGTCTTGCTTTCAAATAGTAACTTGCTCCAGTACAGAGATGGGCTTCCCACCCTGCCCAAGTCCTAAACCGTGGTTTAATTTGCGCATTTGTCTGATGTGCGGGGTTGGCTGGTCCTGGCCGTAGGGGCCCTGGTCTTGGGAGGAGTCCCTGCCAGGCAGTGCTCCCCGTCACCAGCTCCAGCTCCATCGGAGGTGGGCTCATCATCTTTCAGGATGGCGCTTGCTTTGCTCAAGTTCTTCCCCATTTCTCCCTGACGTTTCAAAAATAATTACCAGTGGTTCAGTAAGTTCATTAGCAAACTCCCTTAGGACCCTGGGCGATGTATCATCCAGCCCTGCTGATTTGTGGATAGGCTCTAATCAAGTGTTTCAAGTCTCTCTCTCTTTCCTCCTCCTTTCAGATTAACAGTTATTTTGACAAGATTCTCATTATTTCCTATTTCCTGACGGTACCCAGGGACGAGGCTTATTTGAGTCCTCACTGTTGTCATTGCGGGTTTATTTTTAACCTCAGGCTCTGCTTCTCCGCAAGGACATCAGAGTTCTCTGTTCTTCAGAAACCCATGGCTTTGTTGGTGCCATTTTACTCTCAGTTCATCCTGGGTCTTCCAGCGCTCTCTGTCTTCTGCCTTCATCACTTTTCATCCTGCTTCTTCCCACTGCTCCAAAATTAGCCAGAAGAAATGACTTTGCTGTTACCAAGCCTACAGAGTTATTACCCTTCTCCAGCTTTGTAGATCTAGGCCGCCTTCTTGGCTGCAATTAATTTCTCGCCTTCCCCTCCCTCTTTTTCTCCCTGCCATCCTCTGTTGTGTCACACTCTCCAAGTCTCCATTTTCCTTCCCAAAACAACCATCCACCGGCTGCTCTTGGAAGGGACCCAACCACCAGAAGACCTCTTAGAAGGGACCCTGATGGCCAGAAAAGCCACCGCCAACCCTATCCAGCTTACCACCACCTTTTGATGTTGGGGGGCAAACTCGGGGTCCCCGGCAGGAGAAAAGCCAAGCCGCCCCCACTTTGGGGTTCCCCTGGGCAGCAGGAAGGCAGCATGGGAACGCGGCAGCCTTGCGTAGGCTGTTCCCACCCAGCTGCCTGCTGGCTCCATCAACCTTCTGCCCTTCCCAAATACACACACGGGGCGCAGCCCCTCGCTGTCCGTCTGCGTTAGCCCAAACCGAGTGTCGTGCCCCGTGCAGGGTTGCTGGAGAGGACGAGGGGTTAAGCAGAAGGAGGGAGGAGGAAGAGACGAGGCCGAAGGGCAGTTTTTCCTTCGAACACCTTTCACACCTGTGCACCTTCCCTCCTGTCAAGACCCTACAGACCACGGGATTAGCCCGACCTCGTTGTCCTTGATTTGCAAGAGATGGCTGAAGTCAAACACTTTCCCTTTCAAAAAGCAGTAAGGTTTTTCGCTTTCTGTAGAGGCCGGCATACAGGGCCCCTGCCGAGCCCTCAGCCGCACATCCCCAGCCACCCAGTGGGTGTCCCCCAGGCTGGGTTCCCGCAGCGGGGACAAGGAGGACCACTCCACAGGACCTCCAGGCTCGGCAGCCATGGAAGGGGCTGAGGCAAGAGACCATTTCTGGGAGGGTTTTTATTCCCCCCTTCGCAGCACCCGTCAACAGTTAGAGGAGTAACTTGAAGGCAGGGCTGATCTTCCACCGCCCAAGGAGGCAGCGACCCCAACTTGCTCGGATGGCTTTTGCGCGTGCATGGTGTCACGGGGACGCGTCGTCCTGCTACGTTTGCTGCAGGTCCCACATGTGGGCTGGAGAAACGTCTCCCTGGGACTAATTTCTGTTGTTTAAATTAGAGACAACATTTATCTACCTGGCAGGAACCCAAAAAGGATTAATTCGGGGAAGAGAAAGGGAGAGGGAAGAGAAGTGCCCACACAGTTTTGCACAGATAAGAATAAAAGGTGTATTTGTCGTTCACCCTTGTTACAAAAGCTTGAGTCTGTTTGAAGCCTGGACAGAAAGTTGTTGGCTAAGAAGACTAACTAAAACTTTTTTTTTTTTTTTTTTTTAAATACAGCGCTGTGGTTTTGGATGGAAAAATTTATGCCACTGGCGGGATCGTTAGCAGCGAAGGACCTGCCCTGGGAAACATGGAAGCCTACGACCCTAAAACAAACACGTGGACACTTCTACCAAATATGCCCTGCCCTGTTTTTCGACACGGCTGCGTAGTAATCAAGAAGTACATTCAGAGCGGCTGATGGCACCCGGGAGATGGACGGGGAACTGTTTGTACCTGTTGAAAGCGGGCAAGAAGAATACTACTACTTAAGGAACAAAAGCAGCAAAGCCAGCCAGTGAACTTACTGCTCGAAAGTCTGGAATAGTGTCTACATTGAATGTAGAAAAATCATCCTCACCTTTTGGTGAACAAGGAGCAGAGAGCTCCGTGCTATGTAAAGATATTGTAACTTAATAATACAAGGGTGTCACTAGATGTTATAGTGGCACTTGTTCTGGACGTTGGCTTTTGGTCAGCCCAGGTGCAATAGAATTTCACATATTTTTTAAGCTGGGGAAGAGAGGAAAAAAAAAATCTGCATTTTACTTTAGAGCTCAAGCTTGATTCTTAAAATAATCATGCAGATAAGTTTTACTATTACACTTTAGGCATCAATCTATTGGAAAGGTCAAAGTGTCCTTACCACTTTGATTCCTACATTTGTTTTTAACAAATACATGCTTTTCAATACCAATGACTGAGAGAAACCTTGTGTGACAGATAGCTTACGCTGATGTCAGTCTTCCATCAGATCAAACGAATCCTCCAGTTCTCTCGAGCAGAGCCCAGAAGGGGGGGGTGAGGTGGGGACTGGGGAGAAGAAGAATAGCCATTGGTAATAAATTCCGTGTAAAATGATGAAGGAAAAATAAGAAAACAAGGTCTGTTGGGCTGGATGAGTCTCTGCTGCGGGGGTACTTGTGTGGGCACGTGTGGCCATGCCCACAGGGCGGGGGGGGCTTCTGAACCTTTTCCTCACGGATTCTGCTGATGAGCGAACTCGGCAGTGCTCGATTCCCGTGATGCGAAATGAAAACGGCTTCGATTCCCGAGGCGGTCTGCCGGTAAACCCCCGCGCTTCACTTCTGGTTGGGGTCACATCGAAACGCCCAGCGTCACGTGGGGCTTTCCACGCTTTCAGCAAACGGAGAAGATGCCGCATGCTGGGGCTACGCGCTCAGCTTTGGCGCTCAACCAAAAATCCTTACGTTGGGATATACGCCACTATCTTTTATGTAAAGTCTGAGAAGTTTTTTTATTTTATTTTATTTTTCAAGTTTCCCTATAGGTGTGGAAACCTTATGCTTCTCTTATTTACAGGTTTTAAACACACGAGTTTAAATCCCATGGTAGAAAAATGCGTAGACATAAGCCCAGTATAAGAGACTTAAAATGATTACTATGTAGAGTTGTAAGTATATGCACAGCACAGGGGTTATATTTTTATATATATTAAAATATTGTCTATCCAGAGAGCATTGTGATGTGGAAATTCTTTATAAATTTATACATAAAAGGATGAAATGGGAGATGGGCCGGGTAACGTAGAGGGGGCAGGGGAAAGAACCTTGAAATTTGCCAATAGGAAGCAACCCCAAGCTAAGGATTGTCTGATTTCTTTCCAAGTAGAGGGAGAACTGTTGCCATACTTGCCTTTGCAGACTCAAATCCCAAATGCCATGCCAGTAATCCCAGAAGGAGGGTCCTACACAGGGCGTGGGTGAGATCTCACAGTCAACACCGAGCTGAATTTCATACCAAATACGCTAGCCTTTTTATACGGAGGGAGGTCTGCCTACAGCTTCGGGGAAATCAACGCAGATGGTTCGCTAATCATCTTATTTTATTAATAATCGTTTATAAAATTCAAAAAAAATTTGTATCTTGCAGTATTTAAAGAAAAAGTGCTCAAGTCAGCTGAGTCAAGCTATAGGGTGACGCAAGTATCTCATTTTGACAGTGAGGTTCCAGCCTTTGTTATGCAGTTGTTTTATTTATTCTTTAAAGAAAACGAAATAATAAGCACAACAAAATTATATACTAGTATGTCATTTAAAGTATTTATGTCAAACAGGGTGCAAGTGTGAACCTAAAGATTGGAGCACAAGTTTCTAACTGCCTGGGGCAGGACGAATTTCCGTGTTGGTGTGTGTCTGCCTCCAAAGGAGGTGCTACCTGTCAGCAAGACCGAAACACATGCAACATTTCCAGTTTAGCTTATTTCTTTATTTCTCACACTGGAACAAAACTGGCTCTTTCTGTGAATAATATTAAAAACAGGGTTATCTGTAACTGTATTGTATATAGTTTATGTTTACTGTTAAGTTCTTGTTATATTATAATAAATATATTTATAGACCTAGATTCAGCATCCAGATTGGATTAATTTTGTCACGACCGAACAAGGAACAACACTGCGTGAACGGTGACTCCAGGTTTCATCCCAGCTATGGCTGAGAGCACGTTCATTCCATCCAGCTAGCTTCTCTTGCCAAGCCAAAAATCTATTGCTACTATTTAAATGCTCGGTAGCTTCCGAAGGACTTCTGTTCTCCTTTCTGGAAAAGTTCTTAGAAGTCATTTTGGATTTTTTTCAGCAAGACTGTTTCTTCTTCATCTGTTTTCCCACGTGTACTATTAAGAACAAAAGGGCTTAGGACAGTTTAGGAAAGTATCTCGAACAAACCCACTGATAAACAGCTTCGTCCTTTTGTTTTGTTCTAAAAGAAAGTCAGGATTTGTACCGCATGGCTGCTGCGATGTCTGAAGGGTGAAAGCCACTTTTGTCCTGTGGCCAAAATTCCTTCACGCCCAGGGCGGGAGCTCTGTGCCTCCCTGGACACATCGTTCAGAGAGCACTTCAGTGCCACCGTCCTGGTGCCTTTGATGCCTCGTCAGGGCGTCAGCTGGTCGCCGTAAAACTGGATGTGGAACAAAGATGAGCCAACTACAATTGGTCTGAAATACCCCCGCAGTGGAACATTTCAGCTGGATCTTGGGAGGCAATATCTGTTCTGCACATTAACAGGAGACTCCAACACAGATTGAAATTGTCTCCAGTTCTTGCGGAGCACGTCTATGCAAGTATTTCAGAGCGTGAACCGCGGTTTTTAAACATTTTAGTCCAGGCTGAGTGGCTGGGGTTGCACAGCCTGTGAAGACCCCTCCAAGCCTTGCGATTCAGTGTTACACAACCACGCCGCAGTCATCCGGACCAAGCAGGGTGAGCTGCCAGCCTTTTCCTCGACGCTCAGCAGAGATCTCTTACTCAGCACTAGTCAGTCCTGCTTGGCAGGGTGAACAAGACACGGGCTATTTGCTTGACTTGTATGTGGGAATTATTTGAGTTCCCCCTCTGGGAAGCTGGCTGAGCGCTTTTGCCAAATGAATCGTGCACACATATCTGCTTGCAGATTTTTCTTCTTAAAAGCCTTAAGAAATTCAGGGGACAGGCAGGCTCCGCAGCCTGGGAACGATAAAAACTCTTTTGCTCGCTGGTTTGACCCTTCCCTGGCTCACCTGGGAAGACGAGCCATCTCCAAACGGGGCTGTTCCCAGCGTACGGGTAGCCACCCACTCCCGACAATTTAGACAAGTCATCCACGTTCCATCTAGTGACAAACACACCACACTAATCAAACCCCAGCAACCTCCTCTTTTAATTAACCGCAGCTAGGTGTTAAGGCTGAGCTTAGCACAGCGCAATTGGAGCAAACTAATTACAGTGTTCGTTACACTCCAGCTTGCCCTTGGTGGAGTCCAGACAAACGGAACGCCAGCACGAGCACCCACCTTCTGCAGCCACGGGGCTCAGCGGGGAGCGGAGCCGGAGCCCGCGCCTCTGCCTGCCTGCACGAGCGCCCGCCCCGAGCACTGCACCCACCCACCCGCCCGGCCCCGCGGGGGAATGTCTCCGAGCATTGGAACCCGTCCCAGGGCTTTTCTCTCAAGTGCAAGGGCAAGGTCTCCGACCCATGCTGTCTCCCCATCACCAACTGAAGGAGCTGACCGTGTCCAAGCAGGGGACAAGCCCACAAACAGCGGACACAGGCAAGTCCTGGCAGGCTGCACCCTGCGCCTGGCTCCCACGAAGACGCCGACACTGCAGCCACTTTGACGTTTTTATAACTTGCCACGTTAATACAAGCTTTTTAAATCATAGAATCATTAAGGTTGGAAAAGACCTCTAAGATCATCAAGCCCAAACCTCAACCCAGCACCACCATGCCTGCTAAACCATGTCCCAGAGTGCCACATCTACACGTTTTATGAACACCTCCAGGGATGGGGACTCCACCACTGCCCTGGGCAGCCTGTTCCAATGCCGATCACTCTTCCAGTGAAGAAATTTTTCCTAATATCCAATCTAAACCCCCGCTGATGCAACTTGAGGCCATTGCCTCTCGTCCTATCGCTAGTTACCTGGGAGAAGAGACCAACACCCACCTCACTACACCCTCCTTTCAGGTAGTTATTGAATGAGACCCTTAAGCTCACCCCTTAACGCCGCCTTTCCTGTGTCAAGTCGGCTCAAGCACAGGAGCTGAAACATGCTTTCAGCTGAAGCACAGCTTTCACGCTGGAGAGGCAGCGGTGAGTTCCCACCGTCAGCGGGTGTTCCGGGTTGATAACTGGAGACAGCAGGAAAAGCCAGACAGAAAATGGTCTGGAGGGCAGCAGACGGACGTGTCTCGGGAACAGCGTTCCCATCACTCATTGCACCGAGCTGGACAGCGTTACCGAACAGAAACACCGTTGTACCTCTGAAAAGCCAATCTGTTTGAGGGATATTAAACACTTGCTGAGGTTAGAATTCATGAGAGCAAGAGCTGCCATCACGGGCTCCTTCGCTGAGCCGAGCAAGCGTGACAAGCAGACCGGCACGCGCTCCAGCTGCTGGAGACTGGGAACAACACGGAAAGCGGCAACTACCTTGAAAAACAACTCTCCCTTTGCTGGGTTTTTTTACTTCTGTTTTTTTCTTTTGGTAACACACACTACTTTTAGTAATTCCTGTTTAGCTAGCGGATTTCTTGAAGAGTCACAAATTCCAATTGTCTTCATGTAAACAAATTCTGCTTTAATCGGCAGCAGCTTTACGCACAGAATTGAATGTTTTGGCTCGGTTACTACCTGGGAGAAGCTCGCTCCAGTGCTGTCATCAAGCCAAATCTGCCTCTGAATTTTTCACTAGCGGTGGTCTACACAGCGAAGGTTTGAAAGGCTGCCTGCTGGTTTTAATTTCATCATCTGTTATTTCTGACCAGCATTCTCTTTTCTTTCGGAGTTCATATCCCAGATCTTAGACGGCAAGATTCACACTGGCCACGGCATCAAACTCTTTCACGACCTGTCTGGAGAACACGACTGGTAACCCAGGTTTTTCGACAGCTTGACAGGCAACTTCAGCATGCAGCTTGTAAGCAAATTAATACGGAACCAGGAACTGTGGTGACAACCGATGCCAAGCTGAAGACCGTGCAGAGTCCTGCCTCGCACCGCAGGCAATGCACACGCTTTCTTCGTTAACCAGCATCGCTGACCTTTTCCCACTTTTTTGAAGCTGAAGAGCAGACACCTAACTGACGTCATGGGTGACCCGTCTACGTAAGTGTCTGCTCTTCCCTTCCCACCTCATTACAAAATACAGGTTCATGAAAATAATGGTGCTCTCAGGTAGAAAGGAACCCATTCCTCTCCACTTCTTGGGAACTTAAACAAATCAGTCCCTCATTTGCCGTACGATGTCCTCGTGCTGGTGGGCAGCACCAGAGCAAGGAGCGGTGAAGGAAGCAGTGCAGGTGGCACACCAAGAGCGTAACGAGCATTATACTCTACCACCCACACTGTCCCTCCACCCCAGTAAAAATTACCAGCTCTCACAGAGCTGCATTTCCAAACCCACTGGAATTTCTGCAGCCGCTCCGTTTCCATTAAAAGAGATCATCTTTCAGTAAGTTCTTTACTTTCCTGCCCAGTGCATGCAGTGCTCCGTTCCTTGTTGGCACAGAGTTCAATTCTACCTGCTTCAATCTGTGCCCAGCTTTTCTGCCAGCTGCCCGTTTATGTACTGGAACAGACAAATGCCACACGCAGCCTTTCCTGGGAAAATGAGGAGTGGAAACATGGCGGGGAGCGCTTGGGAATGGCTCCCATTTCTGTCTTCTGTTTGGCAAGAGCTATCCCCTATGGGGATCAGGACGCCCAGACTGCATACGGCCTGGAGAGGACCTTCCCTAGGGGATGGGGGTTTTCAAACTCCGGAGGTAACCAAACACTCTGCCATCTCCAGAACGACCAGAAGTCTCTGCCCTGCTGACGTTCATTTTTAATATCACATGGGTATTTGGGAAGGAGTGCTGATCCTGTGACAGTTATCAGAAGGGCGAGTGAAATGACCGGGTAATTACAGGGCATTCACCTGACACCAATCCCCAGCAGAAATGGAAAGATGATATCTAACTAAACTGATCATGAATCAAAGAGATAAGAGTAAATATGGTGATTTTCTAGAAAATCGGCTGTATCACACAAACCTGATCTCGTTCTCTGACAGGATTACACGTTTGATTGATAAGCTAATAGATTTTCAACAGCATGTGACAAAATACTTCAACTCTCTCACTGTACAGTATTGAGACAGCAAATATTAAACAGGCTAAGAATAGCCAGATTAATTCAGGAATATCTCATCTGTTTGAGTAATTCTCAATTTGGTGTTATCAGAGTATTTCTAATGGGGGAATCCTCCTCTTCCAAGGTTCTTGAAGGAAAATATTGACATAAATCACCAGTCAGAGACCTGTGAAAGGGAGACTAGCAGAGCAGAAGGTAACGAGGACCGAACAAGGCATCAGAACTGCGCTGGCTCCTCTGGGTGGCTGGGACCACTACTGCAGAACTTCTTTTCATCCAGCTAAGCGGGACCTCGGGGAGGTGGGCACGAGGAAGGCTGACATTCAGGACAGAGAACGGCACCGTGACAAGCTGCAAGTCTGAGAAGAGTCAAGCAACAAGAGCTCCCAGCCCAATTTCATGGCATAAAAGGACTAAATTGATCTTTGGATGTGTAAAAAGGGGACCAGTGAGTAGGAATCGGTGATTTTTAGCTCTGTATATGGCACTGGTGGGACCAATGCTGGAATATCACATCAATTTCCTCTGTGAACAAATGTTCTAGAAGATGTTGAAAAATTGACCTACTACAGAAAAGAGCCACAAAATTGACTTAAAGACTAGAGAAAATGCAGTGAAAGCCACAAAGAGCTTATTCTGCTCAGCAAAAAGAAGACTGAGAGGCTACTTACCGCAGTGCATTAGTATCTTGGGGGGGAGGGGGGAGGCAAATCTGTGTATGAAGAGTCTGGAACATAAGAGAAGACAAAAAGGCATGCCTGGAAGTAGAAGCCAGGCAAAAATAAGTGAGGAATAAGGCACGTGTTTCTATCAGCGAGTTTAACCACTTGATGGGAAGCTCAGAGAGCAGGGCAGGTGTACAAACTCTGCAGATCAAGACTAGATGCCAATCTTGCAAAGACTGTTACGCCACACAGAAGCTGTTAGGCCCTGCGCAAGCATGAGATCACATCATACGTGCCACAGCATCACAGTCAACAAACCAGTGCTTTCCGCTGACATTATTCTCTGTGAATAAGCCCAAATTTTTGTGGCAAATCGCTAAATATCATTAGCTGTCATTAGCTGTCAGCTCATTTCCACTTCCAAAATTTATTCCCGTGTATTGAAAAGATTAACACCGTAGAATTTATGCTCAGCTTCTGCCTGCATGGCTGTCCTCTGAATCTTGTGAAAAGGAAGCTTTCTATTTTAAAACAGGCTTTCTGCCTTCTGGACATGCTTTAAATTTTAGAGCAAGACTCTGAAGCACTCTAACCCTGATATAAAGGCTAGACGTCAATTTTAAACCAGTTACCATAGAATGGTAAGGGTTGGAAAGGACCTTAAAGATCATCTGGTTCCAACCCCCCTGCCATGAGCAGGGACACCTTCCACCAGCCCAGGTTGCTCAGAGCTCCATCCAATCTGGCCTTGAACACTGCCAGGGAGGGGGCAGCCACAGCTTCTCTGGGCAGCCTGGGCCAGGGCCTCACCACCCTCATGGGGAAGAATTTCTTCCTAGTATCTAATCTAAGTCTGCCCT
>Ga0065711_1042855_pt1 | contig 15094 bp, 7 predicted proteins | sample Hoacrofraction12_FD_59098 | JGI IMG/M metagenome (GOLD analysis project Ga0065711, IMG submission 59098) | Hoatzin crop microbial communities from Cojedes, Venezuela - Epithelial fraction 12 v2 (version 2) | ecosystem: Host-associated > Birds > Digestive system > Esophagus > Crop | place... | reverse complement strand
GAACTTCTTCCCTCTGAGGGTGACGGAGCCCTGGCACAGGCTGCCCAGGGAGGCTGTGGAGTCTCCTTCTCTGGAGATATTCAAGACCCGCCTGGACAAGGTCCTGTGCAGCTTGCTGTAAGTGACCCTGCTTCAGCAGGAGGGTTGGACTAGATAGATGACCCACAGAGGTCCCTTCCAACCCCTACTACTACTACTATTCTGTGAAAATCCTCACAGATTTGCAATCTGGGATCTTGGCTGATTCAAACCTTGTCCCTTTTTGTCCTCTATGATGTCTGATCTAACTTTCCTTCTTCTGTGCTCCTCTTAGAGAAGACTCTCTGACCTGCCTGTCTTTCCTAATCTCTTCCATATGTTTCCATTTCTGTGACTTCTGCCTCAGTCCAAATTTACGTTTTACGCTAAATAAAATTGTTCAGTGTCACGCTGGAGTTGGTGTTGCCAGATGCACATCTTGGGTTTCAAGTGTCAGATAAGCTAAAAGACATTTGAGAAAAATTGCAAGCTATGTGCCTGTTCTCTCGAGACACAGCTGACTCAGTGAGACAAATTAGAGGAGTGGTACATCTAGTAGACACCACTACTGTAATACCATCATGCAGCAGGACTGCTACTCTGAAACCTGTTTCCTGGGAGACATCTGTAGGGAGCTAGCTCCCTGTTGCTCTGTCCACCTCTTTATCACCTAATTTATGTCCTGAAGCCCCTCTGCAAAGTGTTCAGAAGAAACTGTGAAGTTTCTAGATGATTGCCCCCGGGGAATCTGGTCATATATATACAGCATGACTCTACGACCACCAAAGGGAATATTAGCATGAAGGTCTAAGGAACCTGGTGGCTAAAGGAGCCAGGAGTGAGTGTATGTCCCCCATTCTGTGTGCCCTTTGCTGTGTATGTCCCTCCAAAGCACATGTATGTTCAGGAGGTATGCATATGAGGGTCACGCTTATTTTTAAAAAAATCCATTTACTGGAATGGGTGAGATATATTCAGATGTTACCAATAGTTCAGCACTACAAACCACCTTCACATTTATCTCTAACATTATCTTCAGCAATTTCTGAACGGGGAGATAACTGACAGCATGAGAAATAGTAAAAACATTTTGGTCATAGCTGTTTGAGTAATATGATGTTCCACCTGTATACATAACCCTTGTTACAGTCACGTAGCAACTCAAAAACATACTGGATTACTGCTGTTTGCTCATAAAGGCCAAGAAAGAGTTTTTTCACACAAATTTATGACCCTACTGGAGGTTATCGTCATCCTCTGAAGCACTGAAGTTTGGTCCCCATAGACAGGATGTGCAAGTTCTCCTAGAAGGATGAAAACTCATTTGTGCAGCAACCTTGTCTTTCTGATTTTGTTAGGGTTAAACCAAGTGCCGGATTTGGAAGGGACTCCTCTGCTCACCTTAGGCTGGCAGGAACTATAGAACAACATTTTCTTTTTTTTTTTTCCTTTTGATTTTCCACCATCTCATAGAGCACATTCAGCTTCCTGGAGACACCTGGACATGTTGCGCTGCAAATTCCCTGTTCCTGCTTGGACTCATTTTTTCTCTCTCATCTTGCTGTGGCACACTGCTCGTTTTATTCCAGGAACTACTGCTAAGGAGCACTGCTGCTGATCGAGCCGTTTCTTGCAGATCAGACTAAGCATCTCAAAGCTTAATTTACAACTGCATATTTGTAAATAACTACTGCAGAGAGAAGGAAATGAAGAGAATAGTATAGTGTCAATGCATTTTTGGCCTTACTGAGTATCATGCCCATGAACTCAAGAACACATTAGCCAAACACTTTCTAATTTGTTTCAAGACATCTCTGAGTGTCTGAGTTGATTCCATCCACTCTTCCTAAGGCACAAACTAATGCAACCACTATGGAACAATTCTGTGCTGCGAAGTGAGCGGTGACCCTGCAGCAGAAGAGGCCCTGAAGGCAGATGCTGTGTTGGCACTGCGCTGCCTGATAACTTGCCATGTCCAGCCTTCTCATTCACAGAGGGTCCTGCCAGTGCCCAAATTCCTCCTCTCTCTGTACTCCACCATTCATGTTCACTTCTGTTTGTTGTGCCCTTGCAAGAAACTGAATATTTTTTGGCAATAGAATATTGAGGACTGGCCTTGGAGAATACAGATTAATCACTCCCCTGGATTTACAATCCCAAGTCAGACTTGACATTGAGGAAGTGTTGTAGTTTAACCCGGCAACTGGCAGCTACACACTAGACAGCCGCTTGCTCACGCCTCCCCTTTGCCTCCAGCGGGATGGGGAGGAGAAATGGACAAAAGGTAAAACTCATGGGTTGAGATAAAGATGGTTTAATAAGACAACAAAGGAAATACTAATACTAATACCAATACCAATACTAATGAATATGCAAAAAATCCTATAAGCAACATGATTTTCTTAGTGCCCGATGACTGATTTGTAGCAAGTCCCCAAGCAGCGTTAGCAGAACCCGTGGGTTTCCCAGAGCTCATGAATTTCATATAGCTCACCAAAGTCAGGGAAAAAGACCAAACTCCTGCAAGAGTTCAAACACCTGGACAAGAGAGGATTTGAACCCATAGAACAGAGAAAGAAAGATTCCTACCAGCCCCCATTCATAAACTGAGCATAACATCCATGGCATGGAATATTTCCACTGGCCAGCCTGGGCTGGCTGCCTGGCTGTGCTCCCTCCCAGCTCCTGCACACCGGCTCATTAGCTGAACATGAGAAACTGGAAAAAAGTCTTTGATTTCATAGCAACAACCAAAAACATCAGTGTTATCAACAATCTGCTTGTACTAAATCCAAAACACAGCAGCTACTGGGAGGAAAATTAACTGTATCCCAGCCAACACCAGGACACTTGTGTGAGTTACAGAACAGATCAGAGGACAGTGATGCCCAGTTCATAACGCTGAACAGGTTTCTCAGGGCACTGGAAAAATTCTACTCTTTTTACATCAGGGAACTGTTCTGTTGTGACCAATAGCTTTTGCAGATATGCACTAGTTGGCTCAGGTCTTGCTCTCAGGGTGACCATGTGAGTACAGAGCTCTTCCCAATTGTGAAGTTTCATAAATATCTGGGTGTTCCCCCACAACAAGCTGTCCACTGCCATAGCTTTCCTGGATGCTGGGCAGCTTGCTTAGAGTTAGCCTGAGAGCGTCTGCCCAGTCACTGACCACAGATGTAGATGTGTCATCATACACATTGAGGGTCTTCCTTGCTTACGTGAGGACCCAGTTTCAAGGGTGTATGAGTGGTCCTTGGAACTCCACAGAATGGTCCAATGCAAGGAGATGGCAGCAACCATCACCACCTGCTGGAGAGCCATAAAATCACAAGCTTTTGCAGATGACGTCTTCTGTTTCCCTCCCTCCACTGGGTTCTGCTCAACTTTCTGATGATGCCTGAGTGCCAGAAAAGTTATCTGCCACGTCAGAGTTACGTGACTTAATGCCTGTTGTGTAGGTGCTCTTTCTCTCTTGGTGAATTGGGATGACTAGAGAAGAGTTGCTTTTCTGTTCTGGAGCTAGTGGTAATAAAGAGACACAATTTCTGTTCTGCACTGCAAGAAAATGGCTCACCTGTTAATTCCAGCTTCTGGCAGGCAACCTTGTCTGCACCCCCAGATCCACTTCTGAATGGGGCTCACCCTCTTTTGCAGTCTTTTGCTGCCAGGAACTTGCTTTTGGTTTCACCCAGTGGGGTAGTTTATTTGCATAAGAGCAAGTCACCGCGAGGAAATATTCAGCTGAGTAACATTGCTAACGTCCAAAGTTCGGTCTTAGGGAATAGAAACTGAAACAAAATGTAAGACTAATAAAAGGACATCCATCACCCGAGCTAACAGACAAATCCAGAAATATCCATGGCTGCTGTCACTGATAGAGGTAAGTACATGTATGAGAAAAGCGGGTCTATTTCTCCATATTCAGCATAGGTATTTACTGTAGTTGTATCTCAGGAACCGGTGTGTACAGACAAATGTGTGTGCTGGCACATGAAGATACACAGGAGACACTTGTGGATTTGTGTCTGTTATATTTTTAAATGCATTACCATATCTGGAGTCTTAGGTCCAGCTTCAAAATATTAATATAATTCTGTTAACCCTGATGTGGCATTAGGCAGGAAGAAATAAAATTCCAAAAGACCTCTTAATGTGGAAAGAGATCTCAAAGGCAATTAAGAATGGAGCAATTTACGTGGCTTGTGTTTTCACCTACTTTATTTTCAATGCAATAAAAAGCTAGAAAATGCCTCTTAAAGAATCAGTGTAATAAGATTGTGCAAGGAGCTGATCAGGTTTCTGTTGACGTGGAAGACTATTTTATTCCTGCTGAAATGTAATTTCACTGTGTATATTTCATAATTCCTCATCTTAAAGACCTAAGAACTATGGAAAAGTGCCTTTAGTATCTTAATTCTAAGTAAATTAATTACTTTCTTCAATAAAATGAGGGTTCTTAGATCCTTAAGTTTTCTGTGGATGGACTTTCGCAAAAGAAAAAACTAGCCTTGGTGCTACCCCATAGGTAATTGTTAGTCAGAAGTCACCCTTCTTTCTGCACTGACATTTTTTCCTTGGCACTGATATTTTTTCACCTTTTGAAAAAGTTTCATACTAAGAAAACAACGATTCATTGGCTGTGAAGATATTTTTGTCTAGGTTGACATTATGAGTACCAATAGGAAAATAGCTCAAGTTTTGCCTAGTAGAAGTAGTTTGGAAGATGCAAAGGGAGAATAGATTTGATTATCCTCTTCGATTAGTCAGGGAAAAAGCAGATGCAGCACTGCTGAAATCAGTGAAGTTAAAATTGAGTGAGATCACAGTCAGCCCTTATGTGTTAAAGTGAGCATGGGTTCTTGTGCAGCATACTTTAAAGAGCCATAAATTTTAGCTCCCAGGTGGAAATCAACCACTCTTGCATCCCAGAGCAGCTATCCTGCTGTGCAGGGATTACTTATTAAGCCCTTTTATCTTAAGAGATTTGTCAAGGAGTTTATAGACTGAAAGGGGCCAGGACAGGAGCTGTAGAGGAAATTTTGTTTTCTGATCTATTATCCCAAATGACTCACAAATCTTTTCTATATAGATCCTGTACCCAGAGAGAACAACCAAGGGTAAGAGATACAGTTCTATCACCATATTCTGCCTGGGCACCATGGCAATTTCCAGAGACAGACAAAGCTAAGAAGCCTAGTGCCCTGTTTTCCTCTTACCATCCCTTTCCCCAGTCTTCCTTTCTAGTTGTCTCACTGCTTTGACTGGTGCTGATCTCAGAATGGTGATGGGGTTGCTTACACTTTCAACATCTCTCAGGGAGGTGCTGTGGGTGTTTCACCAGGGCCACTCTGGGTGAATAATTCTGGAGCCTTCATCAAATTCCAGATTTAGATCATTAGATTGCAACATTCTTCAAGCTGCTCTTTTGTGATGAGAAAGGCTGAGATTGAGAGGCTTGGCTGATGCTGATGGCAGGCAATGCACAATGGGACCAAATATCATTGAAGTGTTGGGATCATAGTACTCCTGCTACTTTTGATGCAGGTGGAAGGTACAGCCAAATGACTTCAAAAGAAATTATTTGCCTGGCCAACATCCAAAGGTGGTGTACATACTGTACGAAATCAGGTGGAGCAGAGGTACCATCTGGAGGAACTGGTGCACAAACAATTCTACCCAACATGCTGAAGTCAACTTCTTGGAAAATTGTTTCAAGGCCATGCCATCAGTTTCTTGTTCCATCACTTGGGTCCTATCTACTACCCCCTGTGGAAAATGCTCCAAAAGAATTCAGGATTTCCTGCGGATATACCCCAATGTGACCTTGGAAATACACGCAGCCAAGCTGTTCAAGCACCTGGATACGCGTAACCGGGAAGGTCTCAGGAACCTGGCAAAGGATGGAGTCATTATACATATCATGAATCTTGCAGGTAACCCAACTACTCTTTGGCTTTGTCTCGGTGTGGATTGAAAGTTCTGGGATTCTGTGTACTCTCAGAAGTTGTGCTTTGGAATAGTGGTGATGACTGGCATCGGGGAGGACTAGTGCGAAAATGCCACTCTCTTCTGCCTTATTTCTTCTCCAGTCCCATACAGCAGCAGGACCAACATGTTCATTTCCTCTTGCCAAATATGAATAAGGAGAGTTCTGTCTTTCTCTACCCGTCCATGGCTCCTTTAGATACAGTGAAAAGTCCTGAGCGCGATAGAACCTATCCCTCCTAGTGCATACATGCAGATCAGCTTACCAGCTGCAGCAAGTACTTGGTTTCCTTGAGAGCTGGAGAAAAGAAAGAGACATATCTAAAGGAGACTTTCAGATGATGCATCACAGAGGACAATTTTGTCTTGCCTGTGTGTCTTTTTGTATGTATATCTTGCTTGCCTGTTGATGTTTGGCTGTAAAAATAGTCCAGACAAGTAGCTCACAGAAAGGAACGTACATTTGAAGAGATGAATCTCACATACCTGTCTGGATACTGTGCAGCTACAAAACCTGCCAGGTCAAATGTAAAATTAAAGGACACTGCTTATCTTGGGGAACCTGACTGTGGGATTATACCACCAGAGTACTGACAGAAGCTGTGGCCTTCCTGTCAATGCTATAATCAATATGAAACTGCTGAATGTTAGGATGTTCACTCCAGGTTTTCCCTGATCATCGAGATAAGTCAGACAGATTTATGACTGAAGCAACAAGCTTATTGTCTTACCCAAAGCTGCTGTGATCAAGCACAAGGCTGTCAAAAGGTATGCATGCATAGCCCCAATTGCATGTGCCACTTCCCTTTTCAGTTCCTCCCAAAGAAGCAGCCTTCCACTCGCTGATTCCTTCTCCCTTGGCCAAAGTGCTCTGGCTTTATGCCCTGGTGTGCTATCTGTGATAGGGGTTGCCCAAACCACTGTAGTGATGTCTCTCTCTCTGACAATTCCCCTTTATAGACATATTGCTATTTGTAGAGTTTTGGTTCCCTTTTCCACTAAATTATTTGTGTAGTTGCAAGTCATTGTTGGTCCCTTGCATGAATACACTCAGATGAATATCTTTCTCCTGCTCTCTACTGTTGTCTTACTGAGAAAGAAGTGACTCACTGGCATATTCATGAAGAAAGAACTGGGCATGCCTTTCATCAAGAGTGACTGGATATCTCTCTTCTCAGATTACAGTTACTGGTGGAAAAGATTTGTTGCATACCAACAAGGAGAAGACGATTATCAGCCCTGGAGCTTCACTTCATACATCTTTCTGAATCAGATGGAGCTCTGTCATATCCTTTGGGTTAGTAGGGACTTGAAGGAAATGCTGAGAGTGAAACGTAATGCAGAATCCTAGGGAAAGGAGGTTTGGAGGATCCTAGCAATGGTGTTAGCAGACATGATGTAGGAAAAATAAGCATGGGCTTCATGCTACATGAACAGAGGGCCAAGCGGGCAAGAGATTGCCAAGGACTATGCTGCAACATTGTGCCTCTGTGGCCAGTAGTAGAGAAGATATTTAGCAATACTCCCAGTTTTTTTACTAAGGAAAGAGTAAATAATTTCAACCCTTTACATGAATCATCTACAAGTTCATTAGCTCACAGCTTACTGGAGCTATTTTATCCCAAAAGCTCATTCAGCTGTGTAAACATGATTCAAATACACTCTTCTTGCCTCTTAGGACAGGGCCACTGATTTTAGTTAAGTTCTGAACAAGTTCAAAAGCCCAGACGGGTGGATTCACTTTCAGGATCAGAGCTTACACATGAGTATCATATGACTGAGATCTTCATTCCCTATTTCTTGCAGTCCATACAACTACAGGAGTTATTTGTATGGCCTGATATCCTCCTACACAAGAAAGAGAAGGTGATCTACTGAACAGAAGAGAAGACCAGGACTGGAGTTAACTTCCTGGCTCAGCCACCCGTTGTGGGGCAAGCCAGTTCTTGCTAGAACTGGTCCCCGTACATAAAATTGGGGCTATCAGAATGGACAGCAAGAGACAGAGGAAGGAATGCACAGAACTACGTAATAAAGACAGGAACTTCAGTTCTAGAAGGAGAAAAACTAACCTGTTTGTAGGATGCTAAAATGCCTTGTTTTATTTCTGACTGAGGAAAACGTACACATTAGACTTAATTTCAGTTCGATCCGCCCTAAAATTTACATAGGTCTTTTAATAGCTCAGGACCTCATCTTTCCGATTCTGTCTGAATAAGACATTTAGGTGACAGGATACACAGTCAGTGGCATTATCCAGTCAGTCAGCTAATCTAACAAAGTAGTTAATGCAAGGCAACTGTTTAGGAGATATTTTTCCCTTGGCTTTCAGCCTTCCTGAGTCTCCTAATGTCTGAGATCATTAAATAATTTAGCAGCTTATGCACAATGAAATGCGTAGTGATGCTTACCATGGAGCTAACAGAGCTGTCTGGTAAATGCTTGTGAGTACTGACAAACTACAGCCAACTCAGCACAGTTCCCAGGGCAGCAGTACAAGGCAAATATGCCCTTCAGGTCTTGGTTTTATAGAGCCAGCTAACAAATGACCTGGCCCTCCCTGTGCTCCTGGAAACCTTGCTGATTACTGCAGAGCCCTGGTGGATAGCAAGCCTTCGCTGGGACACTCATGCTGAAAGTCAGGCACTTGCTCAACTGCTTTGCTGTCTCAGCCAAACTCAAGCCACCCCTAAAAAGAAGGTGAATAGGGCCCATTATCAGTAGTTCGGACTAACCACCAACCCTCCGTAGAAGGAACGGGAAGGTCTGTGTGCTCAGCCCTTGTGAACACCCAGCCCCGTTGTACTAGTTGTGCATGTTCAGACAAGTCTCACTGGCCATTGCCAGCTGACAAACACTTGGGGCTGACCAAGACCCCCTGAGCTTAGAGGTGTAATGAGGAGAGTTCATACCAAGCGCATGTTCCAGAGAAATGCAGTTGTGTCAAGTTCTGGCCTCTCTGCCACAAGAATGGCAGCGAGGAACCAGAGAGGGTTTGCTGGAGTACCACTGCAATGGTCAGGGTGCTAAAGCAGTTGCCCTACAAGGAGAGGCTGAGGGAACTGGTTTTGTTAGACCCAACGAAAAGCAGGCTAAGTGGGATCAAACTGCAGTTTTCCACTACACAAAGGCGGTGAAGACAGAGTCAGATTCTTCTCAAATTTACAGATAGGCAACATGAGGCAACAGGCACAAGCTGCAACAAGGGAAATTCACTGGACAGAAAGAAAAAGTCTCCTCTGACAGTGGTGCGGTACTGGAACAGGTGCCCAGAGAGGCTGTCAGACATCCATCTCTGGAGACGCTGAGAACTTTCTTCTGAGCTGCCTGATCTAGCTTTGGAGTTAGCCATGCTGCAAACACATTGTTGAACTGTGGACCTCTAGAGGGCCTTTCTAACCCCCCAAAATTCTACCTCTCCACAGGACCTAGCTCCACTTTCCCTGGCTTCCATTTTGTAATCCGCCACCTTTCGAATGATTCTGTTTCTGAGTGGTCTGTCTTTCTAGGAGGGGTTTATATGGCACAGTAAATTCCAAGGTGCTACCCTGTTGTCTAGAAAGCTGTGTCCCAAGGGAGATTATCTGACACGCTGAAGGTGGATCAGAGCTATCTCTTGGACTAGATTATGTATTTTCAAACTCTAGACCATGTTGAAGAGACCACTTCAGCTTTTGGCATCTAATTTTTAACATTCATGTTTCTTTCCTCCTGCCAGGGGCTCCCTCCATTTCTGGCAAACTTTGAATACTAGCAAGCACCAGCAGCATGCTTTCAAGCTCACTTTGTGCATCATGACATTATTTACAAGACTGGTAAAGCCAGTCCCTGGCAGTCGTCCCTACTGCAGCCTTGAACTATGAGCTTCACACTGTGACCAAAGAAGAGTCTTATCACTGGCTGGGCATCGCTAAGTATTGGACACAGCAGAAGGAGCATATGAGAAACTGTCGGGAAGCTGAGATGATGCATCCAGGCAGCCAGGACGCAGTGCTCTGGGTCTTTGCAAGGCTTTCTGAGAGTCCAGTGGGGATGGGAACCATGTCCCAGGATCAGGCCTTTCATGTCTGCTATTCTGCAGTCAGATTCTGCAAGTACCCTCTTGAGAGGCCAGTGAGTAACATTTTTCCTCCTCTGATCTATTTCAAACAAGTAATCAGAGCAGCACATTCCGGTTTTTAATAATTTGTTATGAAGATCACTTTCATGGCACTGTGTGTATGTTTCAGAAAATACTTAATGCTATTAGTATTTATATAATACTATTATTTTATGACTAACTTTATTAGAATATAACATAATTATATTACTGAAGATTATGTTACTTCATTTTAAGGTTTTATTCTCCTTGCTTTTATGACTGTAGAAACAACAGAATAAAAGGGAAAATGTCAACTCTGCGGAAACTTTGCTTTTCTTGTTCAGTTCCTGGGCACACATCCTTCCCTTGTAATTCCACACCCTGCAGTCCCAGCTGTTCATTGCAAACTGGGGGAACACAGCAAAAAAATTGCTTCTTTGCCAGCTGGAAGCACTGATTGGACTGATTGTAATGGTGAGGTAGGAGATAGTGAAAGCTCTGAGCTATCTCTACAGGCAGAAGTCAAAAAGGAGATACAGGTGTGTTGGGTCTTGCAGCAGTTTTCCGTTTACACTGCACATCCGAATGAATCATGTTGGGATCTCCACGCTTCATGATTCCCAGCCCCTCCAAGCAGGACCTCCACTGTGTGATCCCACTGGGGAATGCGCTGCCACTGGGATCTGTAACATGCAAGCACAAATGACTGTTTGAAGAATAAGGCAGGGGCTGGTGGGAACCATGTCTATCTTTTCTAGCTGATTAATGCTTATAGCATCCTTTGGCCAGGCCAAAGTCTCCAGATGTTTACCAGACAATCAAGATGGGCAGAAAAGTTGGAGGCTGAGGAAGCAGCTCCAGCCCTTGCTGTCTGGGAGGGTATCGAAAGCTGAGTGCAGCTGGCTGGGGGGTGTCTCCTACGTTAACCAAACAAGATTACTCCAAGCAATGTACAATGTGGATAAAGTTTTTTTCCCCTGTCCAGGACCTCAGGCTGGATGTCACATGCCTTCTTTCTGGCCATTCTAGCATTAATTCTTCGTTTCCTTAGGGAGAAATCAAATAACTCGATCAACATACTGAGTACCCTGGGGTCTATAACCATTCAGCAAAATAACTTATAAGTTACTGGTCTGCTATGGAATGTGGAAACGGGATTTGAGCCTGATCAACATATATATCTTCAAACATCTTCATTTGTGTCTTGCTTTGAAGCCCCATTATGCTGCAGAATTTAGCTGAGTCCCATCTGAGAATCTTGAAAGTACAACAGCACAAAGCTATACAGCAATGTGTAGCGTCCATGGCCAGTGCAAAATGGAAACCCTAAGCGTTAAGAAAATCTGCAAGACCTGAAGACCCATCCATGCCTCTTGCCACGGCTACCTTAGCATCAGAGAATCTTGCTCACAGCTTAGCATCACACAGGGAAAGTTTTACCCATAGCAATGTGGAAATTACTGACACATTACTAGTTCACATGAAATAATCTAATAATGGTGGCAGGGGTTGCTACGTTTCTGTACCTTAGAATACATAACACAGTCAGACTTCGAGATCGGTGTACCTAAAACTCCAACTCTCTGGAGTAAGATGGCAGATTGGATGGCCCAGGTCTTTGAAGTAGGATGATGACATTGCCTGGAGATTAAACAAGATGTGAATTTGAATTAGGAGTGGAAGGTGGGTTGATGGGAGAGAATTCATTTGAGAAGATTCAAGAAAGACAATAGGAGCCTTCTGTAAATAGAACTAGGTGAAGGGGATTAGATGGTCCAGAAGCCAGGGCTGTGTCAACTGCATTGTTCTACATGAGAAAGGACCAGTAGTACAGTAAGGAGTAATATATACTGGCTCAAAGTTGATCTTAATCCTGTAACAGCAATATGGTGACCTGCTCCATATGAATTGCTTTTTCCTGCAGTATCACTTGAGGGTGAGCACAGACTTTGTTCCTGGCAGTCCAAGGCCCATCTCAGTGAACTATTACTGCGAAATAATTTTCCTGCAGGCAAGATAGAAGACAGTGTCTTTACTGCAGGACAGAGAGGTTATTCCTGGCATATCAAGAGGTACCCTATTCTTGCTTTGAATTTCAGCTAATACTCATCTGTTTAGCCCCAGGCCAGAGAGCCTTGGATGAGGGTGGGGTGGTGGCCAAGGGAGAAAAGCAAGGTTGAAATCAGGATACACAGCAGAACAACAGAGGACAAAATGATCGATGAAGGAGGAAGAAAATGAGATCCTATCAATCAAGCTCCTCAGTTTCATTTAGCACGGGTCTCTGCGGCATTTTCCAGTGCAGTTTCCTTGGGGATTAATAACAGTAGGTTGGCACTAGCAAGATGGGTACACAACCCGACTATTTTTGGACACCTATCCTGGAAGCTATTTGGCCTACTCTTGTTCCATCATCCTATCTCAAAGCAATATTGGCAAGTGTCCAGTGGCTCCTCAGGGACCAGTGGGTGCCTGCACAGGGATGTACTGGTTTATGTCCCTTTTCAGCTCCCTGTAGTTACAGTTTTGACTCTCTGGCTTGTACTCCCAAAACAAATGTTTTAATTTGTTGCCCCCTGCAATTATCTGGTTTTCTGTCCAACTTCTTGTTTGTTTGTTCCTCGTTCTCAGAAGGGCTAATCAGTCTTGCTAAAAGTCCCAAAAGAGAAATGTAGCAACAACGCGTTCCTGAAAGTGAAATATTGGAGAAGAACAAGGTGAGAAGATGTAATACTTCTTACCTGACGCGCTCCCAGGCTCCAGGTCTCTTCAGCTCTTCCTTGGCCAAACATGGTTTCTGAGTGCTCAGCAGCCCTTTCTGAAGTGCGAGCAGCTACACTGCTGTTCTGGGAGAGGAAATGTAGCAGGATCTTGGAGACGGCTGAAAGCAGAGACAGCATTTTATGGAGGCTTTAACAAATCCAGCTGGAGTGTGATCAGGGTCCTGTGGCCTTACCCCAGTACAAGTGAGTCTGAGTTAGAGGGGTGAACCAGAGATGTGCCCATTTGCTCAGCAGTGACCCTGGTCCATTAGGCAAGAACTTTGCAGTGGTGATGGTCCTGTGACGTGTTGGACTGTCACTAAGGGAGCAAGGGGACACGTGACAAAGCAGAAATGATGAACAGGGCAGCGTAAGTGATGGTGCCATACTCCTAGCGGAGCCTGAGCCCTGAAGTGAACCCTGTCACAGGCTGATGCCCCCGCCTCCCCCCGCCACATCTGGCTGGCGATAGTCCCTTGCTACAGCTGTGCACCCGGGCGTGATGAGGCAGAGATCACTGGCACCCCCATCCCTGTCACGGGTCATAGTTCTGCTACCACTAGTGTCAGCTCTGGGTGTTACTGAGTCATTCAGCTGCACAGAAGTGTTGTATTAACAGAAGCAAAGATTTTTTACACCAGTTTTAGCTGCCAGAGCGGACTTGCAATCTGCTGTGTCCCTGCTGTGCTCCTACTGGCGTGTAAGGGCCTAGAGGTGGGTCTACCACGCTGCTAGCCTATAGCGGTAACCACAGAAGACAGCTGGTCTGTCTTCTTCTGTCCCTCTGGACTGGTAAAAACATTGTTGCAGCTCATAGAGTCAGCTAGTTCTTCACTGTGATTAATAACGAGATTCTAGCTTGGAGATATCAACATCCTCTGGAACTTGGGTGCCACCTGCACTCATCCATGTGAGGAGACAGGCTCCTTATAGACAGGAGGATCACCCCTCTCAATCAGTCCTTCAGGTGGTATGCTTAATAATGACAGCAACAGCAGCAACAATGGTGTTTTAGCTGTATCTTACACGGGTTTGGAAGCCTGAAGGGAAACTTGCCTGTCACAAAAGTGTACGAGATTTTTAAAAGCCAAAGGCAGCCTTCAAAATACCTGCCATACTTTGGCACCAACCCTTTTGCTCTGACCTCTGCTCCTGCAGCAACCCGCCTTCTCCTTCCCCTTCAGAGGCTCTGCTTGTCCCTGCTGGCGTTGTCAGAACAAATGGTCTCTTCTGTGCCAAACCCCTCCACGTTTCTTCTGCCAACCAAAACTAATTTCCATCCCCGTGACTATTTAATACATATGTGATTAAATAACTAAATTTATGCTCATAGAAACACCAAAGAATCAGCACCAGGGAGGGGAGAAAAAAACTGCTCAAGCTAGAGGACAATGTTGGACCAATATATCTAGGCTAAAAACCCCCGAAGGGGCAAGTAGCAGGGGACTGGACTCCGTGACCCTGAAGCCCCTTTCTGTCCTGCTTTCCAAGTACCCGCGAGTGGGAGAGGGAAAGAGAGAAAGCAGGGGGCGAGACACGCTTTGAAAATCCCCCTTGTATTTGTAAGGGCCTGGAGCGTGTCTTTGCATAGTTCAACGGTAATCTGTTTCTTATTATTGCAATGTGATGTCCAAGGACGCCGTGTACCGACCTGAAGTAATGCTGCGTGCAGCTGTGGGAATGATGTCAGTGTCCTGCTCTTCAACGGGCACGTTCTGGGGGTTGTCCAGAGCCGGACGCCGGGAGCCGTTCGCAGCGAGGAACAACGTCCCTCCAGCCAACAGCCTCGTCGAGGGTGCCAAACACCCCCGTGCACCAGGAGATGGCAGCCATGCCCGGTTTTCCACACTCTACCAGTGACCATCCCATCGCCCGTTTATCCCGTTCCCTCCATGATCCAAGACCCATCCCGTGCCTCGCCCTGCCGCAGAGTTGGGGCTTTCACAGGGCGGGTGGTCTCTGTACTCCGGCCCCCGGGAGCTGCCGTAAGACTGGATGCGTCCCGAGGGTCCGACTGCCAGGAGGTCACGCAGGTGGCTGCACGCAGAGACACGCAGGATGGCGTTGAGTGAGGATGCAGGAGCTAACCCCACCCGTGGGCACGACGGTTCTCCGCAGCCCCCCAGGCTTGGGGAAGGTGTGCTTACACAGAATCACAGAATCACAGAATGGCAGGGGTTGGAAGGGACCTCTGTGGGTCACCCAGTCCAACCCTCCTGCCGAAGCAGGGTCACCCACAGCAGGCTGC
>Ga0065711_1042854_pt1 | contig 15094 bp, 14 predicted proteins | sample Hoacrofraction12_FD_59098 | JGI IMG/M metagenome (GOLD analysis project Ga0065711, IMG submission 59098) | Hoatzin crop microbial communities from Cojedes, Venezuela - Epithelial fraction 12 v2 (version 2) | ecosystem: Host-associated > Birds > Digestive system > Esophagus > Crop | place... | reverse complement strand
TAGAGGACCTTGTCCAGGCAGGTCTTGAGTATCTCCAGAGAAGGAGACTCCACAACCTCCCTGGGCAGCCTGTTCCAGTGCTCCGTCACCCTCAGAGTGAAGAAATTCTTCCTCATGTTGTTGATTCTTCTTCTCTGGAGATATTCAAAACCTGCCTGGAGACAGTCCTGTGCAGCCTGCTGTAGGTGACTCTGTTTTGGTAGGCGGGTTGGACTAGATGACCCCAGAAGTCCCTTCCAACCCCTACCATTCTGTGATTCTTTATTATCTGTAGCTGGTTTTGTGAAGCTGGTCACTCACCAAGGCGATCAGCTCAGGTGCAGGCATGTTCCACAGGGGATCACGGCGTACTAGGAGGGTTTCCTGAGCCATGAAAACCCCAGGAGAGCACAGAGATCTTCCAAGAGCCAGCAGCTCTCACGAGAGTGACTGAAGAGCTGTGGCAAGGGCATGGAGTAACATCAGCCACCTCCCACTCCCACAAAAAAACAGCCCTGAGGAACATGAGTGCCCAGGAGCTCTGCAAACAGGACAGGCAAACAGGGCATAACATGTCAGCCAAGGCATGGCATGGTGCTTCACGAGGAAGTAAGCGCAGGGAGGGTGCCTTTTGGGAAGAGGGGCATTCCACTGCCCAAGTAGGGTATCTGAGGTACACATAACCCAGCAACTAGGCACTGCTCTGTGACCATCTGTGCAGTTGAAGGTCACTCTTCCTCCCTGGGCCTCAAGGCAGAATGGTCGGCACTTATGTGAGAGCAAAGGCACCATCTATCCCAGCGGTGGCCGATGCCTCTATCCAGATGGAGCTGTCGAAGGGACAGGCCGCAGTGCAGAACTCAGACTGCAGGAAGTGCCTAGAGCTTTCTCCTGGGGCAAGGGCAGGCAGCAGATCTGCCTACTAGTCTGTGCACAGGTTGAGAACCTCCTGCAGCAGGTGGCTGAGCTGCAAGAGGTGGTGAGAAGACTGTGAAACATCAGGGAGGTTGAGAAAGAGACAGACAGCTGGTTCCAAGCACAGTCTGCACAGGACCCACAGCCCATGGCCAAACTGCCAAAAACTACTCCACTGGCACACACAGAAGGGAGGTGGGGCTAGTAATGAAGAATAGAAGCTTGCAACCACAAGGACCAGCAGGAGGAAGAGACTTCCCCCGAAGCCTGAGGTGCCCTTGCAGAACCACTTCACCACTCTGCAGATTGAAGAGAAAAGACCTAGCACATCAGAAGAAATGCTGTAGCTGAGTAAGGTAGCCTGGTCTGCTCCCCATATAACAACCAGTGCAACCAAGAAAAGATATGAAGGCATCCATTTGCTAACTTGACGAACTCTCTAGAGATGTGTGCTTCTTGCTGGGGGCTTATATCACGGATGTCGCCAAGAGACTAACAAGCTTCTTACAGTCCAATGACTATTAGCTGCTTCTGCCCTGGGAACAGTGGTAAGGGACTTTGGAGTGCAGGTAGTATTTTATGGTTACAGGACTGGTGCCATAGCCAAGGTTTTGGCTACTTAGACCATGGGATTTGTTTTGAGAAACCTGGTCTGCTGGAGGCTGGTGGGGTCCACCTGTCAGAGAAGGGGAAGAGCATCTTTGGTCACAGTCTTGCCAAGCTGGGGAAGAGGGTGTTAAAGTAAAGTTGCTGCGGGAGGGGAACCTCAATCCATCCCACTCCTATCAGTTTGATTCCAGTGCCAGCAATAGATGACCAGAGCCTGGAGAAGAATCACAGGTCAGCAGGAGAGCACCTGAAGAGCACCACAAAGGAAAGCCAGCCACCTCAGCTGGTAAGTCAGCTTCACTGGGGGCTGTGGCATTAAAAGGGGTAAGGGAGTCTGATAAGCAGCAAAAGGAAAGACTTCCTGTTGAGTCACGAGGTTTAGAGCAGACCCCCTTGGGTTCTAAACTCTCTCAGAGAGAGTCTAGATGCGGCTGGATCTACTCCTAGTCCCAGACTTGGTCAACAGTTCATGTCTAAAGGGTTAAGTGTGTAGCCATTTATCAGCTTCAATTTGCCTGTCAGAGCCCCTCCAAGTACTTTCACTGAAACATTTTTGTAAAGTTGAAACAATAGCTAATTTATTCAAGCGACAAGTATCACAGATTCGGGATTGCCATTCATAAATGCACTGTCTACAAAAGAGGAGCTCAAAGTAATGGTTTAATGCTTTAGTTAACAATGTGTTCCTGGGGATATGTCTGACAAAGTCAGAGGCGTGACTGTTACCAAAAAGGCGTCTGTTCTTAGGGGGCGAAGAGAGGTTCAGGCTCATCAATCCAGCCATCAGGTAAAGTTCTCACTTGGCTCCTCCTCCCAAAGAGAGTTTTCAACCTCCAATTTTTATATGTCTGAAAATCTTTTAGCAAGGTGGGACTAAGTCAATTATTGTGTATCGATTGTCTCTTGGCATGGAAAGTCATGTTGTCAGCAATGGGACTCAGCAGTTTGACACGCCTGTGGAGCAGGCTTCTTGGTATGCGCATCCGGGGGCCATCTGTGATTTATCTGAAGCAATCTCTGGCTGCACGGCCTCCACTGCGCCCCACAGATCACTTGGCTTACAGTGAAGGGCTATCCCCCCTTATTTCTGTCTGATAAGATAAGCACAAATTAATTGCTCTGTTTGTTAACTCTTCGGATCTTGACGCCTGAATCCGAGCGTGTCTTTCGTGTGACTTTGAGCAGTCCAGCAACGCCATCGATTACAGGGGCCCAACTTAAATACCTCTATGCAAACGCATTCAGTATGGGCAGTACGAAAGAGGAATTAGACATGTGCATAGACCTGCAGTTCTGTGATCTTATTGGCCTCACAGAGATGTACTGGGATGGCTTCTGTGACTGGAGTGTTGGAATGGAAGGATACAGGCTCGTCAGGAAGGACAGGCAGGGGAGATGAGGAGGGGCATCATCCTCTACATTAATTAGCAGTTGGGGCGCATGGAGCTCCACCTGGAGATAGATGAGGAGCTGACCAAGAGCTTATGGGTCAGAATTTAAGGAAGGACAGGGACAGGTGAGCTTATAGTGGGGTCTGCTTCAGGTGTCTTTGTTGGTAACATGGACTGTGGGATTGAGTGCACCCTCAGCAAGTTTGCCAAAGACACCTAGCTGTATGGTGCAGTTGACAAGCTGGACGGAAGGGATGCCATCCAGAGGGAGCTGGACAGGCTTGAGAGGTGGGTCCATACAAACCTCATGAAGTACAGCTAGGCCAAGTACAAGGTCCTGCACATGGGTCAGGGCAATCCCAAGCAGAAATACAGACTAGGCAGCGGATGGATTGAGAACAGCCCTGAGGAGAGGGATTTGGGCTTGCTGGTTGATGAGTAGCTCAACATAACCCAGCAGTGTATGCTTGCATCCCAGAAATACAGCTGTACCCTGGGCTGCAGCAAAAGAAGCATGGCCAGCAGGTCAAGGAAGGTGATTCTGCCCCTCTGTTCTGGTCTGGTGAGAGCCCACTTGGAGTACTGCATCCAGCTCTGGAGCTCTCAGCACAGCAAAGACATACACCTGCTGAAGGGGGTCCAGAGGAGGGCCACAAAAATTGTCAGAAGAAAGGAACACCTCTGCTATGAAGACAGGCTGTGAGAGTTGGGGCTGTTCAGCCTGGAGAAGACAAGGCTATGGAGAGATCTTATCGAAGCCTTTCAGGCTTATCCTGGAGGTCATCAACAAACAAGTGGAGGAAAAGAAGGTTATCACGAGTAGTCAGCATGGATTCACCAAAATGAAATCATGCCTGACCAATCTGATAACTTCCTAAGGTGGCATGACCAGCTCGGTAGATAAGGGTAGAGCCGTGGATGTTGTCTACCTCGACTTCAGCAAGGCTTTCGACAAGGTCTCCCATAATATCCTCCTAGGGAAACTCAGGAAGTGTGGGCTGGATGAGTGGTTGGTGAAGTGGATAGAGACCTGGCTGAATGGCAGAACTCAGAGGGTTGTCATCAGCAGCACAGGGTCTAGTTGGAGGCTGGTAACTAGTGGTGTCCCTCAGGGGTCAGTACTCGGCCCAGTCTTGTTTAACTTCTTCATCAATCACCTGGATGAAGAGTTACAAAGTACTGTCAGCAAGTTTGCTGATGACACCAAACTGGGAGGACTGGTGGATACACCGGAAGGCTCTTCTGCCATTCAGCGTGACCTGGACAGGCTGGAAAGTTGGGCAGAGAGGAACCTGATGAGGGTTAGCAAGGGCAAGTGCAGGGTCCTGCACATGGGGAGGAACAACCCCAGGCATCTGTACAGGCTTGGGGCGTACCTGCTGGAGAGCAGATCTGTGGAGAGGGACGCTGGTGTCCTGGTGTCGACAGGTTAACCATGAGCCAGCAGTGTGCCCTGGCTGCCAAGAAAGCTAACGGGATCCTGGGATTTATTAGGAGTAGTGTGGCCAGCAGGTCGAGGGAGGTTATCCTTCCCCTCTACACTGCCCTGATGAGGCCCCATCTGGAGTACTGTGTCCAGTTCTGGGCTCCCCAGTTCAAGAAAGAAGAAGAGCTACTGGAGAGAGTCGAGCGGAGGGTTATGAGGATGGTGAGGGGACTGGAACATCTGTCCTATGAAGAGCAGCTGAGGGAGCTGGGCTTGTTCAGCCTGAAGAAGACAAGGCTGAGAGGGGACCTAACAAATGCTTATAAATATCTCAAGGGTGGGTGTCAGGAGGATGGGGCCGAACTCTTTTCAGTAGTGCGCAGCGACAGGACAAGGGGCAATGGGCACAAACTGAAGCAGAGGAAGTTCCATCTGAACATGAGGAAGAACTTCTTCCCTCTGAGTGTGACGGAGCATTGGAATAGGCTGCCCAGGGAGGTTGTGGATTCTCCTTCTCCTAAGATATTCAAGACCCGCCTGGACAAGGTCCTGTGCAGCCTACTGTAGGTGACCCTGCTTTGGCAGATGACCCACAGAGGTCCCTTCCAACCCCTACCATTTTGTGATTCTGTGATTCTGTGTTTCAGTACCTGAAAGGGCCTACAAGAAACCTAGAGAGGGACTTTATACAAGGGCACTGGAACAGGTTGCCCAGAAAAGTTGTGGATGCTTCTTCTTTGGCAGTGTTCACGGCCAGGCTGGATGGGGCTTTGAGCAACGTGGTCTAGTGGAAAATGTCCCTGGCCATGGCAGGGGGTTGGAATTAAATGAGCTTTAAAGTCGCTTTCAACACTAAAGGTTCTATGATTCTAGATTCTATGAAAAGTATTACTCCACACATTCTGGGATACTTTATTGCAAAACTCTCTGCAATATAAAGGGACACTGAATATAACTGACAATGGCATTGGCAGTGATGCTGCTTTTTCTTATGCCAGCTAAGTGAAGAAGAAGATTGATATTCAGCAGAAAATATAAAATTTTATTTAGCTGTCTTTGTCTGACACACCAGCAAAGGAGTCTGAGGTACTCGCCACGTCAATGGTACCAAAATTTGCACACCAAGGAGGAATATTAGTGAGCAAAGAATTTCTAATGGTAATATTGTGTGAGAAGTAACAATGTACTTATGAACTCCATGTTAATTGGAAAGAATATGGATCTTCAGAAATTAGAATATAGCTAACATGAGATGTTAAAGGATAACAAGGACAGAAATATTATCCCTTTGGAAATAAAATATTCTTTCTTTTTCTTTCTTTCTTTCTTTCTTGCTTGCTTGCTTGCTTGCTTGCTTGCTTGCTTGCTTCCTTCCTTCCTTCCTTCCTTCCTCCTTTCTTTGGCTTTGATGTGCCTTTCTTATGTCTCTTATTTTCCTTTACTGTATATAACACTTCTAAAATAGTCTGAAAGAGAAAATAAATATTCCTTTTTCTCTAAGTATTTTAATATAGCTATTCTCTTGCTGAGAACAACTGCAATTTTTTTTCATCTGCCAACTTAAAAAGTTTCACCCACATAGAGCTTACAGGATAATAAAATAAAAATTATGTGGTATTTTTTCTATACCTTGTATTATAGAAAAGTGAAAATGGGCACAGAATGGAAAAAGATTACATCAGAACTTAGTCTTAACTGATCATTAATAAATTAATGTGATTGTCTTTGTTTAAAAAATAAAGGAGAACTAAAGTAAATTAAATAAAGTAGTAGTATTAGAAAAATATGTGTGAAAATAAATGAATAAATAGCACATTCCTTGACCTTCTTTAATAATTTATTGCATATTAGGGTCCAGAGAGTGCATGATAAAACAGGTTTCTTGCCCTCTTTTCCTCCCCATCTCTTTCTCAGACAAACACACATACACACACACACACACACCTCTCACTGCAGTTAACAGACAAGAAGTCTTTGTGGAAGTAAAAAGTTCTATTTAAATTTTGTTTGGATGGTTTATGTCTTAGTTAACAGTGAAAATGAGCTCTTCAGTGAAAGGATGTTTTTAAAACATATATACACCCTTGTGAAAATCCATACCTGAATTGCTTCGGTCACAAATTAGGAAAATAAATACTTGCTATTTTTGTTCATTAAGAATTTTTTTTTTAATGATAGAAGTATTTTTTCTTTTTTCTTTGAATAAATAAAGTGTGACCTGACAATATGTTGGCATGTTGGCATGTTGGTGAATACTGAACCATAGAAGAACTGTCCGCTGATGTGTGTCGCAAGTTCCCTGAAAAATAAATGCCCCCCATTAGTGTCATTTGAGGTATACCCAAGACTGTCATCTTCTGGTATATGATTTATCTTTCATCAGGCAGAGAAGAAATTTGAAGGTTACATCTGTATTTTCTCTGCACTTCACTCTTTGATCAATTGATAAAAAAATCACTTACCCTAACACATTGTCTTTTAAGACTTCTGATACATGAATGTCTTTCCCCTGACTTCAGTAGGACCAGCTGCAAATAAATTTGCACCTGGGATACATAGTAGGTGTTGCTTGAGTATTACCAATGAAATAAATTGAATCATCCATGCCAGGAGTACTCTTTACTACAGATTTGAAATTGCATCAGTGGGGAAAATACATTTCCATTGGATATTCCAATCAGTAGAGATGTTTGAGAAATTAATGTGGCTCAACACATTTAGCAAGTTAATATTTAAACATGTCAGTTTTGGACTTAATTAGTAATCTCAAAATAGCTGCAACCTCAGTATTTCATGAGGCTGTAAACCAGTAAATTTTACTTGCTACTATTTAAATTCATTTCCTATCGAAATATTAGATGGCATCTATAAAGATGTTTTTTATAATGAAAAAGAAATAGTATGTGAAGATGATTAGAGAGTACAATGTTAGGCAGAACTATGAGCAAATGAAAAGTACTTTTTCAATAGACAGTAAGTGCAGCATTAAATGAGATCAGACTGAGGGTTTCCGATATATTTTCACACCTTTTCAGTTATTGAAAAGGAGGATTTTATGGAAAACACTTGTTTGTTTGTTTGTTTGTTTTCTTATGATTTTCTCAACATGAAAAGACGTGGGGAGAAATGTCAACTTTTCAGATTTTCTATTTAGAGTAAAAAAATTAAATTTTCTTGTTCAATGTAACATTTCTACGTTATTGACACAGGTTCGTGTTTTAAAATGTTTTGAAGACTATAGATTCATTTATTTTTAAATATATATTTATAGAAATTTGGAACCTTTATTTCCACCTGAAGAAAGAGGTAACAGAGAGAGAGAAAAAAATATTTAAAATAATGAAATCTTTAAACCGTATATAGGATTTCTTCTTCGCTAAGAACTGTTGTTTGTATAACTACAGGAATTTTAATGTACCAAATGCTTCAGCATTCCCTATGTGCAGTGGCACAAACTTCACCATGAACAGAATTTCCTGTATAAACGAGAAAAATTGGTTTTCAGGGCATTTCAGTTATTTCTCAGCCTAACCTTAACCTATTGCTAATACTGTAAATATCATTTTAATACTAGAAAGCAAGAAAACTGCTGTGTTTCTATCTACTCTGCCCCTATTAAATGCATGCTTTATTTACAGACCATGTCTTTAAGGTGCTGGAAGCACATTTTGTTTACATGCCTGAAGTTGCAAATATAGAAAACATTAATTGCTCTTTTAGCTTCATGTAAAGTGTTTCAAGTAGTGTAATAAGATATGAGTTAACCATTTATTTAAACAGAATTAAGAACTAGGAATTTTATTGTTATCATCACTCAGAGTACCTGTGAAAGAAATAGATATGACTCTGGAAGTTAAAAGATTCAGTGTTCAGTGTGAGCTCAAGAGATGCTGTTGTTTTCTCACAGTATATTTAATTAATGCACAATTACATGGTTAATGTGTTAATTTTTATGGTCTGTAACTGAGAAATGGTTTTGCAAATATTAAGTTCTGTTCATTCACTCTAGTTAAAGTTTATGTTTAGAAACCCAGTTATAGACTGCCATTACTGAAATTGTATAGTAGGTCACTTGCACATTCACACAATTCTCAAATAGTGTCCAGACAAATCTTAATAGCACAGTAAAGGGAAAATTCAGTCCAAATTCAGTTTAAATGATCCGTAAATACGCATGCTGAAATTCTGAAAATAACATTTTTCCAACCTTTTCTTTCATTTTTGTATAATAATTCATGTTTTTATTCAATGTTTGACTTCTAAGACATGGAATAGCATTTTAAAAAGGAAAACCTTTTATTTTTTTTCTTCTGAAAATAACTTATTTTCAATTTTGCCAATTCTACTGATATTAGTGGAAAATGAGAAACATAAAAATTCCATGTATTCTCACAAAGAACTTATTTGTGGCCAAGAGATAAATCACAGTGGACAGGTTTATAGGTGAAATGAGATCAGCCCCATGGAAAGAGATCTGGGGGTCTCTGTTGACAGCAAGTTGAGTATGAGCCACCTCAAGAAGAGCTGGCCCTGGCAGCCAAAAGGGCCAACAGTATTCTGAGGTGCACCAAGCACAGCATCACCAGCCGGTCAAGTGAGGTGATTGTCCCACTCTACACTGCACTTGTGCAGCTCTACCTCGAGTACTGTGTGTATTTTTGGGTTCCTCAGTACAAGAAGGACATCAAACTGTTAGGATGATAGATGCTGAGAAGATGCTGAAATCTCTTGAGAGCAATTTCTTTTGCTCAGCTTAGATAAGACTGAGGGGAGGACCTCACTGCAGTCTACAACTGCCTCAACGGGGTCAGTGAAGGGAGAGGTGATGATCTACTCTCCGTACTGACCAGTGATAGGACATGAGGAAAAGGAATGAATTTGTGCCAGGGAAGGTTCAAGTTCAACTTTAGGAAAAGGTTCTTCACTGAGAGGGTGGTTGGTCACCAGAATAGGGTCCGTGGGGAAGTGGTCATGGCACCCAGCCTACCAGAGTTCAAGGAGCTTCTGGATTATGCCCTTAGTGATGTGGTTTAGTTTTAGATATTCCTGTGGAGAGCAGGGAGTTAAATGCAACGATCCTTACGTGTCCCTTCCAACCTGGGATATTCTATGATTCCATAGCAAGAAATCCACCAACACACAAGCAATTCAAACAAACAGCTTTTCTGGTAAGACATCCCCTGTAAGGCATTGTGTTCCAGCTGGATATAGCATTAGTTTTGTGAATTTCTCCATCAACACCAATTTGTTTTAATGTCAACATTGGAAAATAGATAATAAATCCAATTAATAAATGAAGAACTACTTTACAAGCAGGAATGCTCTGTGACCAGGCATTCATAACAGCGTTTCAAGTGGGGATAGGAACTTATTCAGAAACCCTAGGTGGACTGCAACTTTATTGTACTCTTGTGAATAAAACTACATAATGAATCTTTCTTCAATTAACAAAGCAAGACTCTTAAACTAAAACATTCTGATTTATTTGGCACTGGAAAATGTAATGTGCTTAGGAGCTAGTATGCTAACGGAGTCCTCTGTATCAAAACATCATCAGCTATGCATTCTTTTCATTTGTTATTATATTTCAGCTTGCATGATATATCAAATACAAACAGGAGTATAGTGCATGCTCTTCCATTCGTTTGCTCCAGATAAACGTTTTATCATCCTCATGTTCATCATTTAATCATATGAAAGACCAAATATTTGCTGGAAATAAGAATAGTCACGAAAGTAGGTCAAGATCAGACAATAAGCAGTGAGCTTTGGATTATGCTGACATTTACAGGTGGCCTGTGTATGAGTAGTAGACAACAATATAATTGTAATTTCTCCATGTAGGTTGTTATGGTTTCAGACCATCTGTCATCCTAAGCCATTCCTGCATGTGATGAGCTAATTAAACATAAGGTAGGTCACTATACAGGGGAAATTGAGTTAAACATTTAGTGACCAGTGACAGTCAAGTAATAAAATAAAGAAATTTGTAGTGACATCAAGCATAAGATCAGAACATAAGGAATGGCTGCTGCTTTTGGCTATCTGAGCATCTACTGAGAACATTGAAGGTGGTGGTGGTGATTTTTGTTTTTTGAAACACTGAATGATTAATTTTTATGGAATTAGACCATAAAATACCAGGCTTGGAAGTGATTTTTGGAAGTTAGTTCCAAATAATCCACTCTCAACACCCAAATAATTCATTCGAGGTGTTTATATAGCTACTTAAACCTCCTGTGTGCTCTTGCCAGCTCTATAATTGGATGATTGTGACCTTGGAGACAAATTACAACATCAGTTTTCATCAGTGTTCTAGTAACTTTAGGTTCAGAAGTCAGGACGCTTACTTGATTCAATATAGCAAGGTAAAACTATGATGAATAATTTCCTTCAATGTGTCAATAAGATAAAGACCATAGAGATTTCCACTTAATCAGGAAATATTAAGTTACTTGAAAATTTTTTATTTCTTACAAAATAGAAAAATAACGAAGAAAACTAATTCTGGTTATCATCCTGCACAAATGGACACAAAAGAGAAGGTGTGAAATGAAAAACCTGACAATTTGTAACCATGGCCTAATTTCTATGCATAAGGCCACAATGAGGTCAGCATAAAGAGCATTGAAATGGTTGTCTCTTGTGAAGCAAATATTGCCTAGGGATGTCATCGTAGTGGATATGAATGCAGAGAGTGAAACCCAATAGCATGCAAAGTAGATCTGAAGAGTTGTTACGAAATGAAAGTCAGGCATGAATGTATGCTTTCCTGTACGCTTTGCAAACTTCTAAAAATTTCAAGCCTGTATCACCATCCTGCCTTAGCAAATGCTCCTTTTTCCTTGGTGTCTCTTTGTGTCTGTAAAGAAAAATTTACACAATGGGTGGTAAATGTATCTGGTGTTAAATATATTCAGAATGATCAGACTTTAAGTACTATAGATATTCCCTTTCTTTAGATAGAGTGAAACCTATAGTTAGAGTAAGAACTCGGATATATTGGAGGTAGTACAGGGTAGGGGAACCCAGGAATGATACATCCAGCACTACCTAGTTACATGCAGGAATACTGAATACAGTTTTAAGAAGTTTATTCTTAAAGAAGCATGATGATAGTGGCTACACTATGTTTAAGAGAAAAGAACTGAAGAGAACAATAGAGAAATAAATAGATGAAGGTAGATCATGTAGCAGAGCTTCTGCCTTCATCTGTCACAGCATGCTCGAGGTGTGCCCTGCACTGCTAAACTCCAGTTCTGAAACACATGGAGGGAAATACAGTCCTTGCTCTGACATAAAAGCATGAGTGTGATAGTAACTGCATTATTTTGATTGATTTATTCCTAACCAGACAACAAATAGCAAATAACATACAAGCTGCAACAGAGGACAACTGTGGAGAGAACAGAGTTCTTGTAAGTAATCCTTGTATCTAGTAGATCTCTGAGCAGACTTGTATTTGTGCAAAACATCTTGGACCTGAAGAAGTCCAAACTTCACAGGTAAATCTCTACAAGGTAAGAAGCTTTTCAACCTGACTGTAACATAAAGTTCATACACCTTGCACATATAAGAACAAATTCTCCTTCAGGAGTCTCAAAAAACAGTGAAAATTTACTCTGTTCATTAAGTTTCATGCTTTCGTACTCTTTCAAGTGAACCCCTCTGAAAATACTGGCTTTTGAACTGTGCATAATCCATGTTGTTGTTTCTGTTGTTTGGTTACCATCTGGATAATTGTTCTGTTTCAAATTTTAGCCCTTGCCATCCACCCCCTTTTAGCTTGTGTGCCTGCTCCCTTCTGTTCTGCACTAGTGCAGGTGGTGACAATCCTGTGGTGTGGTGTGAGCTTTTAGTTCGCAGCAAGTCTGTGCTAAAAGCTTTGCAAGCTTTTCCACTAGGGTTTCCTCCAACAGTTCAACTGAAGAATTTCATTTCTCCACTGAGTTGACAGAAACTATTGATGATTTGTGTGAGTGTTATTTCACTGTCTTTTCTACGAAGAGCTTGAAGTTGAAGGAAATAACTAGTGATGCTTTGTGTTACATGAACACTACCTGGGGTTTCCTTCTGAGCTGAAAATAGTAGAGAGGCAAATGATTATAGTAGCAGATGTTACTTGTGACGCAAATGTTATTTCTGGTCCACTTAATGGAATAATCCATCAGAGGGAGAGTATAATGACAGGCAAGTGATGCATAAGCAAACAATCCTTGTGGAGTCAACCCAATTTCTCCTGTTTTGTACCAGGTAAAGGTTACTGTGGCAATGAATGAGTCACTTCTGTCTTGTCATTATCCTGTTCAGTAGTAAAGGCTTGCTGAATAGCTTCAACCAAAGTGTCTAGTCCAGTTTATCTTCTCAGATCTTACATAAAATAAACATAAAAATTGGATTCTGCTTGTAATTGACGCACAAGTCTAATGATTTGTCTTTGTTCTGTTCTGTTTTAATGGATCTACTTTTTACTACGTAAGAAACAAGGGAAAAGTAAGTATACTTCCAAGAGCAAGCCAGAAAGGAATAATGTCTTTGAGTTACTACTAGCAAAGCTTAGCCACGCTGTCTATAGCAATCATTGCAACAACTTAAAATATTCACTTTGTCAGATTATTAATGTTTAATGTATGAGCCAGAATATTTTCAGACTTCACCCTGGTGGTCACAACCGTCTTGCATAATTTAAGGCATACAGCTGAGCTGGGCATGTGGTTTCCTTAGGCTTTTTCTGTGTCCAGCAGTGAAAGAAAGAGAAAATGTAAATGGAGACTTAGATATTAGATAAAGTTAAAAGTTCCCCTCAATTTCATACTCTTTGTTGATTAAAAAAGGTAAATGGCATCCCTTTTGTGATTTCTCAGCTAAGCATGTGTGTTCATGAGATGTGTCTGTATTAACGGGAACTGGGAAATGAGTGTGCTGTTTTGAGGGAGATGGCTCATTCTGGCCTCTGGGGACACACGGGTGTCAGCCATAAGCTATGCCTGGGCCATCACTGTCTTCTCCCTGGACAGGCACCTCTTCCAGGTGGAGTACACACAGGAGGCAGTGAAGAAGGGCTCCACTGTGGATGCAGTAAGAGGAAACTGTTATTGTTCTTGGTGTGGAAAAGAAGTCTCTAGCAAAACTTCAGGATGAAACAACATTACAGAATACCTGTGTGCTTGATGACAACATCTGCATGGCTTTTGTAGGGTTGATGGCTCATGTCAGAATAGTTATAAACAGAAGTCATGAAGAGCATCAAAGCTACAGACTTACAGTGGAGAATTCCTGTTGCTCTGAAGTACATCACATGTTACATTGCTAGTCTGAAACAGAGATATACATAAAGCAATGGTTGCAGACCTCTTGATATCTCTCCTCTTACCGTAGCATTTGACTTAGATGGAATTCCCCAGCTGTACCAGACCAATCCCTCTGGTATGTACTGTGCTTGGAAGGCTAATGCCGTCGGCAGAGGAGCCAAATCTGTGTGTGAATTCCTGGAGAAAAACTATACTGATGAAGTCACAGAAACAGATTACCTCATTATTAAACTTGTCATCAAGGCTCTTCTTGAGGTTGTGCCTACTGAACAAGTTATCCAACTGTGGGAAGAGTGGGTTCACTGTACACTGGATGAAGAACTGGCTGAATGACAGGGCTTACAGGATAGTAGTGAATGGGTCTACATCTGACTGGGGACCGGTCAACAGCAGTGTTCCTCAGGGTTCAATTCTAGGGCCAGCTCTATTTAATGTAATTCTTAGTGATCTGGATGCAGGACTTGAATGTACCTGTAGCAAATTTACTGATGACACCAAATTGGAAAGTGCTGTTGACTCTCTTGAGGGACAAGAGGTCTTGCAGAGGGATCTGGATAGATTGGAACATTGAACTATGTTTAATGGGATGAAATTTAACAAGTTCAAATGCATTCCAAACCTAGGATGGAGTAACGCTGGACACGAGTATAAACTGGGAGAGGAATGGCTGGAGACCAGCTCTGTGAAAAGGGATCTAAGGATGTTGGTGAACAACAGGCTAAATATGGGTCATCAGTGTGCCCTGGCAGCCAGGAGGGAAAACTGCAACCTGGGGTGCGTCAGACACAGCGTAAATGGCTAGTCAGAAGAGGTGATTATCCTGCTGTATTCAGTGTTGGTGCAGCCTCACCTTGAATTCTGTGTGCAGTTCTAGGCCTCACAATTTAAGCAGGATATGAAGGTCCTTGAATGTGTCCAGAGGAGGGTAAAAAAGCTGATGGAAGTGTTGGAAGCAGCATCTTATGAGCAGTGGCTAAAAACTTTGGGTTTGTCTAGTTTGGAGAAAAGGAGGCTGAGGGGTGACCTTATTGCTCTCTATAGTTTCCTGAGAAGGGGAAGTGGAAAGGCAGGTGTTGATCTCTTCACCCTAGGATCCAGCGATGGGATGTGTTGGAATGGTTCAAAGCTGCAGCAGGGGAGGTTTAGACTGGTTGTAAGGAAGTATTTGATTTCTGAGAGGGTGCTCAAACACTGGAACAGGCTTGCTAGAGCGGTGGTCGATGACCCAATCCTGTCAGTGCTTAAAAGGCATTTGGACAATGCCCTTAACAACAGGATTTAACTTTTGATCGGCTCTGAAGTGGTCAGGAGGTTGGCGATTGTAGATGGTGATTGTAGGTCCCTTCCAATTGAAATATTCTATTCTATTCTATTCTATTCTATTCTATTCTATTCTATTCTATTCTATTCTATTCTATTCTATTCTATTCTATTCTATTCTATTCTATTCTATTCTTATTTGT
>Ga0065711_1042852_pt1 | contig 15095 bp, 12 predicted proteins | sample Hoacrofraction12_FD_59098 | JGI IMG/M metagenome (GOLD analysis project Ga0065711, IMG submission 59098) | Hoatzin crop microbial communities from Cojedes, Venezuela - Epithelial fraction 12 v2 (version 2) | ecosystem: Host-associated > Birds > Digestive system > Esophagus > Crop | place... | reverse complement strand
AGAACCTCCCTCGACCTACTGGCCACACTCCTCTTAATGCACCCCAGGATGCCATTGGCCTTCTTGGCAACCAGGGCACACTGCTGGCTCATGGTCAACTTGTCATCCACCAGGACACCCAGGTCCCTCTCCACAGAGCTGCTCTGCAGCAGGTCCACCCCAAACAAAAAAACCCAAAACCTGCACCTCCACCCTTTTGAAAGCATGAGCCCCATCAAAGAATAGCAAGTCCAGAGGTAGACACCTCTGACCAAAGTGGCAGCTTGGCATTGGTCACTAAGCCATTCCTCCTGGGAGAGTGATGTTGCAGAGCCACACCAGCTCCTGACGGGTCACGGAGCACCCGGGAAGAGGAGGAGCACAGGAACAGCTTTGAAGAGGCTGTTCCAGAAACAGAAGGCTCACGTGCACTTTCCTGTGCTCATCCTCCTCAGCCCACTACAGTTGCTTCCCTCAGGCAAGTGCTACCTCCCAGTAAACACCCTTAACTGGGCCATTCTGATGTGTTTGATTTTAAATGGCGTATTCAGGTGCTTTTAATTCACTTCCCAATTATAAGGCAATCCCAGTTCTGCTGTGGGACAGAATTGCTGTCTTTTTCCAGAGCCTCCATCCTGGAGGGATGGAAAGGGGCTCTCTTTTCATCTTTCAGCTGTGGCTGTGGATGCTTAATTGAGGGAGACAAGCCTCTAGTGATAGCAGCAGCAGCCGTTCTCTCCCCTGGGGAGAGAGAGACCCTCCAGGGACAGGGTCCTCCTTGGCACAAAGGAAAATATTTTTATGAAAGCAGCACCAGAGAGACTGGCAGCTCCCCATGGCTTCTGACTTTGCAAGAAACCTCAGCAACATGTCCATGTGGGCTGTAGTTTTGGAAGCGGGAGGGAAGGCTGAGCACCAGGGATGCCGAATGACACACTCTTATCAGGAACGTAGTCCTCTGGATCCAGCCTCTGCAGCTTGTGTTTATAATGCAACCGACTGCTAGAAATTGTGTTGGAAGTAATCTTGGACTGGGGGATTATCCTGCATCCCGCCAGCCTCCCCATCCCCCAGAACAGACGAGCATCTGGCATCCTGCAGACCTCACCACATGGGTGAGCGGGGAGATGTTTGGGGGGGTTGTCGGGCTGGACACCCCCCGCTGCCTGCCCTGAAATGTTTGGTGGGAATGTAGCGCTGTCCCGCCATAAATGGTGTGTAGTAAGACTTCCCCATTGCTGAGAAGTTCGCACGGAGCCTGTTGAGAAGTAAGATTGCCATGAGGCAAAGCAGCTCTAGAGCCATGGCCCCACGCTGCCCGCCGTGATCCCCGCAGAAGGTGTGGGCAGACCTCAGGGAGCTCTCGCCCCGTCCCGGCGACGCAGGAGGAGCTGCAACCCGTGCACGGCCACGGGCTGAGCCGCCCCCACCACGAGGGACCTCGGGGCGAGGAGGTGGGTGGAAGGAGCCGCGAGGATCCCAGCACCACGCTGTGGCTGCTGACTGGTGAGGGTCTGGCAGGCCCCCGGCTGGCAGCCTGGCCATCCTCCGCAAGAAGCAAACTGGATTCGATCCAAAGCCAGTTAGGGCCAGTGGAAGAGTTCCCATAAACTTCAGTGAGATTTGGGTCAGTGCGAAGAATGACCATTGTCAAGAGCGAATATGTTTTTCTAATGGCGTTTGCAATATGAGGAAGCGGAACAACAGAAGTTTTGTTCCTAATTTCCTTTCCTTCCTGACGACTCAGCCATTACTGCACCAGATTACATCTACTCAGCAGAGGAAAGTGCAGCACTTGCCTCAATGGCTGGTGCAGATAACTGTTATCAGCACTATGTTCACAGCAGCTTGCCTGAAGTCACCGGCGATTCCCAGGCCTCTCCTTGCTTCGGGAACTGGGGATGGGCTTACCCAGTGCTCGGTGCCCTTGAGCCATCCTCTGCCGTGCAGCACAGTCTCTACCTGAGCGGCAGCCAGGCAAAGGCAGATGTGAAAGGGCTGTACTGCGTTCAGTTCTGGGCTCCCCAGTTCAAGAAAGATGAGGAGCTACTGGAGAGAGTGCAGCAGAGGGCTACGAAGATGATGAGGGGACTGGAGCATCTCTCCTATGAGGAGAGGCTGAGGGAGCTGGGCTTGTTCAGCCTGAAGAAGAGAAGGCGGAGAGGGGACCTTACAAATGCCTACAACTATCTTAAGGGTGGGTGTCAGGAGGATGGGGCCAGACTCTTTTCAGTGGTGCCCAGTGACAGCACAAGGGGCAATGGGAACAAACTGAAGCAGAGAAAGTTCTGTCTGAACATGAGGAAGAACTTCTTCCCTCTGAGGGTGACGGAGCACTGGCACAGGCTGCCCAGGGTGGTTGTGGAGTCTCCTTCTCTGGAGATATTCAAGACCTGCCTGGACGTGGTCCTGTGCAGCCTACTGTAGGTGACCCTGCTTGGGCAGGGGGTTGGACCGGGTGACCCACAGAGGTCCCTTCCAACCCCTACCATGCTGGGATTCGGTGATTCTGTGATCACAGAAGATCTGAAAACCACTCTTGCTAAAAGTGAGAGTTTTGCTATGGCTTTTCGGAGGCCGGAGGGTTGCCCAGACAATTCTTGGAGGAACTGTTGATTTTTGGCCAGTCACTTCTTCCTGCTTTCCTTTGCAGAGGGGCAAACCGTGTATTATGTTGCTTTTTAATTGTCCTGAGTTTCTCCTCCCAGGCTTTTTGAAAAAACGTGAAACAGAGGAGGAAAAAAATGGAAAACCAGCTCACGTTTCCGGGGAGCTGTTGGCTGAGCTGGCAGCCCTGGAGCAGGAGTGGTAGGCACTGCGGGGCCGTGGGAGGTCTTCTTTGGCACAGGAATGCCTGAACAGCAGAAATACAAGCTTTCCACCTGTGTTTTGGAGAGCAGTGGCAGGTACCGCATTTGGGGTGGATAACTACACCTGTATGTGTGTACAGCAGCTTGCTCGGCCGGAGGCATGGGGGGGTTCGGGGAGCTGCAGGCTGTCAGGGCGTGCAGCACGGTACCGGGCTGAATGAATCAGTGTCCTCTGATCCTGGAAAACAGCTTCTCTGGCTGGTGCTCGGAGGGGAGGCCTTGAAATCCCAGGTGTTGTTGACAGAAGGAAGAAATGGCAAACACGAAGTTAGAGGCTTTTAAAGGACTGGAAGTGCAGCAGCGGTCCTCTGCTGCTGTCAGGCGAGAGAGGGAAGGAGGAGCGGGGAGTCTTGCAGGGAAGAGCCTTTCAGGCGGCCATGCTGGAGGAGGCGGAGGTCCAGTGGGGAGTAAAGGGCTGAACTTTTCTTCCCGATTGCATCGTTGCGTAGAAAAGCAGCAAGCTGTCTGTATTGCCAGGAAATGTTAGGTAGAAACGGGACTCAGTGTTTTCTCATTGAAGGTATGTGGGGTGCGAAGGGATACCCCCAAGACTGAGGTTAGAGCGAGAGGGAGGCAGCCTGGGCAGCCTTGTCCTCACACGAATGTGTTGCATCTGTGCTGAACTCAGTGCACAGCTTAAATAAGAAAGGAAGGCGGTGTTGCTCCCACATCCGGACTGACAAATGCCAAAATTCACATTTTTCAGGCTCTGAGATTTGCCCTGTATGTGTGGGTAGATCATTGTACTCTCAGTCGTGTGATCTGTTGGTTTTTTGCAGTGTATATGGAGGATGAGAGGTGCTGGCGGTTAGGGGCTTCACGTGATGGAGATGAAAATGTGCAAGAGCCTCAGAAGGAGCTCATATCCCCGTTTAACAAACATAGGTTGAGCTCGCAGGTGGGGTAGAGAGTGCCCGAGCAGGGAGAGAGGGATGGGAAGGACATTGTGCAGTTGTCTAATGTATCCCCCAAAACCAGTTAAACGAGAAAACGGTCAGCAAACTCAGAGGAGAATTACCATCCTGCAGAAGCAGTGCCCTGGAAGTGCGTTTCCATACTACCCTGCTGTTGGCACAGCTCCTGGGAGACGACGCGAGCAAATCTGGCCACCTTTAGCTGAAGCGGCACCGCAGATTTGGTACAACAGGTGGTTGCGTTTAACGGCTGGGAGGGGAAGAACACAGCTCGAAGGTATGCGACTGAAACCCTTTAAAAAAGTCTACTTGGCATTTGAGCATACTTTTTTTTTCCTTTCAGAATCTCTTTGGTGGCTGCTTCCCAAGGTAATTAGCATGGAGAAAATGTGCTTGAAAGGTAGGAATCGCTAGTTCAAGCCCACAGCTACAGCTGGCGGATTTGCACCATACGTCGAAGGTGTGGAAGCCGTGTCTCGTGGGCTCGTGCGTCAGGGTGTGTGTAGCCTGCCCTGGATTTGCACGCTATAGTTAGGTACGCTCTTACACCCGCTTCTTAAACTGAGTTGGCTGCTTCTGATGTGATAACAAGCAAATCTGGGGACAAGAACGCGAGCCAGCAGGGTAGCTGGAGCGAGTGTCTTGTCCTTACATTGCGGAGATTGCTCAGCATTGGCTTTTTGTGATACACCTGACCGGACAGGGCATGGGTTTTGGTGGATTTTTGTTTCTTTCTGTGCTTGCTTTTTGCAGAAGGTGATGGAAAACTGAGCTATTAAGCTCTTTTTCAAGAGTTTGCCTAACCCAACCCCAACACCTCTTGCAGTGCATGTCCAAACTATTTGTAAGGCCTTTGGAGGAAGAGACGTATCTTTTGTGAGCGTCAGGCAGTATGTACATCTTCAAGGATGCTGCTTTATATAAATAACCACTGTGAACATATGCATTTTGGCAAAAAGATAATGGAGACAGCTTTGTATAGTGCAGGGAGTTCTACTAAGTCACCACATGGTGCATGTGCTTTTGTAGGCAGTGTCTGACCAGGATGCTTGCATGGACTGATGCGATTCTGCAGGTTGTTTATACGTAGAGTGTATGTAAATATTAGGAGACAGGACATCAGAGTGATTGCAGCTTAGGTAGGAAAACACTGCTACAACAATACCACTGCGTTCATAATCCTCCACGAGTGTTCCTTGCTTTAGTTAAATATGCAGAGACCGATGGAGATTGCTAGTGGATTAGTGTCTGGTATGACTGGTGCCAGGGGTTGATTAGCATAAGCAAATTTCTTCTCCATCTTCCCATCACCCAGGAGAGAAATGCAGCGAGCAGTCCCTGCATTGCCTGGAAGGATACTCGGATGCTAAGGAGGAGAACTGTTCAGGAGTGGGGAACGGTTTGCTCCCAGTGTCAGCTGGTGGGACCAAAGTAATCCCAAGACTTTTGTAGTGGGGGCATCCCTGTAGTTTACCTTCCAGATCTCACACATTGGCTACTTGAATTTTTATTTTGCTTGCAAATGCAGTTGTGAGGGTTGTGGAGCTTTTGCCATCGCAGGATTTGCTTCTCTGCAGTGTGGTTGGCAGTCCTATTTCAGCAGCTGGGTAAAGCAGTGACCCAAAGGCCAATACAAACAGGGCTCTGGGCTGGGTTTTTCGTTGGTTTAGGGTTGGGGTTTTTTTGCTTGGGTTTTCTTTATTCCTGTGTTTATCAGAATGAGGGCACAAGCCAGCTAATGTGCATGGTTTTGAGCTGTCAGAGGTGCACCTAGTCATTATGGAAAATTTGGGGCTGGACACTGAGCTTGTGCTCCTAATGCGAAAGTCCAATCGGTTTTTGTGCCGCTCTGCAGACATTATGTGTGTGCATCAGGATCCCCTGGGACCGTCAGTTGTTGGTGTAACACTGATCCTTTCGAGTGTAGCCTTGCCAGTGCTGGGGACAGGGATTTGCTGATAAAACAAACTTAAGGCTTGGTAATAATTGAAAATGCAAGGTAGTTCACCAAGCAAAATATCTGCTGATGGGAATCAGATTTCATCTCAAAGTCAGCAGGCATCTTCTTGGAGAGCTCTCATGGACAGCAATATTTAAAGGGACACTGGCGGTCTGGGGAGAAATATCTACGTAAGGTACCTTCAAGTCCTAGCAACCACTTTAGGGATCAACATCTGAATGCTAAATATAGGCCAGAACAAAGAACTGTGCTGTGAAGAAGTTAAGTAGTCTTTTTCCAGCATGCTGGAGGAAGGCCGCCGCCATGAGATCTCTCTGCAGCTCTGGAAGAATCTTGTTAGAAGTTTGTTATTTCTGTGGCCCGGGTGCATTTTTTTCCTGCCTCTTGACAAGCAAATGAAATTCCCCAAACCAGCTTTAGATACAGCCATTAAGTCTTATTAGACACAGGGTAAATAACTTGTTCTGCAATATTTCCATACAGTGGTGAGTAGCTTGCATTAAAAAAAAATATTCATAAAGCAGGAGCTGATTTTACAGGCTGCAGAAAGCGATTTGGTAGATTGATAGAAAGGTTTGATGGGAGAAGAGGGGAAGAAGCTGACGGGAGGTGTCCGAGGCTGCCTGATTTCAAATGGGTAAGAATTTGTTTCACTGGCTAAAGGCAGGGCAGTCAAATACTGAACCTGTCTGTGGGGTTCCCATCACGAGTGGTCCCATGGAAATCAGAGAAGTCAGGTTCAACCCAGGCTTGCTGCTTGCTGGAGCTGTTTCACCAGCCGAAAGCAGCTGCAGGTCTGGCAGTGGGAAATACGATGTCTCGGGACCGCGCTGTCGGTTCTTTTTCCGGGTGTTGTATGGCACAGGCAAACGCAGGCAACGAGCCGTTACGGTGGAATCGAAGAGAAGAGCTCGGAACCAAAATTCAGATGTTTGTTGTAATGCATTTTCTGTCCCTGACTACTAAGGTGCTGCATAATATTCGTACATTTTGCAACACTTAACAAGGCGGGACTAGCCTTTGTTAAAAGGTGGAAAAATGATGAGATGCGGTGAGTGGTCCTCGGGAAGGTGGTGCCTGAGCAGGGAGTTCAGTCCCTCGCTAACCCGGGAGTGCCAGGACAACCTTCCCAGTCTGTGGCATCGCTTGACGTCTCAATAGATGTCCCCATCTGAGGGGTCTGCTGCTTTTGAGCCGCAGAAAGTTGGAGGCAAAACCAATAAATAATACGTGTGCTACTGTACAGATGGCAGAAACGCCCAGCCTCTTCCCCCTCCCCACCTCATGCCGATACAGGGCTGGAACCGCTTTGATCCCCATCGGAACAAAGACTGAACGCAAAAGTCAGTTATCCCGAAGTTGCTTCTCATTCATCGAGAGCTGCAGGCCCTCGGAAACATCTGTCAGGATGGTCGGAGCGTTCCCTTCGCTGCGGTGGTTGCACCGAGGGAGCAGGACTCCTGGAAACGCGCTGTCGGTCCAACGCCGCCTGTGCGAGTTCCTGCAGCCGGCCGCCGCGCTGCGATCGGCAGCGTCAGGGAGCGGGGGGTGCTGACGGGCGGCTGGCTGCGTGGACGAGAAAAAGGACGTCTTTCCGTGGTAACTGAGGAAAAAGCTGGGAAGGAAAGACTGGGGGCCGAGCGTTGTTGCTGGGCTCGGTGGGAATGCCGGCATCCCAGTGCGGCGTGGGGACGGGGCGGCTCGTGGGCACGCTGTCTGCCAGCGAGGACGGGCAGTGCCGGGCGACTCCGGCGGGTTTTGCTGTGGGAGGAAGCCATCTGGCTAGGAAACAGCCTCCTCCCCCGACCCTTACTGTGCGTTTTTGAGGTTACGTCAACTGACAGAAATCAGAGGAAACCCACTGAAGCGACGGGCTCTGCCTGCCGGGTGCGAGTTCAGGAGCTTGCATCCCAAGCCCTTGAGGGCCAGGACCTTCTGTGCCGGAGAAGACAGCATCTCCAGTCTGTGCCAGTACGCCGTTGGTTCCCGCGGGCTGTGCTGGGGTGGTGTCTCTTTAAGGGCAGGTCGCAGAGCGTGCAATTACGGGATTCCAGTAATCCCTTCGCAGCGGCCGGCCCCGTCCTCCACGCAGCGGGAAATGTGGGACAAGCAGGGTTTTGAGCTTATCTCGTGCTTTGCGAGCCAGTTCCCTTTGTGCTTTTAGAAGGAGCTTGCTCCCGCAGCAGACAGGGCTCGGGGATGACGTCCGTGGCGGGATGCTGTCCCCTGTCCGCAGCAGCGTCCCCAGGGCCATGGCAGTGCGGGTGTGCTCTGCCCTCCTCCCCGTACCCCTTGCGTGCGTTTTGTGACGGCCGCTGAATGCCCTGCGCTTGCTGTCATCCTTCACAGAGACCACATTTTGCTCCCCAGCCCATTCCTCCACGGGGACATAGTTACTCGATGCGATGACGACGCTAGCTTGGCAGCAGAGAGGGTTTCCCACGTCTTCCAACCTGATGGGCTCTTTGCCCACCAAAGCTGTCCCGTGGGGTGGTGCGAGAGGGAGGAGGCACTGCTTGGGCCGTATGCTTTGCTGAAGGCGTGCTGCTCCTCAGGAGCTCGGTGCACAACCTCCCGCGCTCTGGTTTCATAGCGATGCCAAGGCAGGAGCAGCCTGGCTCAAGGGGACCGTAAGCCCAGCAGATATCGGTGACATCTCCATGGCTGAACAGAACAGGATCTGCTGCAATACCAGCAGTTTGCCCGGGGTTGGGGAACGCCGTGTAGTTCACTGCTGATGGTCCGTGTTCAACTGCTTCACAGCTGAGAGTGGTGAAGATGCTTTGGGCACCTGGGCCCTGGCTTTGTGGATCAGTTTGGAACCAGTGCTGCTTTGCCAGAGTTTCAAGGCGTGTTGTAGAGGTTGTTTAACTCCCTGGTGCTCAGGCATATCTAGTTCAACTGCCTACAAACCTGTGGAGGAACAGACTGGAGCAGTGCAGTCTGTGCATGTGGGCCTTGGACCCAGCCCTTCCTAGAAGGGTGACCCAGATTGCTGTGGAAATAGTAAGCAGTATTTTTCAGAAGTGTCTGGATGACTCAAGCAAACTTTAAATGTGATTGCAAGTCCCTGGAGGCGATTCTCGTAGTGCTTTCCAGGGCTTTAGCGGCAGAGGGTTGCTTTGCACGGGGGCTTTGTATCTGTCTGGGCTTTTCCAGCGTGCATCACAAGCAAATCTCCTTCCTCTTAGCGTCAAATGAATCCTGACTTTGGGAACAGCTGGAGCATGACTTCTCTTGCTGACGCTGGCTCTTGGGACTGGCAGCAGGGCTGGTTTGACAGGAGGGCTTTGGGAAGAAGCAAGTGGGCAGGGGCCACTTGGACTGTAATTCAGCTCCATATCCGGCTCCATCCTGCAGCTAGGAGCGCTGGAGAAATGTGGATATTTCTCAGTGTGCCCTTCCATCCATTTTCCTCCCTCCCAACTCTCCAAAGTGAGTGCTTCTCAATCACATCTTGCTCTGCCACTTGATAAGATGAGGAAGGTTGGCAGCTCTTGGGCTCAGGGTATGCTTGCACTGGTGACTGGAGCTCGGGAAGGTGTGTTCAAGGTAGGCTTTAAACCAGCTAGCAGAAATATGAATAACAGTTCAGTCCTGGCAGCAGGATGCCTGTGTGGAGCTGTGAGATGGGTCCATAGTGCTAGGCAGGTTCTGGGGTACCGAGCTGAGATGCTTGCTGAATCGCATCTCTCCAAAAACTGGGCTTTGAGTTGTATGTTAGACATGTGGCACCCAGTGCACAAAGGCATGAAGAAGGTTGCCGTCCTGGTAACCTGGAAGTGGCACTGACTCTTGGCTGGGAGATTTGATGTTTAGATCAGTTTGATATTGAGGCAGGGAAGGACAGAAGCCTACAACATCTTTGGGGCTGAACTTGGTGGTTTAGCACCTTCTCCTGTGTTCCTGGGACGGTTCCTTTGAAGCCAAAGAGCTTGACTCGGGTGCGTTCCTGAAGCAGGCCTTAACCTGTATCTAAACATTGTGAGGAGTAAGTCAGAAGTGTGTATTCTGCTGTGATGCATTATTGCATGGTCTATTATTGGGCAAAAGGAATGGCAGATGCCGGTAATGCTTCATATCAGGACTTAGGAGGAATGTGAGGTAGGGCAGGGTGACAGCTTAACGTGACTTTCTAATTTTCTCATTTCTCCACCCAGTTACAGGGTACTTCTCACATTCTCACCAGTATTCACTTAATCCCCTTACAAAGTGCATTTAGAAAGCAAAACAAAACCCAGACTCCTGATTGTTTTGCTTCAGGATTTCGCGTAAAGAAACAAAGCCAGTAGGTAGAAGAGAGCAGACGCAGGACACGCCGTATTGGAAGGGGATCGGGAAGCAGATGTGGGTGCGTGATGGGAAGCGTGTGTGGCTTCAGTAAGAGGAATGGCTCCTGCTCTGATAGCCCTGCATGCTGTCCCACCGTCGGAGACGCTGCTTTTCCTCCTCCTGTCTCACCTACACAGCTCACCTTCGCCTGGGGCGTGTCAGCAGCTCTCCGAAATCAATTTCCTTGTGTCCTCGGCCCCTGGTAGGGCTGAGGCTTGGAAGCAAAGCTGCTTGGTGTTCAGTAGCTGCCCGCGTTTGTTTTTTTTCTCAGCCCGTGACTGTGTGCGGAACCTGCTCTTTCTCCCCAGTGAACTGTACCTGCGATGCCTGCTTCGCTGCGTCTCCCTCGAGGTCTTGGGTCCAGCCAGGAGGGTTGCTGCTGGGGGTTGCTGTCCCCCGTTAATTCGTTACAGAGATCGAGTTGATGCTTTGCCCGTTTCGCGCTGCGAACAACACAAGTTTGCTCCTGTTTCAGGATCCTGTTGCTGCCGGAAAGCGACTTGGATCACCAAGGGACAGCTCGTTGTTACTGAAATACCGACAGGCTTTATCCCTGTCTTTGGAGCTTGGTTTTTGTGCACTTTACATGATGCACTGACCGAGCATCTCTGTGCCACAGTCCCTGCACAAATGCAGTGGTAGCTGCTGCTGCTCCTTCCCTTTGCTCTAATGGAAAACTGCGTTATCAGTCCTGGGCTTCACTAGTGATAAAATCCCATCACAGAATGTCAGCTCTAATATTCCCCTGTGTCTCAATCCTTTCCTCAGCCCCTGGAAAATATCTGTTAGTCGACAGGATTTGGCAAATTGTTCCATTTGAAAAGATGGGGAGGAAAATATTTCTGATTTATCAGTGCAGCCTAGCTTGCGGCTTCTTCCCCCCCACACCTTTTTTGGGAAGCAGTGAGAATGGCGAAGGGGATAGAGCAGGAAAGCTGAAAGTGATTAGCTGTTCTCAGAATAAAATGTAATTGTGTTTTAAAAGGGCCCCAAAGGAAATGAAGTATTTGTGAGTTATCAGACATGTGTGTGAATTGTCCTAAAGCAGGGTCATTTTGTTTTTTAATTCGCATCTCTTGAGTATTCGTAAGAATTGCCATAATTTGGTAAGAATTAAAAAAATAATGCTGAGGTTAAAAACACCACCAAATTGCACAAAGGAGAAACATTTTTCGTCCTGGTTGCCACTGGTCGGTGTAGGGCTGACCGCGCTGGGGACGTGCCCTGCTCCTCTGTGGAGTGATGGCTGCGGGACCAGGCGCAGCCAGCCCTGCAGAGCAAGAAGCATCTGTTGCCAGGGCGGTGTCCTCGAGGAGGATGTTTGTTACCGTGCTGCTCCGAGTGACAGAAATGAGTTGTAAGCTGAGAGTGGAAGGGAAGAGGCTGCAGTATCCCACACTGATCGCCAGTTTTGTGGCCATCAATGGGAGTTTTGGATGAGTCTGCTGGAGCTGGGATTAGACCTTTGGTCTGTTTGCTCCTGGTATCAGTGCCCTCTGGCTCTGTCAAGTCAGGCTGATCTGAATGTTAGAGGGAAGCATGGGAGCAGACTTAGCAAGCGGTGTTAAAGCTCGGCACCAGTTTAGCACACCTTTATCCTTAGCAGTTACCCCAGGACTGGGAAAAGGGGTTTGGCTAAACCTCCTTCTCTACTAGGCAGCAGGTTCGTGGTTGCATGGCTATGTGGGTGATGTGGAAAGTGTTTTCCTAATAGCGGGGGCGACTGGCAATCGTGCAGCATTTCTCGAAAGAGGAAGGATTCTTCAGCTAGTTCTAACTTGGCTAATTTCCCCTTAGCCCTCAATTCCACATAAATGTTCAACCACAGGCACCATCCCAGTCACCTCATTCTTGTGCCCAGTAGTGTGCTCCGTTGGTCCTTGAGCGTGGTCCAGCTCTGTACGGGCCCTAGACTGCCCATCCTGACAGTCCATGCCTTTGATTTTTCCAAAACCTGCTTGATTTGTGAGATAAAGTGTAAAATACTGTTACTGCAGTGGTAAGATTTTGTTGGAGCCTCAAAAAAAGATAACAAAAAGGACGTGGGGTGAGCCAGTTGTTTACTTGATTTTAGGAAAAATTATAGAAAAAGTAAGAAGATAATTAAAATGAGGGTTTCTTAAGCTAGCCTAGAGGTGAATAATAATTTAATATCTTCTTCTAAGATCTGAGATACCTGTTTCGCTGCTCAGCGGATGCTCTAGCCCACATTGCCCTCTAGCGAGGCCGCTGCAGAGCCAAGGACGCCTTCCAGCTCGCAGCCACCAGGTTATGAAATGTTATATTTTAATAACCGAGGCTGCGGCTTCTTTCCGAAGCGGTGGTTTGCCGTGCGGTGCCGGCAGTGCGAGGAGGGCAGCGTTCACCTGTCGCAGGGACGTGTACCTGTCTTGGCGTTGGGTTTTTGTTGGAGCTCCCTGCCTCTGCAAGCATCTCCGTGCTGCTGATGGGTCGCCAGCCAAAGGACACTGCTCTCATCTGCTTTGGAAAAAGGGGAAAATATTCCCTGGGGTTTTTTGGTGAAGGATGATCTTTTTCCACCTTCTTTGTCTTACCCTTCGCTCCATGACACACGCTTCAGTTCTGTGGTTTTCCCTGTGTACACACGGTCCGACAACGCTGCCTGTGGTTTGGAGATCATCACGGGACAAACTTCTGTCTGTCTTCAGCCCAGCACTGGTGCATCCAAAGGTGTTGCCCAGAGGAGAAGAACTGGTCCCTGTCCTTCTGCCTGCTTAGCCACGTGAGCCTGCGTGGCTGCCAGATGACAATTTTGGTATGGTCCCACTTCTTCGGTACTGTTAAACACTTACAGAAAATCATCAACCAGCAATAGGTTTAAAAAAAAAAAAAAGAAAACAGAAAACAAATTTCTGCTGCCTGTGGAGAGCAGGTCACGCCTGCTTCATCCTGTCCTTGAGGTCTTAAACCAGCCCTGCGGTGTCCGGACCTGCCAAGCTGCCCTCTCCGGGGTTGCGGGTGCCCTGGGTCGGGGGTCTGCTGGCCACGCACAGGTCCCATCAGGGTCGGCTCCTTGGTGGGAACCTGCCACAGCCCGGGGTGCCTTGGTGCCCACAGCAGCTTTCCCTCAGGGTCATCCCTGCGGATGCGAACCCTCAGGCAGCTCTGGAGGAGCCAGTTTACTCTGGGTGCTGGGTACCAGGGCCTGGGCTGAGGATCCAGGACTGAGAAAGAGGAGGTGCTCAGGTCTGCCTGGGTTTTCCTTCCCCTTACTGTTTCTAGGGTAGTGAAGCAAGAGCAGAGCAATCATAAAATCATAGAATCATTAAGGTTGGAAAAGTCCTCTAAGATCATCATGTCCAACTGTCAATCCATCACCACCATGCCTACTAAGGTCATGACTCCTGCTGAAATCCAAACTCCTCATCCAGAACGTGGGCTCTGTTCTCTGCTGCTCCAGGCACTGCTTCAACCAGTATGAGGCCTAGTGTGTCCTTATGTGCTTGACCATAAATACATAGAAATTCATAATTAATGTTCAGCCATCAAAGATTAATCTGGTGTTTGATTACCGGCTTGTTCGCCAGAGTAATAGCCATGGCCCTTCCTCTGCTAGATGCTGTTTAAACTCTTTGACTAAAAACTTAACAGTTGTTTTAGAGCAGTTTGGTCTAAAATTTGTGATTTCCTGGATGCAAAGAGCCAAAGGGTGCAGCCTGGTTGCGTGCACGGCCGGTTCGTGGGTGCGATCGTCCCTGGGGTGTGGGACCCCCGGTCACACCATCGCCGAGGGGTTTGGGGAGCACGGCCACCCAGCCCGCTCCGCAGGGCGCTCATGGGTTGAAGGACAGACACTAATGCCATCTAGTGACCAAAAAAATGCGAGGTGGATATTTTATAAAATACCACTGGAAATCTTATAGCTGAGGTGGGACAGGCCTTGGGGCTGGGAGGGAGGGAGATGGTTCTGGGAAAAGAAATTATTTTTCCTGCTCTCCTGCCCTGTCTCTTCCTTCATTTCACAGCCCACGAAGGGCTTCTGCAGGTGACCAGGGGCTGGGATCTCCCTGGTGAGGCTTTGTAGATCCCGGGGGAGCAAGGTGCGGGCTTCCGAAGCAGCTCTGTTCGTTGGGGAGCACAGATTCCCCGACTGAGCTGCTGGATCGTGGAGCACAAACCCAACGCCCGGGGACAAGGTGACTGCGGGAGGGGAGATGGCTTGCTCCTCTCCGGACGCGGACATCACGGGCAGAGACCCTGGGGACTAATTAAGCTGGCAGCATGACCTGCGATGCGGTGCCGTTGCTGCAGTGCTGAGCTGAGCTGAGACGGGACGAGGGATCACAGCTTCTGCCTCTGTCCTGGCAGCGGCGACTCGTTACCGCGGCTCATATGACCTGAGATGTTTTTTTCCTCCCACCACCTTCATTTCTCCCTTTTGCTTCTGTAGGCAATAGCCGTGAAGGCCTTACCGTGCTGGCTTTCCACGCGAGTGGCTGGCTGGAGACGCCGTTGCTGTGTACCTAGTTATTAATCCAGCCAGCTCGTGGTGCCACAAACCTGGAGGTTTGCACTCTGCATTTTAAAAATGAAGGTGGGCTGATTTCTGGCCATCAGAGTTTGTTCTGCTTGGCTCAGCTGTCATCGGCAGGTGCGCTTCACCTTGCTCAGGGCTGGTGGTCTCCTGGGAATGTGTCACAGCTCTGATTGTTTCTCCAGCTCCTGAGAAATGCATAGGGAGAGAACTTGGGAATTAAAATTTTCCAGCAAAGGAACTTGAGGGCTGAGGTGGTTGCAATGAAGCGCGTTACGGATGCACCGAGATGGCAGGCAGCACCCCAAGAGAGCTGTGGGACGTACACCATCGCTGAAGGAGAGCGAGCAAAGCACCCAGATGCGAATAAGCTCCTTCATGGGACAGAATCACCGAATCCCAGAATGTTCAGGGTTGGAAGGGACCTCTGTGGGTCATCTAGTCCAACCCCTCTGCCAAAGCAGGGTCACCTACAGCAGGCTGCACAGGACCTTGTCCAGGCGGGTCTTGAATATCTCCAGAGAAGGAGACTCCACAACCTCCCT
>Ga0065711_1042853_pt1 | contig 15096 bp, 8 predicted proteins | sample Hoacrofraction12_FD_59098 | JGI IMG/M metagenome (GOLD analysis project Ga0065711, IMG submission 59098) | Hoatzin crop microbial communities from Cojedes, Venezuela - Epithelial fraction 12 v2 (version 2) | ecosystem: Host-associated > Birds > Digestive system > Esophagus > Crop | place... | reverse complement strand
AGCCTGTCCCTTAATTCTAACCCACAAGCTTTCAACTCCTTCTTCACTTGCCCCCAGGCCAAGCTCAATGCATTCCAGTTGCTCCCTCACATATAGAGCAACTCCCCCACCTCTCCTTGTTGGTCTGTCATAACCCATCTTATTCCCACTCGGTAAAACTTCACCTCAGACATGCAGAAATCCCTCTTGATTCTACTCTATTCCTTAGACAGCAATTTGTATTCAACAGTTTATATACAATAAATAAATGCTATTGATTGTATTACTATCTGCCATATCAGAAACTGATTATGTGTAGAGGTTCCCAATAAGCAGAAACATCACACTGTGAGGATAAGGCAGAAGACAAAATACAATGATTCCAAGTGACTATTCCTTCTCCCATGATTTTAGGCCTTTACAGAACTACTCCCAGGATTTTATTCTTCTAAACATTCTACAACCAAACATTAATACTCAGCTTCGTATAGTGTACTTTTCAAACAGAGCACCTATTTTTTCATCACCCATTAACCTGATCTCTTACCACAAGAATATCTACTTCTCACAATCACTTTCTAAGGTTGCACTGTTTCTCGTAAGTATTTTTGGGTTTGCTCTTTTTGATACAGAAAGGGTGCAAAGTCATGCAGGCAATGACTCCCTTATCTCCCACACACAGCCCATAAGCAGAAAAGTTTTCTTTAGCCTAACATAAATAATGTAATTGAGTCTAAGTGCATGCTTTGTTCTCTTCTCAGGAAATAGGTTGTTTACTTATGACTTCAGTTACGAAATACAAAATGTATTATTAGGCTTTCACAGTACTCAACCTGAGGTCCATTACATGTTTCTTACTGGAAGAAGCTACAGTTCTATCTCACAATAAATTATAACAATTTTGGGCACTATCATTGGCCTCACTCATGCTCTTTCATGTTACTGAAAAGTGAAAAACAAACCAAGACAAAATTCTTTACTTACATTTCTATGCTTTTAGAGAAGCAGCACTTACTAAAAATCTGCCAGGGTTGTTTTAACTTAAATACCATTTGCTACATTCAACACTTCACTGTTCTTTAATTATCCTGTTTAAATGACCAGGTCCACCAGGTGACAGTAACACCTCTCAGAGATACCTTAAGCATCAAAAAAATATTTAGAACAGTTTTTTCACTACCTTAAAATGTAAAAGCTACAACTAAGATCACTTTTAGCACACTGCATGTAAAAATAGTTCAAATTATCCTTACCATGCAGAGCTTGCAATCTAAAGAGACGAGACAAAGGAAATATTATCCTCATAGTTAAAAGGCTCAAAAATATTAAGCGTTGGTAACACAGTCAAACTACAGTGGCAACTTTTGAAAGGTGATCAGTTGCTTACATAGACTAGTGACAGAGTAAGAGAGTAAACAGCAGCTTCCAATTCCCCAGTCCCTACACCAAGCTTTCTTAGATAGAAAAGCATCCACTTGCTCTTGAACAGCAGGAGAATCTTTTCCACAATTTAGTGCTGCTTCCTTTATCATCAAGTCCTGTGAATTACAGTGACCTCCTCTACTCTACATCACACTTGCCATGCAAGGGAAAAAAGGTTACAACTCATCTGTCTGCAGATGTAGTTTCAAATGACACAGTTTTGAAAGAGATACACGCACTATGGAATTTGTAGTACTGTGCAACCTGCCTAAATCGAAGAGGAAATAAAGATCCATTTCTACTCCAATATTCCTCTACGCTGCCTACAGTCCTGCAGGACATTAGAGTGCTCTTACTTACTGAAATACATTGCGACCATTTTACCATTACCAAAGGTCCTGTGTGCAACACAGTCTCTGGTTTTGGATATGGCATACACCAAAAATCAACCCCAGAATACCGTCATATAAAAAATATTTGCAAATTCAGATCATTTATTGTTATGTTCTCAATGTTCTCAAACATTGTCTTCAGTGCCCTGATATCAAACTGCAACATAGTTTTTACCTGTCTCACATGTGAAGAAAAACTGAAGAATGCATGTGAAAAACTTATGACAACTCCATACAGAAGTATCTCTTCATTTCAGTCAGTTTTTATCTGCTTGTCAAAGATGCACATTGCCAACTTATTCTCTACAAGTACTTTTTTATCCACTGCAAGCCAGAAAAAGAGAACAGAACTTGCTGACTCTTCATTTCATAGCCAGATTTTGCAATACTGCAAGTTTCTGTTTGCCTACCGTACAATGATATTTTCCAATTTCATTGCTTTAGAATATCTTTTCTTGAAATCTGCAGTGTATTTTTCAAAGTATACTTTCTGTGTTTTCTCAGTTGCACACAACTGTTCAAATTTACAGTTTGGAACTGCTGTTTTCCAGACTAAAAAAAAGTTTGCCAGTTCAGATTCAGCAGTTTCCCAATTACAGCTTCTGTAGAGATGTTTGATTCCTTACTGCCTTTCTTTCATCAGCATTTTACAGTTCTGAGTCCATCCTCCCCCCCCCAATGTTACAGTCTTGCTGTAAAATTGGTCACATTTTATGCTATATTCTTTAAATTGGACATGTACATGTTTTAGGCTTCCTATTTGTTCACAAATTTTTCTCTAGAAGTATTTTAGGTGTACAAGTACCAGAATCAGTCACTTTTCTTCTTGCAGTGCAAATCACTGACTCTTTCAGGCTAATTCCAGTATTTCCTTAGAGATTATCCCAAAGGAGAAAAAGAAATTGCTCCTAAGAGCAAGATGACGTAGTATCACAGTTTACAAATCACTTTCCCTGGAAGGGTCCACATTTGCTGATTAGACCGAGTATTCAAAGCAACAAAACAAACCTTAACTTAGGTAAAATGTAAAATCCTTAATTAATAATTATTTCTCTCACAGGAACACAGTACAAATCCAAGCAATTCACTGTTTATATAGCTTTTGATAATTTTGAGTTTAAAGGGGATTTTAGAAATATAAAGCAATTTTTTCCATTTATCCTATCCAAACAAATTTATTTCAGAGGTTGTGTATCAAGGTAGCCCACTTTTATTTAAGGTGTACAATTTTTTTGTAGGGTACCTGAAACACAGAATGACACCTCTTTATAGCTAATAACTATGCACCATTCCTAGTTCGCAGCCGAGGAATGCTTTGCTAAAGCAGTTACATCCATGCTATGGTAATTCACTTTTGGGCAGCCTTGACTCAGTTTGAGGACACCAGTATCTGTCGGAGCCATCCTGCATTAAGCTTCGCTTATCTTTGGGCCAGCTATCACTTACTCACTGCACACATAGTCTAACTCATTCAGCCACACCACCATGCATCACGAAAATGTACTATAACAATGCGACTAAATCTTAAACCATAACAATTGTGTAAGAGGAACCTGGACCAAATGAAATCCTGGCTTAGGTGGGGGTATTGCAACATTCCTGCTGCACAGGGGTCCCAGAGATGTCATGCACTGCTGAGGAGCGAGTGATTCATTCCTCTGGGAGTAATGAGAACAAGGCATGCAAGAAATCAGCTGCAATACCACCTCTATTCTTCCAGCAAAATAAATACAGCATCTCACTCAAAGCCATGCCATTAATTTTTGCCTTGACAGAGTCACTGAGCATCAGTCTTACTGAGGTGCACGGCAACAGAGCAAAGGCAAAGAACATTCCCCTCAGAGGCTATGCCTAGTTTTGATCTCAAAGCAGTTCCCAATGGTTATGAAAACAAAGGCTGCTCATGTCTGAGAAGCTATTCAAATTTGAAAATCGTGAAGCATTATGAGCTCCTAGGTCTACATACATATAATAGATTTAGTCTCACTCCCTAATGGGGCAAAAATCCTCAGGAAAAAACACAGGTATATTGACAGGACAAGATCTGTGTCACACTTTTACAGATCCTCAGTCTGAATGGTTAGAAGATTGAGACTCCATGGCAGGATCCAGGGCAAGAAGTCAGCACACAGGCAGAAATTACTTCAGTTTGGCTCACTCCATCACTACTAAAAAAACCCCAAGTCACTGCAAACAGTGATCCCCATCTTTGTGGCCTTCTGTGGGGAAAGTTTGTTCAGAAACAAACATTCTCAGCACTCTGCAGTTTAAGTTCCACCAGCTTTCCCCACACTGAAGTCCATACCAAAACCTGTACTGACTGAAGGATGTGCCCTTGTTGGTATAACTAGCAGAAAAGCAGCAAATTCCTTGCATAAAAAGTCACTGTCTCTCCACTGCTTAAGCCTGGAAAAGCCTATGATATTGACATTAAGCTAATCACCATGTAGTTTCCTTATACACATTTACATAGTATAAGTGTATCTTGAGGACAGTCCTACACTCATTCATGCATGCAAAGTAACTAGCTTTATCTAGTTTCCTCACAAGTCAGAAAAAAGATGTAGTCCGTTCTATATGAATCATGAAGGAGAAATCTAATACAATTTACTTACCGAAGAATTTCTTTCCGAGTGAAGAACGTGCAATCCTGTTAAAACACAAAATGTGTTACTGTACTATAGAAATATTGAAAACAATGGCAAAGAGTTATTTTTCAACCTTTTGGAAGGAAACTCAGATCTGGCAGAAAAACATTAAAGATACCATTTGTGTACCATCTGCTTTTAACTCAGAAAGCAATATACACCATAAAATAACCAAAATATCCTAAGAACAGGGCTATCAGTTAAAAAAAATACCGTTAACGTGAAACTTCAGGAGAAAAAACAGCTTGCTGAAATACTTCTCCACTGTGGAATGACCAGACCAGAAACAAAATTAAAATCAAAAAGGTATAGGCCAAAAATATTCAATAAATGGATCTAGAAAGCTATAAATAACAAACAGACAAAAAAAACTACCTTCTAACTGGGAGTATTCCTCTATTAGAGACAAATGATTTAATAATAAAAGTCATGTACTTATTTATTAGCTATTAACTCTCATTGCTAACAATTACTTTGCACTGCGGTCACTTCAGCAAAGGCTGCAAACTCCCATATGTTCGGAACACGGATAAAAGGACAGCAAGCAAACTATTCAGCTTTCCCTGCCGCATCACGGAATTTGAAATAACTTCCTAGAACGGAAAGTAGAGCTGGCTGAACATGAAAGAAGAGCTTACACCCATTCGCTTGTGTTCTGAACGCTCTGTGGTGGGACTGCATTTACACTGGTTTAATTCACTCTTAATGAATATCTGTGTTTTGCCAGGAGAATTCAACCACTTCACAAAAGAACCATAATATGAGCAGTGAAATAGCTTGTATTTCATGTATTTCTGCATCAGTCACAAAACAAGTTATACTTTCAGGTATGTGTGGAACCATAATAATGAGTCCCATCCCATTAACAGAACTATCTCCTAATCCTCACTATCTTACCTAATATATATTTAGGGCAAATCCTGCCCTGCATCCAAAACTAGGTGGCAATGAAATACCGATGATCAGTCTGGAACATTGTTTAGGTTGTAACTTCAGAGAATATGCATGTTCTTCTCTTAGAGCTAGTGGCTGATAAGGGCGTAGACGTAGGGAACAAAAACCAAACCACAAAATTCTGCCTGGTTATCCACCTCCCTCACAGGCCTATGTGATGTGGCAAGAGAATTCAGCTTTTAGTAGTTTTCCTCTTTTAATGTATACGTATTTAAAATCTATCTTTAAATCAGCTAGTGAGAAGATACTCACATCAGACTTGGTAAGCCATAATTCAGAGTACACACAACTAGCGTGACTCCCCCAGCCCCGCTCTTCAGCCAACTAGTGCAAAAGCATTTCTTTCCCAAGCTGAGACTCATTCTGGCTAAATGCCTGCTTCTGCCAAGGAGAGGGGAAAAGCTAACGACCCCAGCTAGCTGAAGCAGTCAGCTTGTCTCCGGTATCCAGGTATGCTAGCAGTCCTGCACGGTATCAATTACTGAGTCTGCCTGCTCTCCTCCATACCAAATGGCAGGAGAAGCAGCTCTTCCCTCCGTGTATTGGGTAGCAGAATAGCGTTATGAGGCACAACGGGAAGCACCTTGGGAGCTGCTGACACGGATTTCACATTGTCTGGAACTGCACAAAGTGAAATAGGAGCCAGCTGATTAAGTCTTCATTAATTCCAGCACATTCAACACTTACAGTCAACTTGTCACTTAAGGATGCTTCATTTACTAACGAAAGGCAAGTGCAATCTCACAAATAATTGCAATGCCCTCAGCAGCAATCATCCTGTAATTATATAGGCTTCAGATAACAGCAGGCACAGTTACTTAACTAGAAAGCTAACAGGGAATTGATATGCAAATAGAGATAAAGATGAATAAGAAAAGTTACCCTTTACCTCCCAGAAATCATGCAAAAATGCCATCAGAAGACACATTAAGAGGTCAGATCACAAACCTTTTTCCCTGAAGGTCCACATAATTTTTTTTTTTTAATCTGTCACCTCATGTCTTTGACAAACACTACTGTCTGCCCTGTTTTTTTTTAATTAAAATTTTAACTAATATAATCTAAAACCCACTGATACTGAACACCTTTATAACAAAAGTAGTTCCGAGTATCTGCCTGACCACTGTTACTGACTGCAGTATTCCAGTTACTCCTGCCAATTATATGGAACTGTGTCACAGATGAGGGGCGTCAAAAAAATTTAGTGGTTTCACAGACCACTTGCAGGGATCTTCAAGCTACTCAGGGTCAGAGCACCACCAATTAATTGTGACCTGGGCCTACACTTTTGATCCACAGCAAGATCGTGCACACCACTTGAGAAACACTTTACCATTAAGCAACCTGACTGGTCTCAGATGGCAAAAGTAACAGCCATGGCTCCAAGCTGTCCCTGAAAGGAAAGTCCAGCTTCTTTTTCTCAGCTTCTTATTTCTGCCTTTTCCTTAGCGTGGACTCCACACTGATGAGTGGTCTAACTGCATCAGAGAACTCTGAAAGAAGGAACTACCTTGTTTGGAAACTAACCTAGCAAAAACGGATCAATTGCCAGCTTGCACCACCTCCTTTTAGTGGCCTAGAACACACCGTGGGTAGTGCTGGTACAAGAGAGGAAGCTAAGCCAAGTGTCTATGGATGGCAGGAAACAGGTGCAGGACTGCCCTTTTTTTTTTTTCTCTCGATAGCACAGCCCTCAGTTGGATTAAATTCACAATGGAACAAGGGTCTAAATAACAATTACATTTTAGAGTTGCTAGAACTCCAGCAATTTCATTGCAATTTAATTCCAATTTAATTAAAGATTTTTGGCCAAAGAAACACAGAGGTGAATCATCCAATTTTCTTCTAGCTACTTCATTCATACTGAAAATACACAATGATACACAATGACGGACATTAAATCGTAAACAACATGTTAAATTAACACCCTCATAAGGAAAGGTGAAGTGGGTCCTGGAAAGCATTTTTCATTTATGTATATGATGACATTCACCTTCCTTCAAGCCACAGATACCATGGAACACATTTGCTATTATGTGGACTGTATGCAAGTTTATTACGAACATAGAAAGCAACCTGCCTCTTCTGTCTGGACATGAAGGGCACTGGGAGTTCTACTAGAAAAGCACAAACTAAATACTGAACAAATAAACGTTAGCAGAGTTTTCATAACCCTTAGCAACTCCAGATTTCTGGCAAGAATTTATCCTGAGAAACGCTGTTTTTATTTCTAATGCTACACAATGGCCTGAAAAACCTCTGTTAACAGGAGGCCCCGTGGGTTGCATGCGACTTAGAATAGAGGATTTGCCTTGAAAGGTCATCTACTCCAGTGCCTGAGAAAATACATGCTCCTTTTCTAAGATCAGCTGTCCCACTCAGTTTGTCCTTATGCCCTCAATAATCAAGTTAATTAGAACTCTGACATAAAGGATCATTGCTGGTTTTTTGGAGGTAAGATATCTCTTAAATCTGTAATTATCCACTTAACTTCCTTATGAATAGCAAAGTGAATAAAACAAAGCAAACAGAAAATTTCCCATTGATTTCAACGGGATCATTAGCTTGTATAATGGGACTTGGTTCTCAAATTTGGCATTTAGGTGGCTTAACTGGTTCTTAAAATATTTTGCAGAGAGAAGAGTCAGATAGCTGGTGCATTTAGGTTCCATGGGTGGCTTTGCTCCTGACTAGTAGTGTAACTTTCTGCAAGTCACTCAACAGCGCCTGCAAAGTAGGGTTAATGTCCTCTTAAAATTACTTTATAAAGGAGCAGAATGTACACACTGTTAGAATTTTATTCTTTGATGAATGGTGAATGCAGGTTTAGGACAAAACAGGAACAGACTGAAACATGGTGGTCCACTACCTTTCCCACTAGTCTGTAAGACTTTACTGCAAACTCCTAGAGCAGTTCTGCTTTATGTTTAGTTCTACAGGGATTTGAACAAAAAATAGGAATAGAAGTACCTGTGCTGAGAATGCTGATACTTAGCTTCACGTAAAGTGTACATACACAGCATAACATGAGGTACGGCTCCAGAATCAGACCACATGTAATTTGTTCTGCTGGATATTACCAATACCAGAGCACAGCATGCAGTTGATGAATGGCCACAGAGTCCACTGAATGAAAGATTATCACTTACCACTCTTAGAAGCAAGTATCATTGTGCATAAAGCACAGTTTTAAAATAAAATTAATTTCACATACGTAAGCAAAACAATTCTCTATAGAAAAGAAAACTGGAGAAAGGAACGACAGAATCAATGAATAGTAATGCTCCAGTATGCAAAGCGACTGTGAAACAGTGTTTCTTAAACCCACTAAATGTACATTTCTCCTCTAAGACAATAAATGAATAATTCCACCTTTCATATGTATAGTTTCACAAGGGCAGGTTGATTCTGACCCTGCAACAGCCCCACTGGAAAGTTTTCTATATAGGGAAATAATATAAAACAATCTTAGCACTAGAAAATCACTCCAAATTAGAAAAACAGTCTCAAACAAAAGCCAACAAGCCACAGATAAAGTAAACCAATGACTAACAGGAATTTTGGCAATATCCTCAAGCCAAGACAGATTAGATTCATATAGCTATCTTACTGAGCAGCTTTTAATAAATGAGAATTACGGAATGCTGCCACATTATAAACATTTCAAACAAATTATTTCAGAGGTTTCACTTTTTAAATCACAAATGATCCTTTGTACTGTGCCAAAAGTACACAAAAGGTGTAAGGACATTTAATCAAAACACCATAAAAACATCATCCTATGAACTAGCCAAAAATCTAAGCTGAAAGGGGCTGGATAAAAGCAAATGAATTTTCATATAAGATCTATTATTAAATCTAGTCTGGTAATATTTTACAAATGCAATACTGTTGTTCCAGTTGCCATACAACTAAGACTGATACAGAGTTTGTGCAAGACTAAGCCCTTAAGATACTTATGTATTTTCATCACTGTAAATGTATGAAGAGTTACTGGAAGTCAGTGAGACTAGCACTGGTCGAAGTTGTGTAGCTGTGCAAATACTTTAGTGAATCCAGATTTAAACGCTAAAAAAATCCTGTCAGAGTTAGTGTTTGCATTAATAATAGCATTGGTATATGGACTTTTATCTTAAAAAAATGCTGGTTGCATCAGAATATCAATGGAGATTTTAACATCCAGCCTATCTGTATTTGTAATCATGTATTTTAGAACTACAGCCAGAACAACTACAACACAGAGTATCAGGGGGAAAATCTACAGCTATAAGAACCAGTTTATATATTTATACAGCAACCTGGGAGTAAAAACAGTTAGACTTTAGCGAGGACTAAGGAAGAAGCAAACTGTCAACAAATGTAATTTTGCTCAGTCTATAGATGCACCAAATGGTAACGTGAAACGAGAATCTGACTAAAGGGTAATTTCACAAAAAACGTGTTCCATTATAATGCTACTTAAATTTGTACATTAAGAGCAAGACTCATCCACACTGAAAAATGCTTTTTACAGAAGATCCTGGAGAACCTGTGATGAATACACTTTCTGTATTCCTGCAAAGGGTTCATTTTCATCAGAGATCCTGCTTAAGTCAAGCACAGCTTTTTAACTCAAAAGATAGCTTGATGACCTAGTTTCAGTTCATAAATGGCATTTCTTGGCAGATCATAATGTAACTTGTTTCACTTGGTTTTGCATACCTCTTGAAATATTGTTAAATCCCACTTGACAAGAATTTTAATAGAAGGAAAAAAGTTAGCTGTGTAATAGACAAATTCTTGTGTAACAGAAGCAAATGGTTATTTCATATTACTATCTCTTCTTGTGATATTGCCTAGACGACAACCAGGATAAACATCAGTTTGTTTTGAGGCTGCATTAAATAACGTAAATAATCCTATTAATTAACAAATACAAAAATAATTGGCTTGCAACAAAGCCAGTAATATCTAACATAAAATATTTGTGCCCTATATTCTCTAGGTTCTATTACAAAAAAAATAGAACCAAATTCGTATTAAATTCAGACCACTTATTCAAGTAACCTTGGAAAAGGCAATGAGATTGACTGAACAGTGAAGTAGTTTGTCCACACCCCAAGCGCAGCTTCTGTGCATTGCCCACTGAATACAATTGTTTAGCAGTGAGAAACGTAGTGCATTGAGGCTAATATACGGCTCTGATAGCCCTTTCTCGTATACATTTCCTATTGCTCCAAGCATTTTTATACAACACTCAAAAAAAACCCCCTAAAATTCCCATTAATTTTCTTTTCTCATTATTAGACATGAGCTCCAAAACCTGTAGACTACTTGTAAAGGCTTAATTTTAAAATATTCTTTGATTACAATGAGAAACACCTTTCTTGGTGATTAATACTTACCTTTTCCCTAGCCAGACCTTGGCTAGATGTTGCATTTTATGTAAAGTAAAAAAACAGCTAAACAAAAAAAAAAATCCACAAAAAAACCCCCAAAAGTCAAGTACTCTTAGGGCACAAGAAGCAGAAACCCGTCGTAGACTTCATTTCCTTGCAAGGCTAACTTTTAAATTCAGGTGAATCTCAATAAGGAAACAAACGTTTGCAAAAGCCTAATTTCCAAAACATCTCACTGAGCCTACAAAAATTTAAAGAGCTGCCAACTAGAACACTATCTTAATAACAGGTGACATGGCAAGGTGTTAGGAGGTTTGCAGCTTCCCAGTGTTTCTTTAATTTGCCTCTACCTATTTCAAATTTTAAAAACTATGACAGGTTTAATATTATCAAGTCCTATTGTGCATCTCTTACAAACAGTTTTAGCTGACCACCCATCACCAGTCTTGATGGAGAATATTTAAAACATTCCTCTATTAAAAACATTGAGGTCATCTTATGGGTCACCAGATTTACAAGTATTTCATTTAAATGTAAAGGTTCTGCTAAAAAGTGACTCTTCAGTATGATAGCTTATATGCAATAAAGTTCATACATGTGCATTTCAGAAAGTTTTAGAAAATCAAATAAGGTTACTTTGTTTAATTAATATCGTATTAATGAGCTGAGATTTATGTATGCTAGCTCTTCAAGCAGGTGATTTTTCTGCAGCTTAATCTTTACTCCTGAAAACCAAAGCCACTTACATATGGTTTTACCATACTATAAGTACATTAGTTTCTCACTTCTCCATCTCATAGTGTCTCCTATGGAACAAGCGCTTAAAACATAATGCATTAAAAATAATACAAGTTTCACTACTAAAATAGCATTCAGGTGCTATAAGCTCAGATCAATTTGTGTTAGACAAAAATAGTGGAAGTTATAACCAGATAATACAATGGCCAGAAATGTATTCAAACAAAGAGATTGTAAGGCTAACCATGAGGAGAGTAAGGCTTTGAACAGTCTTCTGGTAGGAACTGTGGGGAAGTAAAAAAACCATCTATTTTACAAAAAGGACTAAGTCGACTCTTTTGCTTCTGCCATATGGACTCTCTAACCCTGAGTATTATTGTAAGGAGTACAGTACCAACTCACAGACATAAAAATTCACAAGAAGTTGCCTAGCTCTTGTGTGGGGGGGGAAAAAAAAAGGATTAATCAATGATTCATTTTAAAAAAACTGCATTTATATGCAGATGCCCGGCTGTACACTGGGGTACAGATGTGCACAAGAGACTGTTGCAAAGCGGACCCTGGTACGCAGTGTTTTACTTTGGCCCACTGTTCAGAGGACCTGGCAACCCAACTGCTGTTTGAAGAAATGAAAAACCTGCGTTCTAAAAATGATGGAACCATTACCCCATTCTCCCCTTTTCTGTTCTGAAGGAATTCCACAAACGAGAAAAAGGCAGACAAGATGGCAAACTCTCCTCAAACAGCTCTGCTCGTACGGCAGCAGCTGCAAACCCCCCCAGCACACAGAGGGGAGGCAAGAGCTCGCTGTGTGGATGGCTAAAGGCAGCAGTCTGCCCAGGATTTCTGCGTTTCAGAGATCCGAGAGGTACGCAGTAACTAACGGATCAGAGGCAAAGCACCATCACAAAAGGGCTTTATCGGCTTGTTCACAGCATGGGGCTAATATTCCTTCCTGACAAATTCTGGAGGTTAGTTATTGTCCTGAAACTTGTTATTTTATTGTACTTACCATATACAACAAGTGCTATTGCCAGTCAAAAATTATTTAGCACTATACTAATGAACTACAAGTCCGCCTGTAACAGAGAAATCCCATAGGCTGACTCCCTCCACTGGGCCTAACTACTGCCAGGCTTTGAGATCAATTACCCAGCATTATGAAAGGCAGGGGCTGCAAAAGCCATTAGAGAAAGGCAATTTCTGCATGAAGAGTAGTGAATTAGGGATGACATTTCAGCTCTTGCATTTGCCCGTTTATGTCAAGAAGATAACATTAATTACATTTGGATTTTGTTTTGTTTCACTGCGGTTGGGCTCTGTTCTGTGTTCACTTTTGTTGTTAGTAGGAAGCCAGACACTGTGTTTTACAGATCTTTGATTGCCCTCTTGCCTGCCCAGCAGGGATGTGAAAGAGCCTTTCTGGGTCTTAGACTACTCAGTCTAAGACTACTAACTTAGACTAACACATTACAGTGACAGACAGCTAGTGCGGGCGAGATGTGTGACAAAGTGGAAACTAAAGAAGCTCCCTTTTCTCATTTCCTGCAATGACAAGCAAAAGGCCAAGAATTTAGTAGGAGCATTTAATTTTTACTTTGCTTTCAGCATGGGATAACATTGTAAAGCATTTTTGCATATATCCTTAGCCTGAATTTCTATGGCTAAATATCTGCACCTGTGAAAAGTCCCTATCGGCAGTAACTCCAAAGAAAATTAGTATTTAAAATCACGGTTTCTATTTCAAGGGCTTGAGGCAAAGATCCTGAAGGTGAAGTTATTTACTTTTGTGTGAACTGAATCTGTCCCTTCGTTATCACGAGATAAACTAAATGTTAATTTCCTGCGCTGTTAATTCTATGTTCATCCCCTCACGTAAAAGAGCAGAGCAATGCAGCCATCCCTGTCTGCATCTCAAAATAAGTAGTCAGCTGCCTCCTTTTTCAGCACACTTCTATTCGATACACTGCCTCACTGTATTTTCAGAAACTTGTTCAGGATGCCCGCTGTGCAGCCAGCTTCCTGCAATCCATTTCAGAAAGATTTGCAGTGTGCTGAAATGTGACTGAAAACTGGGAATTATTATTTTTTTACCCCATTAAAAATTCAGCTGATCCAATGTGAAGTAAGTAAATAAGTACCAATAAGCTATTCCTGGACATAAACCACATAGTTCTGTTAAGGTAAGAAACTGCCACCGGGGAGTGGATGCAAGCATAAGGATATCCATTCTGGAATTACAGTAAGAATATTCTATGACATATCCTTAGGAGAAGTGAAATTAGACAAGACCTTTTTTTTTCCGCTCTCCCCTCTGTTGACAGCAAAGGCATCAGGGAGAGAAAAAAAGAGTTTATTGCTACACTTTCTTCTTTACAAAACACTCAAGATTCTACTAAGAACTCCCATTGTCAAGCTAGTCACAGCCTTTATCCTGCCTCCAAGTCCAGACATTGACGATTGGAGTCCTTTTCCCTGTATACAGAGAATTAATTCAACTGAGCATATTCAACAACCCAGCCTTAGAATATTATTACAATTGCTTGAAGGAACAGTAGAATATATGCATGCAGGCTACAAATCAAGTTTTCATTTATGTTTAGAAAAAAACACTCCCCCCACCTCCCACAAAAAAATCCACAAACACATGAGGATTACTCCTTTCCTTCCCCTAATGCCAACTAAGATATCTTACCTGGTAGGCATCTAGCTGTTCATCAGTAAATATCGTTTGCTTATTACCCATCTTAAATGAGGAAGTCTTCCTCTGTGCAAATGCATGCCATTAGAAGTAGCTGGACTCCTCTGTGTTGCAGGCATTTAGAGCATGTAACCTCCGTGAATGTGCTGAAAAAATCCCAAAGCCTGCATTGAACTGGCTTTGACTGCTCCTGTCCAATGAGGAAGGACGCCGTACTGGGAAATCTTTGCAAAGGCTTGCCCTGAGCGTGCCCAGAAGGAAAGCGTTAAAATCGCAGGCAGGTGTTGCCCGAAAACAGTGATGCCATTCCCCCTGTTTTTCCGAGACTTTTCCAAGAGGCTTACAGAGCTCTTATGACATAAGAGCCGAGTGGCCAGCACGAGAAGAAATCAGCTCTCTGCTGCGTGGGAGCCGCACTCGCCCGTTCACTCTGCGACTTGAGGGTGGTCCTGCTCGGCACCTTCGTGTTGGAGAGCAGCTCTGCGTCACCCAACGGCGCTCGGCAGCGCAGTCGTGTTACACACGCAGGGAACAAATCTAGTCACTCGGAAAATGGACTGGCAGAGTGCACGTTTCTGCAGCTGGTCTCCCCACCGAGAACAGCACATCCCAGCCGTGCTTGGATCTGCCCCGGACCGTGCTGCCAGTGTTAAGGGGAGCTGGAGGGAGGCTCGGAGTGTCCAGAGCATCCCACGACCTCGCCAGGGGCCGCGGGGGCTCCCCAGCAAGCCCTGTGTCTACATTGTGGCGATAACCAGCCCTGGCGATCAAGCAGGTGAGCTCACTACCAGAGGTGCCAAACTCCCAGGTACACCAGGGAATGCAAGTGTTCCTTCTCACATTCAATAAATACTAAAAAAAAAAAAAAAAAAAAAAAAAAAAAA
>Ga0065711_1042851_pt1 | contig 15097 bp, 5 predicted proteins | sample Hoacrofraction12_FD_59098 | JGI IMG/M metagenome (GOLD analysis project Ga0065711, IMG submission 59098) | Hoatzin crop microbial communities from Cojedes, Venezuela - Epithelial fraction 12 v2 (version 2) | ecosystem: Host-associated > Birds > Digestive system > Esophagus > Crop | place... | reverse complement strand
GTGACCCTGCTTCGGCAGGGGGGTTGGACTAGATGACCCACAGAGGTCCCTTCCAACCCTTACTATTCTGTGATTCTGTGATTCTGTGATCTTACCAAGTGACTGAAGATATTCACTGTATTGTAATCCTTCATTTTCGAGATACCTTTCTTTTTTTATTCCCAGAGTTATTGACTGCTGCTTTCACACTGTTGTGCTACAGAAGGATGAGACTTAAAGAAACACCTTTGAAAACCAGCACAGCAGATGTAATAATCTCTGATCTTTAATTCCATCCTGACTCTCTACCTTCTTATAAGCCTCATTAAATACAGTAAAAGACACGGGACTTCCATGGAAGATAAGAGGGTTTAAGATACTGGAAAGAGGACTAGAAACATCAAGATTCAAATATCAAAGACTTTGCAAGCTACTCCAGTCTCTGCGTGATTGAGGATGTAGCCAAATGATTGAACAATGGCAGGTCACAGTGGTGAACAGTTACCTCAGAGCATCAGTTGCACGGACTTTCCAGTGAAGGATGATGCAGCAAATTAATATAACGTCATGACTGAACAGTCTAAATATGTGCATTGTTCTGCAGCTGCTTAGCATTAATTTGCTATACAACTGTAACTCATTTGCTTTCAAACATCAGTCCTCATCTTTCAGTGCCCACCACCACCACCTTTTTCTTGTCTTATCTATCCAGACTGCAAGATCTTCTGGGAAGAACTGTCTCTTTTTTTATGCAATGCATGGAAAACTGAGGTGTCCGATTACTTTGTGGAATTCTAGCTGCCGGTGAAATAATCACTAACTAACTAACTAACTAACTAAGTAGACTACTACTTCATATTTGCTAATATTTTTCCTGCCTGAATTTTTCACATGTATTCTGTTGTGTTTTCATGGGGTGGCAGAAACCCTTTATCTCAAAGATAGTTTTCCTGTTTGCAAATACTACTCTAGGATTCACATTTTCTGGTTAGTCCATAAAAGCAAACATCTATTTTGCACAGGACTCATTCCTATCCATCTTTTGTATAGGTGCAAGTGTCAGTATTCAGACACAAAAAATTACTCTAATGCATTTGTATCCACAGCTCTGGTGAGTTCTGCATTCATGGCACATCTCTACTATAATTCATTGCTTAGTAAAACACTTTGAGCTATAGTACATGAAAAGCACTAAATAATCCGTAACAGAATACAAACTGAACAATCTCATATTTAAAGATTAATGTTTCTTCCAGCTCAATAACTGTCTTATGGTACTATCTGTGTTCCTGTGCAGCAGCTGTTTTTAGATTGTGTGAATTAAAAATAGGGAGAAAATGTTAATATGGCAACATTTTGCTTTGTAACTATTTACCTGCACTCTACACATGCTCAGTGGGGAAATAATGCATAAATTTAAAAAAAACCCTTAATTTCACTGATCTTCTGCTAGAACTAGTTTTAATTTTGATGCTGATTTTTTTCCAACATTTCCTTAGCTTGTTTATTACAAGTATATTTTTATACTCGATTATTATCTGAAGAGAGGCCTTGTAAGTTTGCCTACACAGTGAAAAAAGCTGCAAGGTTAAAAGCAAGTCTGGTATAGGGTAGCCTGTGAGGGACAGAGGTGAGGAGCACATTCACTTCTGCCATCCCTATGAGAAGCCCAGGCAGTTTAATGAAGATTCATAACCATGTGAATAACAATTGCTGAAAGAAACACTGACCCAAACCTCCCACTGAAATTGCACAAAATATCGAATGTAGGAAGGAAATCATTCTACCACTCTTGTCCCCAAAGCATCAACAGAAGTGAGACCACCTCCTTTGCTGTTTTACTCTTCAATGTCAAAGAAACATTAAACCCAAACCAACAATAACCTTTTAAACTGTTACACCCCACAACCTGCAGCCCTTCTGTTTTGATATACAATAAAGGTTGATGGCATGGAGGCTTCACAGCTCCTGGGTTTCGAAATGGGGTAGTCTCAGATATTCCCCATGCAGTACAAATGTGGAATAGTCAGCGCTCTCAGGAAACCACCAACTCTTCCCAAGTTCACTGGTGATAGCAGGAAGAACATGTACTGTGGTTAAAGCAAGGAGACGCACAATGACACACATTCCATGAACCAGGTCCTGTTCGAGGGCCACATCTATTATTTGAAATCTTTTATATTATATAAATGTCCACAAACGTGCAAAAGGATTACTATTCTAGTCACATACACACAAGCTGGCACCCAGGTATATTAAGAACAATTTAATAAACATTGCTCAGCAGCCTGAAATTACCAATGGAATCACAGAGGCAAAATGCAAGCCAACATATACCATACAGTTCCTAATATCAGCAGTGATTTCAGGCTTTGTTGTTAACTCAAATTAAATTGAGTATTTTCTTTCCAATTTCCAAATAACAAAATATTTTTATTTTTCTATGAAGTTCCAAGTGCACTGAATAGGCAGATGCAACCTGCATTATTATTCTTTCCTACTGCAGTACCAGCAATCGTGGTGAGAAGAGTATAGCATTACGCTATTCGGTGTAGGATGCTTGCACCAGAAAAAAGCTCAGCTCTGAAAAGTTTAAAACCTTCACAAAACTGCAAGAGAGACAGCAAATAAGGTAAAATGAGCAACAGAGAGCTTTGAAATTAAAAGAAGCATCCATCCAAAGACGTGAGCATGGGACAGTACTACTTCTCACATTTCATCAAATCATAGAATCACAGAAGAGTTCGAGTTGGAAGTGACCTTTAAACACCATTTAGTCCAATCCCCCTGCAGTGAGCAGGGACATCTTCAACTAGATCAGGTTGCTCAGACCGTCCAACCTGACCTTGAATGTTTCCAGGGAGGGGGCATCCACAGCTTCTCTGGGCAACCTGTGCCAGTGCCTCACCGCCCTCATGGTAAAGAATTTCTTCCTTATGTCTAGTCTAAACCTGCACTCTTTCAGTTTAAAGCCATTATCCCTTGTCCTATCACTACACACCCTTGTAAAATGTCCCTTTCCAGCTTTCTTGTAGGCCTCTTCAGGTACTGGAATAAGGTCTCCCCAGACCCTGCTCTTCTCAGCCCCAACTCTCTCAGCCTTTCCTCCTAGGAGAAGTGTTCCAGTCCTCTGATCATTTTTGTGGCCTCCTCTGGACGCACTCCAGCAGGTCCATGTCTTTCCTGTGCTGGGGGCTCCAGAGCTGGATGCAGGACTCCAGGTGAGCTCTCACCTCTCACATTTACAGGCAGTGCACTGACTAATCAGCTGAGTCTTCTTTTCTTACATTACTCAATAGCACAGTTCAGTCTTGAATATCTGTCAGCAGCTGCTTTCACTTTTAGTGGTAAGGAATTTACACCTGACAATGACACAAGGGATGCGGAAAATTCATTCCCATTCAGACCTTTTACTCAGATGCTGCTGCCCTAAGTACCTATGAATGATTATAACGTATTTTTGCTAGAGGGATTTCAAGCAAGGCATTTACCAAGATCTGCATTTGTCCTATACACATTGCACTACAAGTGGAAATGATCTATGGCAGCGTTCAGACTCAGAACCCTGTGGCTTAACAGTTTTATGTTACTGAGAACTTTGCCTTTGGCTGTCCAAGCTTAAAAATCAATTCACTACTTTAAACTTTAAGCTGCTGATGTCAGTTTTTATTGTTGAACTCAACAAACGGAAAACTTCGGAGAACAAGACCATGAAAAATTGCAATTTGAAGCAAAAGGTGACCAAAGTTTTCAAATTATTGCTTTATTTTTGCACTTGCACAGTCTAATTTCTTGTAAGAATCTCGTCACTGCAGGATCTCAAATTCGTGATGAGTAGAACCATGTTTGACTCTCCAGATAAAGGGTTTGGATCTCACACGCTCTGTTGCTATCCTTTTCCACTTTAACAAACTCCTAATATCTCTCTCTATTTTCAGTTTTATGACTGACTTTTATAGATCAATTTCTGCTCTCAGCTATGCTTACTACTGAAGTTAGTGGTTTATAGCGATATAATCAAGATCAGATTTTACTTCAGTGCCTATGAAGCCATCTTCCTAAACAAAAAAAGATTGTACTTCTGCATCTCCGGTTCCTAAATAATTCTTGGCAACCTCTTGCTACTGCATCTGATTGTCTTAATGTCTCGTTCTCCTTTATGTCTCAGAACCAAGATACAGATCGCATAAACCTGCCTAAAATGTTACATATGGAAAGAAAAATCATTCATCTCTACCTGGGATCTACTGCCTCTTTGTCCCCATTCCTTCAAAAGAGGGGATGACTGAGCTGCATCACCCAGTGATACAAATAAGCAGGAAAATGAAGTTTTCTTTTCCTTTTCCAGACCCCAGGCTCACGCTGTTCCCCTCACAGCCTATCAGTCATCACCACTCCCCCATATGCACTCAGCCAAGCCACGGCTGCAGCTCCGCTCATGAGCCCCTCCAAGCCACACACAGAGTTTTCTTATTTGCCTGGGCCTTTTCCAGTCAGCAGGATTGCCTTCCCTGATGCGAACGCTGCCAGGAAATCAAAGGGCAATATTATCACTGTTTTGGTGCGAGAGGACTGAAAACATTTTTGCTAATTGACAGCGTTTTCACCATTTGCTGACAAGCAGCAGACCAGATCTGGCCTGAAGCCCTCGATGCTGAAAAGGCCCAGCTTTTACTTCTCAGTCTTCATGGAAATAAACTGAAATGGCTACGCATTATAAACAACATTTAGTGAGACCCTTTCCATTACTCCATTTTTCTTTAAGTTTTCTTCTATAGGCAGGCTTTTAATTCAAGTTTCCTTCCACTAGCAAACTTCTCTCTTCCCCCCTCCCGGTACCTGTATTACTGCAGCAGATGATTTTGTGTTTATCTAAATGTTTTCTGCCATTCTAAATTGATTGCCTCGACAACTGTGCCATTTGTTGTCTGAAATTAAAGCTCTGAAAATGTCAGCGTGTAAGCTACGATGTCTTAGCTTTACTTGTATTGGCCCATAGAGGCTCTCCTCAGATTCTTGTTTTCTGAAATGTGTTTGAATGGAACTATAAAACAAGCCTCCTGCAAGGACTGGTAGGGCAGTGAATGGTTATTGCTTCAGCAGGAGCAATCACACAGCATCACAGACTCTGTCAGACGGACAGTGCTAATTCTTTGGTGTTTGGCTGGTAATTACAGAGCACGGGAAAATGCCTCTTAACCTAGAGGCAGAAATGGCAAGGGCAGTAACTGCGATCGTTGACATACGGTAATAGCAACTCACTGGTACCCTGCACAAGTCGGCGGTGCGATTAGTGTTTCCAAAGTCAATACTTGCCAGCAGTTATTAAAGCATGTGTTGTGAGATCCTGTGGAAAGTTAGAGTAAGGAGTAGCTGCATTCGTTCAGATACCGTGGCTCTATTTATTGAATTGCAACTCCTCCTTCTCCTGCTCCAGGAGGCACAAAACCCTCTTTCCCTGTGTGCAGGCTCTGCAGCAGGAATGATTCTGCAACATCGATCTTGAAGAATCCATTTGAGAAATCCTAACTGTGGTTTTGCACTCAAGAACAGAACTTTTTGATTGACAAATGCTTCTGTTTCTACCACCGTTCCTAAGCTGGCGAGGAGAGGTAGAAGCAACCACCCTTCTGCACATGGGGAAGTGCTTCACCTGTATGATGATAGGTTATTGCCAGGAGACGTTTTCAGACCCTCTCAACCAACTTCTTTTCCCCTTTCAAGTGTAAGGCTTAGAAAGATGAGTGTAATTTCTGTCTATCCAATTGTTTTTAACTTACAATAGCAGGAGACCTGTAGGTATGGGATCAGCAATACCAGTGCCCAGGCTGATGGGACAGCTTTGGGGCAAGCCAAAGGCAGTAGCTGGATGGGTGCTAGTTGGAACCACAGTGCACACACAGAGACCACCCACTGGCCACTTCTAATCAGAATGTAAAGCTGTTATGTGTATTGGAGAAACACAAGCTTTTTTCCTTATTTTTCTAAGCAATAACCCTTTTCCTCCCCACTCCCAGCAACTACAGCACCAGGAAGCATGTTCATGTCCTGAAGAGCTTTCAGGACAGTGTTATTTGACAGGGCGCATTTAAAGCACATTTATTATAATCTGCTGCAAAGTGAGAAGCTACTAGAAATCTGTCATGTATTTGCAGTGCCATATACAACTAATTGTTTCAATTGTAATGCTACTGCTTTTGTGATAGTGCTGGAAAGTTTATTTTAAACAAGTACGACAGAAAATGCTTCTCGTGTTCCTACCAGCTGTTATGGAAACTTTTGAACTGTGCTTAACACAAAACTGGAAATTAAATATTCTTGTTTTCCCTTCTGGCATATTGCTGAAATTGGTCAACAATAAAAGAAATGGAGAGTTGATACTGTAATTAAGAACTGGAGAAAACCAGCAAGAAGGACAGGAGAGGAGGAATGTCACTTTGTGACTAGCCTTGGATAGTAGGTAAGAAATCTTAGGTAAGAATTCTCAACACGTTATAGTCAGATTTTTTGAAATCCTCCCTTTCTGAGATTTACATAGTACGATTTTTTAGATAAATTCAGCAGTACGGATGCTTGATCTTCAGCCTCCTGATAGAAACAGCTGGCCTAACAAAGGCATAAGAAGCTTTACATCTCTAAGCCCCTGACCGAGTTAGGCAATGATCACAGACTTACTATATGGCTGGTGTTAAAAAGAAATACTGAGTAGTTACTGGTTCAGTGACCACCACTTATCCCATTCTCTGACTGAGACAAGAATTTTGTGGAGAAAACAAGGGTTTGGGGGGCATTGAGGAAGAAGGAATAAAGTAGAAAACTATAAGAAATTTTCTATATTTAAAAAAAGTTAGAAAATTCTTACGGTGCTGTTCCGGGACATGACCCAGACCAAGATAGTTTGCTCATGTAGAAAGAGCAGTGGCTGGCAGTAGGAGGACATTCTTTCCATGTGGACTTAGCATCCAGATAGGAACACAGGGACAATTTCAGGCAGAGGCAAAGTAAGTAGATGTCCACAGTGGCAGACTGTCCCAGTAAGAGTTGTCCATGCTGCCAGCTCTCCTCAACAGCATGGTCCAGAGGTGATGGCCTTGCTGCTGCTCCTGCCACCAGCAGCAGCCTGAGCACACGGCAGAGGACAGTGGAAAGAGACGGAGGTGTTCCCACTGTTGCCTGATGCTGCAGCAGCCAGAGAGCACTGTTTTTTTTTCTTTTGCTTAGGGCAAAAATACTCAGTTTTGTCTAAATTGCCAAGGAGCATTAAGCTGTTTCTGATGATACACGTTTGTTGTTACAAAGTAGTGCTGAGAAATAACAGATTCGGGCTTCAGGGTTGGCAGTAAAGCCTGCCCTGTCAGCAGCGCACAATTTTGCCAGATCATGCCTGGCTTTTCCTTGCCCCCTCCATCCCCTACTCCAGGTTGGTGAGTCTTCCAGCCTTGCTCCAATTTCACTTCTCCAGCACTTACTCTGTTTTGGCTCCTGCTTTTCTTTTCCACCTCTGCTGAACCTTTCCTTTCATCCTGTCTTGCAGCAATTCTTCCGATTTCCACTGGGTCTTCTGCCACGTCTTCTCCTGCCTTCACTGCTGTCCACCAAATCCCAACCACTGTTTCCCCACAGACTCAGAGCTCCCAAATGGTTCAACTCTGAAAACATTATTAAGGTTCAGCAACTAAAAGCCATTCTGTAATAGGCAGTACAAGGCCAAACCTGACCCGTGTGCACCTGAACCCAAAGTAAAGACATTTCTTAATTTCTAACTTAATTCAAACACATGTATGTCTAAACTCTAGTAGACTGTAGCCCCTTTTTCCTTTATGTCAAATAATCTCCCTAGAGCCTGTTGATTAAGTATCTCTCAAGCTTATTAGAACCTGTAGGCATTAATCTTCTGAACTTTCACCAATAATTGCCAGATCCCGTAACAAATGATGTATCAATGACTTACAATTTTTGCGAATACTTTCTTAAAATGCACTGTAGAAGGGAAAACATCACTGGGTTTCCGTTCTTGCAAAAAAGGTATACTTGTGGCTGCTGCTTCAAATTTTCTTATTAATTTTAATCGATTGTCATTTAATTTACTGTCTGGGTGTTTTTAATACAAGCTACATGTCAATAGCTGCAGCTCAAATCATGACTGTGACAGACATCATGTTCTTTTCTGTGTGCCAAAAGTATCGGACTCTCAGAGATATCCTGTGAATAAACCTAACGTGTAGATTTTTTTTCTAGTAGACAAAGGTCATATTTTATTGCCAAAAAAAAATACTTATTGTTCAAACTAATAGCTACTTTTTCTCCTTACTGCTAACTCATAAATTCTTTTAATTCTAATGAGTTGCATGCATTTATTAAAGAGCAACTAATCTACCTCTATAAATAGATTTACATAATGGGACTATGCTTTGGCCTAAGTACTTTGCTGCAACGGAGCCAAAGTCATAAACCCCATCACCTTCTCTAGCACAATATGAAATTCCAGCTGTCGTTCTCTCCTTGAAGACCTCACCGACCGCTACAGCTCCTTACATATTTGTTCCCAGTGTTGCCTTCTTATGCCATCGATTTACAGAAAACCAGAGCATGCCCAGCACATTCTGCATCAATTTGGTTTAACTATTTGGGGGCCTTGTACAGTAGTAGAAAGCACCAGAGATAACTAGGGTATTCATAAAAAAATATTAGATGCAGCTCATGGTGACATTTAGAAAAACATGCACAGTTCTGATCTTTAAATAGCAGGCTAACATCTTGGGAACAAAGTGGATTACAAAGTAAACCAGAATGGAAATTTCACTGACAATTCTCACAGGGAATTTTATAAACCGTTCTTAAAGCTGCCTGCAAACATAATATTTCAGAGGGTGTAGCTGACTGACCTGAAAATCTTCTGAAGCCCCAGAATAAGGATTTGATTTATGAACAGCATATCTAAAGTGAAGAGATTTTTTAGTGGATAAAGTGTAAGGGATAGCATAATCAAGTTTCCAGCAGCATGGCTACTACCACTGTCTTTGACTAGAAAAGAAGATAGTAACAGGGATGTCAGCCAGACCACGCCACCTGCTCCAGGGGCCGGAGAAGAGACTTAACTTCATGCTGTTATCTAGAATAGAAACAGTCTTTGAGCTTCACTCTCTGAACGTCACGTAGGACTTCTTCAACTTGCATTCAATTAATCAATCGGAATTATTTCTGTTCTACTGAAAAGAACATTGTTCAATGCTATCAGGAAAGTGGCTTTACCGAAGACCTTGATTAAAATCAGAGGTTACTACAGCTTTAGTCCTATATTTTATTATTATGAACACCATCACAACGTGCCCCACAAACTCAGTAATTCACTCTTAAGTTAGGGAGCATGTACATGTCCCATGTATTATATTTAATACTAGCTTTTTCCTTCTTTGATCCTCACAGCTGGGTAGTATCAGATTTTTTTTATAAAGCTGTACAAGTATTGAAAAGATGTAATCTCAGCACAATCAAATCACCTGATGTTTCTAAGTCTTCTACTTCAGTCTCAAGTTGGCAGTAGGATGTTCTGACACCATGCTGAGTTGCTTTTTCAACAAGATTTTGCACAGTACAAAATATGTGCACAACACATACAAAGCCACGGTAAAGAAACATCAAAATATGTCATTTAAACCCAATGACGCTATCTGATCTAACAAAAAATATGAATAGTTACTGTTAAATTCCTGATTTTATTAGATAATTAGATATCTTCTAGCAATAGCAAAGATGACTGATCCCAAGCAGCTCTGCAGAGCGCACGTATCAGCAGTATCACATCTTTTAAATGGATTAGAGTGGATTACAGAACTCACAAAAGAAAAGAAGCTGGTGGCTTATTCACTTCTGTAAGTTATTCAGTACTGGAACAGCTTGTAAATCTTAACTGGAGAGCTGAAATTGTGGTGTGTACTTCTGTTGTGCTGAATAATTGCAGTGAAATACAATCTCTGATTATGAATGGGTTTTATGCCATTCATATTTTCCGATTCTGAAGTTTAAATTGAAATGACCAAGAGGCAACAAGGTTATCAATTCCAGGATATCCTTTCTCACTGCCAGTGGCACCCCAAGCCCATTAAAATCTAATGGACTCTCACCATTCACTCGGTAGCAGTGAAGCACATGCCTAACAGAATGAAAATAGTTTTTTTCAGGATTAACAGAGACACTGAATAGACAATAACATGTAATTACACGTTTAAAAGATGTGTATCTCGTGTTTCTCTCAAAGCATTTAGATTGTCTTCAAAAAGCCAAAAATCTCTTTAAATGTGACTGTCATGTCACACTGTGACAGAAATCAGCATACTCATAGAAAAGACCCATAACAGAAGGCACAGGTTAGTTCCTAAAATGGGAAGAAACATGTTGTACATTCGTATTCACAGGAAACATGGCTGTTTTTTTCTTTTTCCAAAGGCAGCAATTTCAGTCATTTGAACGCATTACAAAAATATGTCATATACTATTCCAAACAGTGGCACCTTTATCCTGAAAATTAATCCATCAGGAATAATCTTGATGTGCATAGTTCTTATCCTAGCACATCAACAATGCATTGATTTTCTCATTCAAAGATAATGTATTCATCCAGTAAAAAACATTAAGGGTTTTAGTCTAGTCTAATGCTGCTATATTTTTCTACTTAAGAATGAAAATAAATTTGTAAAATGGATCTGCATAATTTTTAAAGTTTGCTACTTAATGCTTTGATCCACTTTTCCCAAAATTTTCCTCCAGACATATTCATTATCTCTACGTCTGCCTTCACATGCCCCACATTGCAGCTTTGGAAAAGGTAAGGTGAAATGAACTATCAATCTTGACCAGTACATCTCGATTCTCTTCCTTTATTCATTCATCTTGCAGACATTTTTGACTTGCATTCAATCTCTGAACTTGTTCGTTCAGCACCCACAGCATCTAAAATCCCTAAAATTTTTAACTCTTTATTGCCATTGTTGCTTGAATAAAAATATAAAATATATATTACATATAATAGTTGCCCTATCCAAGCTGCTCTCCCAGAGACTTCAAACAACAGGAAGGCAAGAATTATTTTTGTGAGAAAGGATTATCTTTCACCATTTCTGCTGGCCCTATTTACAAAGAATCCGCAAGGGAACAGGGGCAAAAGAAAACTGTAAGTGGAGTAGTAGATTCATAGTAAAAACCTACTCCTCAATTTAGCAATCCTATTTTTTATATTTCATGAAGTTGACTTAAACAAATGCAAGAGTGCAGTTATAACCTCAGATGAGGAATTCCAACTATTAGATATACTACAGGTGTACAGAAGCAGGTTTACTGAACAAGATGTCAGGCATAGTTTTACAATTAACAACTAGCTTTTTTCAGAATACTCAGAAGCATTTCCTAGCCACCAAATATCCATGTGATTCTTTTTTCCCCTCCCATGAATATTTGGGTACTTATGCTTGCAGATCACTCCTCTTTGTCCTTCAGGCTTCCAGGTAGCAATAACAAATCTTACCAAAGTATTGGCAGGTTCCCTCTTCTATTGATTGGGAAGGTTTTCTACAGTAGGAGTGCTGAACCCTCAGGAAGTCAGAGCGGCATCAATTAATGTTTGGAAGATTATCTTCATAGCAATAAATATGTAGCAATTTATTTCTGAAGCTTAAAATCACTCAGGGCAATCTTTACTCTTGAAAGTGCAAACAACTCCTAAGCCCCGGAAGTTTGAATAGGGCATAAAAAACCCTGAATAAGGACATTCTGCAAGCTTCAATAACCAAATTAATCTCGAGACATTTTAAATTCAAGGATTTAATTTAATGGATTTCACCATATTTTTTTGTCTACTTTTGACAGAAACAAAATGGCAAAAAAAATGACGTGTCTCATCTGAAGGCTAATGTTTTATTATGGAAAGATCCTTGACCTCCAAAGGCAGGAGAACATTCCTGAACATTACTAATTCTGGGAAACAACACCGTGCCCAACCATGAAGCGTCTGGCTGGGTCACTGCAGCGCTGGAGCCAGCAGCTCTTGGGCATTTGCCACTGCTACACAGCTCCCTTACAGCGATGTCAGAGCTCTCCCCATTCCCATAGCAAGATTTTACAGACAAATCAATTAATCAACTACTGGCAGAAGACGTTTTTGAATTTACCACACAAATTTGGTCATGCCTGGGTCATATTTAACTCTGTTTGAACCGAGCTCGGAAGAAGGAGCCTGCACTCTTCGGGGCTGTGAACGAGCTTTTATGAATGTACATGTGGTCCAAACAGGGTCTCCCATGAACAGAAAGATGGAACAGCAGGTGATACCATGTAGGACATCTAGGTACTAAAACAACCCCCCAACATTTTTTATGCAAGCCTGATAGACCCAAGGAGAACTTACATATTAAAATAATAATTCTGCAAACCTTAAGACGGGCAGATAATCTTAAGAGGAATTTCCTTTTTCCCTCCCTGATGCAGGTGCATGCTGTTGCAAAGCAATAATAAGCATTTTCTATTTCACCTCCAAGTTGGCAGGTGGCTGCAACAAATACCTGCAGGTATGCAGATCGACCTGCAGAGCTGTCTGCGATGTATTATGATGAAGGGTACTATCAGATATCTTTATTATTATGAACAGATACTGAAACTCTTCCTACTCTTTGGACATTCACAGAGTACTGTCTTTGCCTTACAGATCTTTTAAACAAACTCCTACAATTCCCACTCCACGGAAATGCTGTCGAACGCCAAGAGGATGCATGCACTCATAAACACCCACTGTCTTTCTCTAATTGAAATGAAAAATATTAATATAGCACCCCACCATTAAAAACCTGCATTAAAAAACACACACTTGTTTCTAGAGCAACATTCAATCTGCCCTGAGCTGCTGTTTGAAAAAATCTCTATCACTGTGATTTTATTTCAGCACATAAATGGAATCAGTTACGCTTCACTAAGTTCCTTTTTTTCTCCCTCTTTTTTTTTAGATAATGGAAGTGTCTCAGATTAATAGGCTGGTTTCAATAGCTTATGAATTCTGTCTACCCTTTAAACACAGAAGCACATTCTTTGCAGTTTAAATCTGTTTGTTCCTAGTATTTACGTGCTTCCAAAAACTCATAAACAAATAGAAATAGTACATTTCTGTTCCAAAGAGAACTTAAAGTTAATGGTCTCTTGCTACTACACCCATTTACAATGTCAAATATAATACTCCAAATCTGATTAACAAGCTGTGCTTCCAGCACTCCACTTAGATGTTCAGTATAACTTCTATTCTTATTAAACCTAGCAGCATTTGCTCTTTGTTCCAGTTCATTCCTAGTCAATGCAAATGAAAGAAAAAATTAAATTTTAACTAAGACAAAGTGATTTAGGTTTGCTTCAGAATGACAAGAGATGATCACAGTCCATTTGTTTGGTACATTCTTGATGGTTACAGACTTAAACATGCTTGTTTCAATACTGTATGTAAAAGCATCCTCATCCGATTTAACAACAAGATGATGAAGCTTTATCACAAATTATGTAGAAAAAATGTTGATGAGATTGTTCCAAGCATAAAAATATACAAAGAAAATGAAATATATAACATATAAACATTATATATAAAAATATAAATTAAACTAAAACAAATTATCTGGGTGGTAAATCCAAGTGCAATAGAACTGTATCATATATGAGCACTACATTCTGAATCGTGTTGTAGGCAAGAAGCATTCTGCATTTATTCCGTTGGGGATGTACAGAAAGAGGCACGACGTACAGGTGCTAACCCAGACTATGTCTAAAGCATTGAGCAGCCACACACAGGAACCAGCGGTGCTCAGGCATGATGCAACAGAAGTTTTCAGGTTGCTCCAAGTGTAGTGGACATGTAGATATTTGGCTATAAAAGAACCAGAGCTAACTTTGAGCAAAAAGAACTAGGCACCTTCATTCTCCTTTAATACAGACTTTCGCTCAGGCTACAACTCAAGCAAGAAAGCACAGACTCCTAAGAACATCTGTGGGCATTAGCTGGTCTCTCTAGGTACATCTATAGGTTTCATACAAGCAAGTGTGACTAAGGATGTGCAGAATAAAAAATTACATTGCAATTAATGCAAACCCACTATCATACTTAGATACAAAAAACTGTGACAATACAAGCCAGAATCACAGCCTCTCTCGTGAAATCGGAAGAACAAGAGAGCAGGAAAAATCAGCAAGGCCCTACACATCTCACCCAATGGTGACACAAGGAGCTGTTAAGTGTTTGCTTGCAGTACATCTTGTAAAATTATCTACACAAAGGTAAATATACATATAAAAAAATCCCCTGGTTACTGGAGCATTACAAGAAGTATTAAATCGCTTTAATGATTCCTCCAACTGCTTAGCACACTTTTGGGGGCCATAAAAATAATACATAACAATAATATTGGCAAAAGCACGTGAGATACTGCTCATTTCTTACTACCACTAACCTCTCCACTAAACACATCTGTGTTTATGTGACAGAAATACGCCACCAAACGACAGAATGACCTACCATGTGACCACTGAATAAAATAAAGGAGAAAAAAGACTCATGTATGCCTCGAGTCATAAAATTATTTCCTGTATAAAATCCATTGCCAAAGGTCATCGAGTGCTACAAATCTACACTTCACAGGCATTTCCCTTCCTTACAGAAATGCAAATTATGTGTTTGACCAGAAACATATAATCTGCACATTACAACTGTACAGGGTCTGCATCATTTCAATCACGTGTCCCACACAGAGTAGGATGTCTACATACATTTCATGCAGCCAGGAATATCTTGTTCTATGTCTATCAATCTCCTTCAGTTCCCATGAATCAGGAACTCGAAAGATGCTATTTGTTCAGATGCAGTGGCTTATTAAATCCCATTTACCTTGCACAGCTTCTCTTTCATCTATAGCAGCCTCATCTACCTAACAGTTGCTTCCATGGATGAAACACAAAACAAACCAAAAAAATCCTATTTTGCTAGAAGTCAGATGTGTCAACCTTTCTGGAAAATAAGCATGATCATTTATTTTGTTTGGCTTTTTTTCTCCTTTTCTTTTTTAACCTAGTTCCTCAAAAAAAAAAAAAAAAAAAA
>Ga0065711_1042850_pt1 | contig 15098 bp, 11 predicted proteins | sample Hoacrofraction12_FD_59098 | JGI IMG/M metagenome (GOLD analysis project Ga0065711, IMG submission 59098) | Hoatzin crop microbial communities from Cojedes, Venezuela - Epithelial fraction 12 v2 (version 2) | ecosystem: Host-associated > Birds > Digestive system > Esophagus > Crop | place... | reverse complement strand
CCCCCGTTGTATTCATTCTTGTTATTGAAAATTTTGACTGTTGCTGTTTAGAATATTTTAGTTAGGTGAGGAAACCTTGTAATCCGTACTTCTGCTACAGCGAGTTAAGCACTCACCTGTTCAGAACCCCTAAAGAAATTCTGTGAGCCAGCGTTTGGCTTGGATGTTTGGGGTTTGTTTTTTTTTTTTAAAAGAAGAAACTCCTGGAAAACAGTACCAAGTAAATTGGTCTTCCCCCCGGTGGTCTGATGACTGTTGACAGTTACCCTTTTTCTTTGACTTGTATTGACGCATTGTGACACTAACTGAAGTTTGTCAAAGCAAAAATGAAACCGATTTGTTTCGGTTTTAGTAAAGTCAGATGCTGTGAATAAACAAGCATAGCAACAAGAAGTATCAACAGTTTCATTAATAAAACAAGTCATTACCGAAAACTAGTGTCAGGTTTATTAAAAATTGTTACTGAGACTGTCTGCCTCCTCTGAATAAACCCAAAATTGGTCAGATATAACTCTCGGATGAGAATTTCTGCCTGCCTGGGATTTTTTTCTTTCAGAAATTGTGCAGAACTGTTTTGGTGAAGTGATATAAACCTTGAGGGCAGAAGTGATTTCTCTCTCTTTAACCTTTTGAAAGGATTAAGTAGCAGCAGTGAAAGGTGGGAGTACACAGTCTGCTCAGATTTACGAATTTTTATGTAGCTTCCTAGAAACTTTTCAGTCTCTCGGACATGATGAAGTGCTCTTTCTGTGCATGGTGTGCTTGCTCTGGATCCCAGTGTAGCATGCCTTAGTACGAAGCCTGTGACTGAGGTCAATATATGTTGAGCCTTGAATAGGAACACATTTTTGAAAGGTGTAAAGAAGCTGATTCAGGATTTAGTGTTGAGGCCTATACATTTAAAACAGGCGATCCTGTGAGGGTTTTTAATCTACATAAGTGGCTGACCTTATTTACCAAACCTGTGTGTTTTTAAGTGCTACTTACTGTTGCTATCACTGGTTTGTGCTCCCAGGACCAAGGATAGACTGGAAGTTTCCTAGTAGTGTAGACTTAGGATAGGTGTGTTTGTGCCCTCTTCAGGGGGCAATTATCTAGCTCATTACAAGCTCCAGTTGTAGTTCGGATGCTACTGACGGTACACAAAAAAGATTGGAGGTTGTTCTCTGTTACTTTAATTTTGCAAGATTTGAAGGAAAAAAAAAAACCAGGAGAAATTATGATTGCTGGTACCAGTGATACATGATGAGTGTGCCAAGGGAATGCAAAGTTGTAGAATGAAATGCGTGAGAATTTTCAGGCTTGAAAACTGAGATTGTTTGTGCAAATATAATCCATGTGGTCAGGGGGTATGGATTTTGATGATTTCGATGATGGGATGGAGCCATAAATGTAATCAGATTGCCTGGGTTCTGCTCTCAAACCTTCAGTACTAGGAAATGTGCATTTTCTTTTTTCATCCCCTTGCCTTGTTTGCTGTGCATCTTGTGCCAGAGAGGAGGACAGCACCTTCTGATCACTCTCAGGTGGTGCTGTGTAATTGAGGACTGCATCTTAATAAGTGTTAAATTTCTATAAATACTAATATTGAAAAGTAAAACAGTGTTCTAACAAGTTTGTTAGGGGATTTTTTGTTTGTTTCTGCAGATTAGTCTGGCTTTAGTCTTTAATCTTCAGATTTCAGCTATGGGGGTATTTCAGATGTTGGTAATATTGCTGTAATTCTATCCAGACTTGTAACATGCTGTTTCTTATATTCTTTCTGCTAGCGTGATTTTCTTAATCCTTATCTGAAAGTTGGGGTTTTGGTGTTGGGATTTTTACCCCCGGTTTGGAAGCATTCTCTAGTGTAGTATGAGAAGTTATCCGAGGGAATAATACGTTTGTTATGTTGAACTGGCTTTTGGTTTGGTTCTTCAAAGTCAATAATGACATCTGTTATGAGAAGTCATGCTGCTGAGGGGTACGTGCATCTAGCATGCTGGTCACCAAGTGCCAGTCAGGCTGTTGACATCTATGGGCATATTTGCTGTGGAAGCACCTGACGTATGGAGTACCATTAAACCTGGGTTTCTGTGGTGTCACCTGTGTGTCCTGCAGGAATAGCGCCATACTTCAGGCGTGTACGTGCAAAGTACTTGCAGCTCAGACTGAAATGAGAATGCCAGTTGTCATTTCTTAATCAGTAAATATGTTTTTCTAACTAGGTCTTTTTTCTACCTTTTTTTTTGGTTTTGGTAATTGGTAGATAAAGTGTATTATTCTTAAAAAGTTTTTACTTGTGTTCTGGTCTGTGGTTTCTGAAGAAGCTACAGAGAGTGTCTAAAATCAGGCTGTTGTTACACAGCTGGTTTTATGCATTAAGGCCCATAAATGTCCTGACTGAATCTTGCTTCATTTTCTACTTTCAGCCTCCAGGAAACTTTTTAATGGATGTGTGTAACCACTGCTTAAATAGTCCTGTGATGATCTCTAGCACAGTACTTTCATGCTTTCTGTATTTGTACTGAACGGGTCTAGCTTAAAATATCTTACATTGTCTTAGCTGTATTCAACTTGTCACATCCTCTAGAAGAGCCCCCGTATGCACCTTAAAATGTACGTGCTTTGTTACTATGGTGATGGAAAAGAATCGTGCATGTTAAGAACCCTGCGTTAGGTAATGGAGGATTTGCAGAAATCAGTTAAGCGTTTGCCTGGAGCACTGAAAATTGAGTCGGTGCTCATAACTCCACCCCAGCCTCTTGGCCACAGGCAGGCCGAGGGAATCTCCTGATGGGATTAGACGCTTCTCTGTTTCCAGGTTGTTTGGGCAGTGAAGAGGACTTTTTCGAAATGGTTTCAGAAGAAGCTGCAGTAGTGTTGCCGTATCAAATGCTTTTAGGTATCTTACATCATCCACTTAGGGTGCTTTGCACAGTGGGAAGGAGATGCTTCTGCAGGCATGTTGTATGTTGCTCACCGATACAAAACCAGTTTTGTTTTTCTTTGAACTCCCTGGGTTGGCAGTGCAGGAATTCGCTACCTTTCATTTCTCTGTTACGGCTCTTGCAAAGGGAGAATATGTCCACATTCATTCCCCTGAAGCAAGGCAGAAAACATGAGCTCTTCTTCATCTATTAGTTGAACAGAAGAAGGACTTGTTCAAGGAAGCTGTTCCAGAACCAGACGTGAATTTGGAGTGCTGTAGTTCAGTAGAGTGTAATTTCCCGTGGGTGGGGACCTTTTATTCTCCTTCTTCTGGAGTAAGTTGTGGTTAACTAGAGGAAAACTGATAAGCTTAGTTGTCTAATTAGAGGAGCTTTTCAGGTTCTCCCCGCTCTTTCGTTCTCTGCTGTACCTTTTTAAAACTGTAGTTTTCTTGCATTGGTTATTTTGTTATTTGTTTGTTGGGTTTTTTGTTTGTTTTGTTTTTTTTTTTTTTTTTAAACTGCTGAAAGTGGCATCTCTTTCTGTGTTTTGAAGTGTGTTGGCTTTTAGAGACCTGTCCTTGTAGGTTTTGTTTTGGTTTTAGCATTTTAGGAAGCATTTTTTTCTGAGCACTTCTCTGTATTAGTGTTCTCATACAGCTTATCCTGAAAAGCTTCTCTGGAAATAAGACACTGGTTAGTGCCTCTTTGAGACGTTTTGACTGGCCCACTGAGCACCCTTACAGCTCTTAATACCAGGGTTTTACCCTTGAGCAATGCTAGCAAGAAGCCTGTTTTTTGCCACTCTGGGACAACAAAAACATAACCCGAATAAAAACATGTGTTTCGTTTGCTGAAGAAAGACAGAATACTTCCCACAGGCTACAAGTTCATCCTCCTTTCAGCAGTGAAAGGAAAAGATATTACAGAAACGTTGAAAATCAATGTTTAGTAATTTCTCCACTACAGAAAATTCAACTTTTTTGATGTTTGTGAACAAATCTTCCTAGATTTGTAGTTCCTAAGTAGAACTACAATTATCTGTATAGCTTCTTTTCTGAACAAAATAAAAATGTATGGATTAGACTTGTGCAATAACTGGAAGTAAGCTTACCAATCTGTTATTTCATCTGGTTTTTTTAAGACCTGAGCAGCTACTGGGAGGTATAGGCTTGGCTTTTCTGTCTTTTGGCACATCTGTGCTGCATGAGCTTGATCCCCACAACTGAAACTCCGTGTGGGAGCTAAAAGCTTTAAGTAAGCTTTAAGGTGCTGGTGCTTCTTCCAGCTGGAGGGTGCAAACAATGAGCTTTGATCAATGTATCATTCCGAATAAGGCATGATGATCCAAATATCTGCCATGTGCTTCAGGAGAAGATCATTTCGGTAGAGAAGTTGCAAGAGATATTCTAATTAACTTCCATGTGTCAAAGGAAGGAACAAAGTGTCACTTCTCAAGGGCAAGAGTAATTTTGGCCAGCTTTTCTGAGGTTGCTTCACAGTTTGTTTCTAAGGCGATTACAAACAGATAGTGCAGAAATCATAGTATCTGACAGCAGAAAGGATCTGCTTTCTACATTTTTTTTCTTGTCTAATTTACAATAGTTAGATATTTTACAGTGGAGAAATCATAACTGTCATTTCCTAGTTACCGTATTATCATCTGTGATCTAGGGTGTATTTGGTGAGAGAGGATTTTTTTGCAGTTTTGATATGCCTCGGCTGAGACAAATATTCCCTTATTTTGTCTATATAATGAAATGATATATTTGATTCCTGAGAAATGCAGTCTTAACAGTTAAATTGAAAGATGCTGTTCAAGCTTTTATCATTAACCAAGAAAATCAGTTTGTACCATGTTTTCAGTAGGATACAACTTCTGTTGCCTTTTTATACACTGGAAAATGGTATTCTCCAAAGGACTATTTTTGCTTTTGTCTGCAATAAGTTCTTATTACAGCTCAGCAAATAATTTTGTCGGGAATTGCTTCTGTTTGGGATATGTCCTTTGGCAATAGAAGTGTTGGGGAAAAAGTAGGAAGGTCTCTTGGTCTATCACTTTCTTTGTGCGTTATTTTATTATTGTCACAAAAAGGTCAGATTGATACATCTCAAGGTTTAAATAGCCTGGTAGCATTTCCATAGAGCATGATCTGAAATTGCTCAGGTATATGACAGCATATGTAGGGAGGATTATGTATTTCTTATGTCTAGCATTTTTTTAAGGTTTGTTTTTTTCCTGATGATAAAACTTCTGTTCATTCATCTTCAGTCTCTTGAGCTCCATTATGTATCATTTCCTTCACAAAGGAAAGTGTTTCATGTGTGGTTTACACATTTCAATACATAGCCTTGTAGCAGCAGTTGCCCAATCTGGTGGTTGAGGCTGCTACCAAGTGAGGTGCCAAGATCCACAGCATCAAGTTGAACTCAGTATTGATGATACTGTTCGGGATTGCATGGAATTATTTGTCTGCACCTCTGAAGGTCTGGAAGTTGATGCTTCTGTGTAAAACTATGCAGAAAAGGGTACCTGCAAGCAAATCTTAATAATTCTCTGGGTGTTTTAAGAGATGTAAATCTGAACTTCTTTTTAAATGCCCCCTCCCTCAAATGGTACGAAGTTTTATAGTGGTATAACTGATATGTGTCATGGGTGGGTTTGTTTTAATGGTTTTCAGTAGGCTATTTAAATAATTTGAAATACTTAACTGTTCAGAATGGGTTTGGGTTTGCTTTTTTTCCCAGATCCTTTCTGTTAACCTGTGAAGTATTTCAGAATAAGCTAAAGTTGTGTAAGTACACAAGCCATTTAAAATAGAAATGAAAAGGATTCCATTAATACCCTGCGTTTTACCAACACTGACAAATCGAGTTTCACTAAATAAATAGCATCAGTGCTGTCATTTTGACACACAAAATAACTTTGTCTGTATGTAGTTAATAGCCACCTCTTAAAGCATCTAAAGCAAATTTACAGTTGAGATCTGTTAATGAAGGAGAGTGGGAGTAGATTTATTTAAAATCCACTGAACTTAACTGCTCACTTGTTTACTTTTTAATGGTAAAGCAGATCTGTGATTTGAAACGGTTTGGGGAGGTTTTTGTTTGTGTGGCAAGGCAGGTGATGATTCAGAACAACTTTAAAACTACAAAGGGGTCAGCTACAGTTTCTTCTTTCTGGGAGGCTGGAAATCTCCCTTTGGAAATGTTCAAGAAACTCAGTAACTGAGATATTGAAGACATCTTCAGAGATGCAATTAGTATCTGCACAAAGTGTTCCAAGGACATCACAAATTAGTAATAGTACTATATACTATATATATTTATTTATATTTATATTATCTTCAGATGTTAATGCTGCTGTTACCTTAAGATATTAATGCTTTACATAAAAACATAAGAATTGCCATAAAGGGTCTGGCAAAAATTCTTGTTGACATTCTTTCTCTGACTGTTCCACATGTTAGAAGTGGTGAAATTCCATACGCATCTGTTTCCTCATCGGGAAGTTTGAGCTGAAATATATAATTTGTTTCTTGATTCTTTGGTGGAAAACTTTAACGTGTGTTTGTTTCGCAGGACTTTTTACTTTAGAGGCAATTTAGTTTTGGATGGCTTATCTGTGCTTAATACAAGTGTTGTGTTTTCAGGCATTCAGAAGTTGAAGCGAGCTGAAATTGCTATGCCAGATTATTCAATTTTAATCTTTTGGTATCATTTGCTGTTCGTGTTTGCATGTTAAAATTTGGAATTAGTCTTAATATCCAAACGTAGTATTTAATAGCATTGTGTACTGCATGGGCATTTCTTTTCTTGAAATGGTTTGTCTCACAAGAACCGGATAAATAAGGTGATGAGATAAAATGGTAAGCATGATGTTCTAGGGAAGAACCTGGCAATTCACTTTTGTTAGGAAATGCATTGAATTTATGGTCATGTCAGTGTCAACTGCTTGTTCTTTCTTGCTAAAGTAAGTGTTTTAGCAGAAGGAGAAAGGGCGTTGGGAGGTGCTGGTGCTCTTGGGCTTTGACCTTCAACAAGGGCCTGGTGGAGTGGGGAGGGGGTCGCCTGTGTCGCCTTCCTTCAGTCTGCATTGACTCAGGGCTGGCTCATTAATGCTTGGAAACTGCTTTGTTTCCACCTCGGCTATCAGAAGGGCAGTCTGGTTGTGTTTCAAAGACTGCATGTGCTTATGATCCGATCTAACCTACTTTCTGAGATGCTGCTTTACACTAGATACATCTGAGGTGCAAACGAAAGATTTCTTGTCTAAAAGTTAGGTAAATACTTCAGAATTTATCTGTGTTCCATTAACCTGTCTTAACCAAGGTCTATCTGTCATTTTTGTACACAAAACAAAAGATGCTTAATAGAAATCAATTGAATGCACAGAATTTCCACCTGGTTATTTGGACCAAGGCAATACAAACTGTAAATATGAAATCAGATGGGTTTGAGAGAGCTGCTGAGTGTTTTAAATTACTTTTTTCCCCTCTCATTGCTGTTAGTGTTGTTGGACTTCTGGTAGACAATTTCTTAGAAGTAAATTGCACCAGAGCTGTTCTTGTTGCATGCAGCGCTTTCTCAGCTGTAAAATCTTGATGATGTATTATCAGTAGAACTGTCTTGTTTTCTCAAGGTGGGATTAGTGAGATGAAAATATCAAATGAAAATAAGGGGAGGGGGGGAATGGAATGGCAAAAGTAAACCTGCTGTATGAGCTACCTATGTCTACAAAATACATTAATTCCTTTCCCCTTATTAGAGCTGGGCCTTCTGCCAAGACAGATCTGCTGCTCCAGCTGGGGCTCGCAGAAGCAGTAGTGACTGCAGGAGGTGATATATACCATTCTTTTAATTCTCAATGGCATTGACAGTTTCCAAAGTTTCCTTTCTTTGCTCAAGTTTATCCTTGCTAGAAGTTAAAATGAAAGGCAGTAGAGACAGTAAGACAATGCTGAAAAGATAAAGAAGACTGACAAGGAGAGAAATTGAAGGCCTGGTTTTAGGTATGCATTTAAAAGTCAATTAGGCAAACTACTGGCATGAAGTTCTTAAAATTATTTCAGATGCCTGTCTTGCGATTTGAAAGCTTTTCTTGTAGCAGATTTTTAAGCTTTTTCATTGAAGCGTAGTACAGTGAATGTTAGTCCTTTATTAAGACTACTTCTCATACTGAGTTATTGCCCTGTCACCTAGTGCATTGGGTTCTGGAGAAATACCTAGTAAGCTCTGCAGGCTAACTGATGTACTGTTCGAAAGTGTTGGAAGCTATAGATAGTTTGTATAAGAATGGCTTCCAGTCTTACCAGTGGTATCCATGGCACTAGTAAGAAAGCATTTCTAGGCAATTTTTGTTGGCTTTGCTTGTTAGCTTTCTTGGTACTTTTAAAGAATGCCTAAACACTATTCTGAAACTTTAAAGAAAATGCAAAGAGAAGTTTAAGTGTCTCTGTAGGCTATGCAGCTGCCACTCTTTATATGAAGAATGACAGGCTTCACCAGAATGCCTGGTTCTTAAGGCAGGAGACCGTGATGCTGAAACACATTAGAGCAATGTTATTTATATTCTGCCAAAAGTAATTATCCTGCAAGGCTTATAAATATGTGTTATCTTTTATGTGTGTGCTAAACTCTACAGACTTCCACAGAGATCTGTAGGTCTACTCAGAGTGATATATTTAAATTTTTGCAGGACTGAAGCCCAAGTGCTTGCATAAAAAGATGTTTCTAGTTGCAGGCATATGCTGATTATTCAGTAGTGTGGCAGAAGTGTTTCTTTGGGATGGGTCTGTTATGATTAGGATTGTTATTATGCCAAGGTACAAAGTATTTATATTTAATAGTATTTGATAAGAGTTGTGTTAAGAAACCTGTTTTGATCCACCAGTGTTTCTTTCTAGCAACTTCTTCTACGGTCCCAAGGACTCTTACCTGCCCAAGAACCCTATTTTTAATTTCTGTGAATACTTTGCTTTTCCTCCCTGTGAAGATTTATTACTCCTTAAAAGTATCTTTAGTTAGCTACTTTAAGCTCTAAAAGTGGCCTTGTTCTGCGCTGTGTCTTTTTGTCACCCTGTGACAGAAAATGAGCTCCACTGTTCGAGGGGAAAAGCCTGTACTTTGGATCTTGGCTACCAGATAGAGCAGCTTTTCTGTTCACCCCACAGCTGCTGTTAATGTTTCATTCTGCAATTGCTAGAGGATGGGCAAGTAACCGTCCTCATACAAGACAAAAATATAACTCCATTAGTCAGCTGGCGTGGGTTGTTAAAGCAGAAATGCAGGCAGTATTTTCTCCTGGTGGAGAAAAATCCATCACATCCTATTAAAGTTGCCATTAGGTGACTATGGGGGAATGTACATTTCCTGAATCCACGATTGCCTGTTCTCCTTACCTTGATGGCTGTCTGCTTTAAAACTTGTAATTTAGTCGTAACTATTATAAGATCGTGTTACATCTCTGGGGTTAAATCCATTTGACATATAATCTGTCTGAGAAAAGCCCTTGAGAAATAATGGTGCTTAACACTAACTGAACCTTGAATTATTGTGGCCAAAATTAGAGAACCTTGCTCCTAAAGAAGTTCCGTGAGCTTTCTGAAATCTATATCGCTCTGAAGGACTTCTATGACTTAGTATTTCAGCTTTAAACTATTTAGTATTTTACGTGGTTGCTGTTAAACGTGGATTTCAAAGGTGATTTTTTTGTTGTTGATTTTTTTTACAGCTGTCTTCTGAAGGTTGAAGATGTGATAGGCTCGTGGCATCTTTGACATCCTCTTGCCAATGTTCATTGTAAGGTTTAATTGAGAGAGACTTACAACTCTTCAACTTTTTTCATGCTCACAAGCCTTAAGGCTTTTGGATGTTTAATCTTCATAACGTGCAATTATGATATAAAGCAGAGCCAAGAAAATACAAAGGTGCCTTCTTTTCATAGCTGCTTATCAATGAAAAGAAAATTGTTTTCCTTTGTTGTTCTGCAAGTAGCAATTTTTAATCATGTCTAGAGCACTGTTTCAGTTAAGAAGGACTTTTTTTCTCTAACAAACACAGATGTGGTCAGGCTTCCTCTTAGTTTAGTGCTTAGTTTAGTTTAATGCTTAGAGATTTTGTTAAAATCTCTTGGCCACATGATTCCTTATATTGTTAATTGCTTGCATCTTTTTTTTTTTTTTAAATGAAGTGTGGACTGAGAGAAATGTTCAGATCTCTTAAATTGAGAGGGATGAATGTTTAACCTTAACTTGAATGAATTGTTCTTTATAATAACAACCTTAACTTGAGTGAATGGTTCTTTATAATAACACTTCTGGTATTAGTATACCAAATGTCATGTATCTGTGATTGCAGATTGCAGGTGCATTAATACCTATAAATTACAGGCAGAATATTATTCAGTGTTATCCTGTATGGCCCATGTCTGTCTCCACATTGAGTACAATATTGAAGTTGAAGAAGAAATCATGGTAAACTGGAGTCTAGTTTTGATTTTTATTGTCGTTATGTTTTAAGGCAGATCCTGGATATATCTCCAGCTAGTTGGTATGTGTTTGTCACTGGTGTTTTTTGTGTTTCTTTAGCACAGGTAATAGGCAACGCCTTATGCAGCTTTCGGTTTGCTTCGTTCTCCCTCTGATATAGTTGCTTCTTCCTATTGTTAATAAGCTATCTATGTGGTAGTAAGTAACTGCAGAACATAGTAGTGAACAAGAAAGTTAAAATAAGACATTACTGTGTTGTTATACAAATATTATTTAGTTACATACTTCATGATTCTACTAGTTTAATTGAACTAAAAAGTAAAAATTATGCAGCTCCAGCTGAGGGAGCTATTTTCTGTCAAGTCGGTTCCTTGCATGTTCCTGTAAGTCATGTTCCCTAAAACTTAGTATGGAAATGTAGACAAAATTTTGTACTATTTTGTAGTATTTTACACAAGAACTTGCTTGCTGGACTAAAAGCTGTTGTAAAATGCAGTAAGTATTTTGTAAGATTGAAAATAAAGTCTCTGTAAAAAACCTGTTTTAGCTTTCCAGAAAAGGAAATGCACAAGATCCTATTGCAGTGTATTTGATCAGACAGTCCTAGTTTTACCGAAGAGCAGAACACAACTTCATGTATCCAGAGGTTGGGCTCTTGTGAGAAACTTGTCTGCTCTTCGCTGAGAGCGAGTAGTGGAATTTCTCCTGAGGTGCTGTGTCTGGGGATTGTTTTCCTATTGGATTTTTGCACTTTGGTGTTCAATAAAGCTGTAATGTTTTTCCCTCATGAAAGGAAAATCCATCTCCATTACGTTTCTGGTTGGCCTGCCTCCACCTGTCGGCTTCCAGGCAGCTACACAGGTTTCTCTTCAGCTTTCAACCATTGTCCTCTTCAGTTTCACTCTCCTGCAAGTGGCCTCATCCTCTGCGTGCATTGCTTGTTAAACAGGCACTGGTTTTGCTTCAGTACAGTAGGGTTTTTTTTATGTTGCAGCCTTCCTGTGTGCTGAATAATACATCTCAGTCTCTGGTTTTTCTCCAGACTACTCAAAGTTGCGTGTATGCAGCTGGCTAGTTTTGCGTATGGTGGAGAAAGAAGGTGGAGCATGCGGTAAATGCTCGTGTGAGCATGGGCAGGGCTGCTCTTACCCTTGAAGCAACATTTTCTACAGTTCCTACCTGTTACTTTAATACATTGGCAGAATTTAGTAACTGGTCTGTGTGAACATGGAGATGTGAATGCTGGTATCTGTAGGCTTTCTCTCTTACCTGGATCTCTTCAGGTCGGGTTGGTAGGGAGCTTGTTTTGCCTCTTAGGAGTTGAAAGAGATTACCATATGGTCTGGTATAGTTCATGTACACAACTGTGATCCAGTAGAGGAAAGGCAAACTCCCAACCCCCCTACTGCTGTTTCAGAGAGGAACAGACAGGAGGAAGTAGGAGTGAGAACAGATTTCTGGATAGATTGGTAGGTAGCGGGGTGAATTCTTAGCACTTCCCACCAGAAGTTTATTCTAATAGACATCGAGTTTTAACCGTGTAACTGCTGCTCAGGAAGCTGGAACATGAGGATCAAGAGTAAATGCATAAATAGACTTACAGAGCTAATCTCAAATTAAAAAGTATTTATTTCATATCTGAAATAAGGCTGTGGTGCTCTCAGCCTCTAGCTGTGTGAAGTTAGTCATGGCTTATTTTTTTGTTTTTAATTTCTGTGTTTTTCAAGCTTTATGTGCAACTGAATGTAAGCACTACTGGCTGTGTCTGGGAAGCACTGCTATGATAGTATCCTGACTGAATGAGACATTTCCTGAGATTCACACCTGGTGGTGGAAGTATGTGTACAAGAGCTCTACAGTGATTCCAGTATGTCAAATGCAACAGAAAATTTGTCTTGGTTCCTGGATCTCCTAAAGCGAAGGGGTAATATTGTCTGTTTTTTCCCATACTGTGCAGGAGGAACAAATGGATTTTTATGTTGGACAAATGGCTACGTTATTGGTTATCAGTTTCAGATTTATTTAAGCTGGCGTTAAAGCAGTAAACAAATAAACAAGAAAGCAAACTATTTAGAATGAAAATTTGTGTATGGACTAGAGGACAACTTCTATGGCTTTCCTCTGGATTAAAGAAGAATTTATATATAAATGCAGCCCCCCAAATGAATAGTTTAGTTAGGTCTTTAAATAATTGTGTAAATCTGCATTTCTAATGATGAAGTATAGTTTTGGGCTGTCACTGAAAGGGATACTTTGCATTCATCTGCACAGCCTTGGCCTTAGACCTAAGGGGCACATGACTGGAGGTGATTTGGGGCACTGACCTGTCAGAACAACCTTCTCTTGGGCTGATGGATTTTCTGTTTCGATTGCACAACCAGGTCACTTCACAGTTGCGTACTGGTTTGAGTTAGCACAAAGGAAGTAGCAGAACTGTACCCCAAGTCTGGAGGAGAAGAAAGGGGTAGGGATTTAGGTGAGTAAGTTTAGTTGCCTTCCTGTTATCCCACAAAATCAAATAATTTATGCTGCAGTCCTACAGATGCTGAATCACTGGTAGCACTCTACATGTATGACTGTTTAGACTTACCCTATGAATAAAACCTTGCAAGTAATAAGGAGCTCACAATACGAGACATCTATGTAGCATTTATGGGTTATACATAGTATACTGTACTCCTATTGTATAACTGGTCAATGGAGCATCGCCCTTTAATTAGTCTTCGTGGAGATGCGTTATCTGTCTGTGTCAAAACGCTTGCATGAGTGTAATCTGGAAGCTGTTTTTCTTCTGAGTGCCGGTGCACTGGAAACCAGTGTTTAAAGCTTGAAATTAATGGATTTTGTATTTCCTTGCATTCTCAACAAATACTGAATAACCTTCTGTAAATAATGATCCTTATTAGAGGATGAATAGCTGCAAAACTTGAGGGGTTTTCATGTTTGGTTGTTTTTCTGTGGGTGGTTGTTTTTTTTTTTTTTCCTTCTTCCTCTTTTGAAGAGGGGAGATTTGTATTTCCTCTCCCTTATGTGCTTGGCATAGTAATGCAGGAGCACAAACTAAAAAAAAAAAAAAAAAGTGGTGACAAGCAACAGTGGTTCTGATGCCAATAGTACTGCAGTTTGGAAAATGTGTTGTACCAGTAAATTGACTAGTCTCAATTAAATTTTAAAGAGTCTGCATTACGAGTAGTTAGTTAATGCTATACTCACTTCATTGATTTTTGTTATTCCTTAAAATGAATAAATGTTTTCCAGCAGAAAAGGTGCAGTTGTCAAATCATTTTTTTCTATGTTGTTTTTAAAGGCTACTTTTCTGTTTTAAAACTTTTTTGGGGGGTGATATTTCCTTGAATATTGGTGACTGTGCATCAGTGAAGATGAGCTGATGAATCACTTCAGACTAATCACATTTGTTTGGTATATATTAAACTTCTACCAAATAGAGGTTGCTGTAACTCCTTTCCAATAAAAAGATCCAGACTGAGTACTCTTAACCCTTACTGAGTCTCATTACAGTTTGCATTCAGACTTCTAAATTCATATGGTAGGACTGCAATCTGTAATGTTACTTTGCTGTAAAATTATTGTTTCACGAGTACAAAAGTTTGGCCAGATATGCTGTATGAATGTTTTAATCTGCGGCAAGATAGTGCTCATTTATGTTGTCTTCATGTTGAAAATACTAGGTTTTACATTGATTAATGATACCAAAATTAAATGCTACATGCAGGTTAGATTTGCTTATAATTGATTATCAAATTGTGATATGTTTTCAGTTGTATTTCTTGAAAATTGTGGGTTTTTTGCATCTTGGTTTTCACTGCATTGTGGGATAAACTTTTTGCAGTGTTCAGAATATCTGTTTTCTGTGCTACCAGAGTTAATCTCCTTGCATCTTCTGGAATCAAGAGGGCTTTTCCTCTGTGTATTCAGTCATTACATAAAGGAAATTCAGTCTGTTTTGTTGGCCTGTAAACTGGGATTTACTAAATACAAAGCAGGCCAAACTTCTTGCAGTAAGAATTTAGAGAAAGAAAATGTATGTTTCTTGGGAGGAAGAAAACTGTTCGTAACTTTGTTAGAAGTTTGGTGCTCATTATTCCACACGCATGAAGCCAAAAAAAGGGGAAAATTTAAGACTTCAGTTATGTTAATACTGCAGAAAGAGATCAAATGTGCCAAACTTTGTGGCTTAAATCCTAGATGTTTATATTGTTGGTTGTGGCTTAATCTCAAAATACGTATGTGATGTAGAGAGGCAGTCAAACTGCCTGCTTTTCCTGATCCATACAGACTTCAGTGAATGAGACTTCAGCAGCGGTTGCTAACAGTAAAGCAAACACTCGGACACATGTTCAGACACTGCTTGGGAACTTGTGTTGAAGTACCCTATCTGCAGAACCGTTCTCAGCAGTTATGAGAGAGCCTGGTGACCAAATCAGTCATTTACCAATTAGGGTTGGATGATACGGATTGAAGTTAACCTTTCTTCTGGATTACGCTTGATTCATATCAACTTCCCAGTGTTGACCACTCAGAATCACAGAATAGTAGGGGTTGGAAGGGACCTCTGTGGGTCATCTAGTCCAACCCTCCTGCTGAAGCAGGGTCACCTACAGCAGGCTGCACAGGACCTTGTGCAGGCGGGTCTTGAATATCTCCAGAGAAGGAGACTCCACAACCTCCCTGGGCAGCC
>Ga0065711_1008300_pt1 | contig 15098 bp, 4 predicted proteins | sample Hoacrofraction12_FD_59098 | JGI IMG/M metagenome (GOLD analysis project Ga0065711, IMG submission 59098) | Hoatzin crop microbial communities from Cojedes, Venezuela - Epithelial fraction 12 v2 (version 2) | ecosystem: Host-associated > Birds > Digestive system > Esophagus > Crop | place... | reverse complement strand
AGATCTGGATTTATTTCTCACTATCCTACTCTGATTTGACTGGTGATGAATAAAACCCCCTTTTCTCCCCAGGTTCAGTCTGTTCTGTCCGTGACAGCAATTGGTGAGTGATCTCTCCCTGTCCTTGTCTTGACCCTCGAGCCTTCCATCATATTTCCTCTCCCCTGTCCAGTTGAGGAGGGGGAGTGATGGAGCAGTTTTGATGGGCATCTGGCATTTATCCAGGCCAAACCAAAACAGCTAGGAATGGCTAAATTTGAGGAACAGCTATTAACTAGAGTGGACTTAGGCATTTCCCAGTTCTCAGCCAGTGGCTTCCAGTATTTGGCAGACAGGAGGGCAGGGAAAAGCTGTAAATCTGACTCAACTCCCATTTTATGAAATAGAGCACGCATCACCTCTCCACACTCCTCTGACAATGTACACACCTTCCCAAACTGAACCTCATTTGTGCACAGAAATCTCACTTTTACTTTTGCCTTTCAAAATGAGCCTGCAAACAAGACTGGAGGACAAGGCTGATGAATTGGAAGGCAAGGCTGCTCTAAGACTTACTGCATTTTCTCAGCACTGGTTGAGGACATGAGCCCGACGAACGTCGCAGCTGAGCAGTGCACCTCACCGCTTCGGGACAGCCTCCCTGCGGAGCCTTTCACAGAGAACAAGCACGCCATCAAGTGCATCACTTCACTTGCCCATACACCAGACCTGCTGAGTTGCACAAATCTGAATATGGAACTCGCATTTGTTCCCACTTCACACTCTCCTCCCCGTCTGTGCAGAGGTCTCCCTATCTGCAACATGGCACAACCATCCATCCGCCCCTCTCCGGCATCCCATGTATCAGACCCAGCAAGCCAGTGGCTCACATCTCATCCCATCTATGTGACATCTGCTGCGCAGTCACACAAGCGAGCACCGCTGCAGCCTGTCACTGACTGACCATGCCAGATGTGGGACACCGTGTGAGCTGATGCATGGGGATTCGGCACTCGCAAACCTCGATACCTAAAGATGCTGGGCTCTCTTTGGCACTGCTGTTCTTCATTCGTTAGCTCCTTTTAAAACCACTGCAAGGGAATCACAGTGGGATTGACAATCCGTATTCAGGGAATCAAGATGCTTGACCTCTGGCTAGACTGAATACTGAATTAGTTGCATGTAGATTGAAAAAGGAGAAGTCCACCACTGTTATGGTTTAACCCCAGCCAGCAACTAAGCACCATGCAGCCACTTGTTTGCTCCCTGCCCCCACCCACCCTGCAGGATGTGGGAGGAGAATTAAAAAAGAAGAGTGAAACTCGTGGATTGAGATAAAGATAAATTAAGAGAATGACAAAAGAAGAGAGAACAGTAATAACAGAATATACAAAGCAAGTGATGCACGGATGCATTTGCTCACCATCTGACAACCAATACCCAGCCTGTTCCTGAGCAGCGATGCCTGCCCAGCCAACTCCTCCCAGCTTATATTCTGAGCATGACGCCATGTGGTACAGAATATCCCTTTGGCCAGTTTGGGTCAGCTGTCCCAGCTGTGTCCTCTCCCAGCTTCCCATGCACCCGCTGCCTTCTCACTGGCACGAGAAGCTGAAAAGTCCTTGATTGCTCAGCAACAACTAAAAGTATCAGTGTGTTATCAACATTATTCCCATACTAAATCCAAAACACAGCACTACACTAACTACTAGAGAGAAAGCTAACTCTGTCCCAGCCAAAACCAAGACAGTATCCACCCCTTATTCTATACTATCTACGTGATGCCAGATTCTACACTTCCCAATACATTCCAATTAATCACCACCACTTTTCCTGTTCTTTGAGCTATACATATGCACACACAGACATCATTTCCTTAGTCTATGGGTCATCCCTCTAGAAACGTCCATTGAGTTCATTTAGTCCATGACCCTGGGCTCAGTCTGTCACAACAGCCTTTCAGGACAGGAGAGATGGTGTGAGTCCCCCCTCAGCCTCCTCTTCTCCAGACTGAACAGCCCCAGCTCCCTCAGCCGCTCCTCATCAGACTTGTTCTCCAGCCCCTCCCCAGCCTCGCTGCCCTTCTCTGGACACACTCCAGCCCCTCAATGTCCTGTTTGTAGTGAGGGGCCCAGAGCTGAACACAGCACTCGAGGTGCAGCCTCACCAGCACCAGTACAGGGGCCCAATCCCTGCCCTGCTCCTGCTGGCCACACCATTGCTGACAAGCCAGAACACCGTTGGCCTTCTTGGCCATCTGGGCACTTTTCCTTCAATACTGATCGGACACCTGTTGAGACATTAGCAGGGAGTCAGGACATGAAACAACAATATATCTTGATTAAAGGAAATCAGCTGCTACACCAAAGGTCATGCTTGAAAGTCTTCCATCCATTCTGGAAAGTTTCTGAAACACAAGTGAAATCTGCATATTTTACTGCAAAGGTTATTCAAAAGTGCCCTTGAAGCAACACATGAGTTTGTCGAAGTACAGCTCATACCATAGCAAGAGGCAAGATGACCCTGTTTAGGAAGAGGCTGCTAAGCTGTACTTAAACAATGGCTATGCAGCACACATTTGCAGCTGAACAAAAATACCAAACGCCATCTTGCATTAACACTGCCAAACCACAAACCATACTGGAGGCAGGTACTGGGCACAGCATTTCTGCAGCCAGCGCTGAGCCACAGTTGCACTGCAGCAAGCGAGAGGCAGGAACAGAAACACTGCCAGTGGTTTTACCAGGGTCCATGGTTGATCTAGTCCTCTTCAACCAAGAAAACAGAAGATCTAGCAGAATATATTCCAAATTCAAATTTTATATTTTATCAACTTAAACCACACTTCAAGTCAAATTCCCACATTGTTCACTTGCTCAAACTACAGTATTCTCAGCAGCTAATCAGATTTTCATGAGTTTGATCAATGAAAATGCTGTGCTAGGAAGTCACTTCTTGCAGTGATGCTTTAGTGCCCTGGCCCGGAGCCTTGCAAAGCAGATGACACATTTCAGACCTGCTCTAGCTGCTGGTGGCTGGACACTTCCCTGACTCATCTATGGAATCATAACTTTGTGTGCCTAAAGCCTCTGGAGTTTGAAAGGGGCTAAACATGAATTTGCATTTGGTGCTCCAGGCGTAGTTTTGCCCACAGAATCTGTCTCTAGAAATATTTTCTGAAACTCAGAAGCCATAGGCCCTGAGCCAAATGTTCACCACACTTCCTAACAGCTCCGACAACCAGGAAACACAAAGACCTCAAGTCCTTCTGAGGAAAAACATATATATGTATGTATAGACCCACACAAATAGATTCCTCTACACATTAAACACATGAATTCTGCAAGCAACCCATAATGAATGTAAACAGAAATGCGGGGGGCAAAAAAATAGTCCTGACCCACTACCCAACACACAAAATTACAATAAAGCATCACTACCACAGAACCACTGGTTGCTAGGCCCCACCCAAAACCACTCTTGATGAATCTTCCCAAAAAAACTCAAACAAAAAAGCACACTGTTCTCATGATACACTGCATATTGATCACCCAGTGGAATATGCATTAGATAAATTCAGGGTGTCAGCTAGCCCTTTTATCTTTAACTTCTGTGAGACTCCAGTTCTTTGAGAATGGAGTCAAAAGTTCAGAGGACAGACCAACTCTGCTGATGCTGTGGCACGCATCTGAGAGACCACCCGACCAGAAGAGGAAGTAGCTGAAAATTTCTTTAGGTAGCTGGAAAAACCCTCTTGATAGCAAACCCTGGCAGATTTCATCTCAGCCACCAGCATGTGCTGGAAGGGCAAGATGTTTGTGCACAAGCAGTCCAGATTTAGGAAGAGCATCAAGGCCAATTTCTTGACAGATCATCAAATGAGCAAACTAAGGGAGATGCTCTGCTGCATCCGTTACTCAAAAAAAAAATCCAAACAAAACTGCTAAGAGATGGAAAGGTGAAGGCAGCCTTTCTTCTAGAGACTGAAGTGTAAGGTCCTCAACTGTCTGCACAGTAAAGCAGCCAAACTTTATCCAGAGCTGTACAAACAAAAGCGGAGCCAGGAAGTCAAGAGAACAGATTCTCCTCCTGTTTGGCACTTTAAAGACACCCACATCCAGTTCTGGCTCCTCGGTATAATGACAACATTGACATACCTGAGTCACCCCCCGAGTACAGTGGACCACCAAGATGATCAAGGAGCTGAAGCATAGGAAGTCCAAAGAGACTAAGACCTGGGTTCCTTCAACCTGAAGACGATGAAGTGAGATTGACTGCTACTTCTGACTACTCATCGCTTTAGCAAAGATGAGCTAGACCCTTCTCAGAGGTGTAGAGGGATAAAACGGGAAGCAATGAGTATAGGCTGCAACACAGGAAATTCCAGTTAGATATACATACAAGTATTTTCATGTAGAGGGTGGTCAAAAATTGGGAGACAAGCCTAAGGAGGTTGTGATCTCTGTCCCCAGAGACAATGGAAACTTACCTGTGCAAGCTGATCTGCATCCTGATCTAATTGCCCCTGGTACGAGGACAGGGATAAACCAGAGACCTCCAGGTGGCCCTTCCTAAATTATTCTGTGAATCCATGATCCACATCCAAAAGCAAAATTACAACCCAGCACTCCAGGATAACAGATGCTCAGCTGAGAAACAGGTTTCGAGAAGCCAAAGCCCAGCTAGAGGAAACTAACAAGAAGTAAGAAAGACAACACACAGTCCTTGTTTTTCTACTGCATTTGTTCTACTACAATGACTTTTTCTGTCATCATTCTTCTCTGCCACATGCAGCTATGTATGACAAGGTGACCCTCACCTACATTTAAATGTGTACTGCAACTGTGTGTGTGTCTGTGGAGTTTAGTGTATATATGTAAGTTTAAAGGATAATCCCCATTACTGATTATAGAATCATTTATGGAGGCTTTGTGGGACCCAAATTCAGCTAAAATTGGTGCTTTTTAGAGGCCAAGGAAAAACAAAGCAATGAAGAAAGTTGCATACTGAGCAACAGCTTGTTTACTCCTCCCCTTTTTCCCCTCCTCCAACAGTTCATACTGTACACCATCTGTTGTAATTGCTCACTGACATCATTTAACTGGCTGCCCAGGGAAGTGGTTGAGGTATTTAAACACCTTAGAGGTATTTAAAAGATGTATAGATGCAGAACTTAGGGACATGGTTTAGTGGTGGAATTGACAGTGTTAGGTTAATGGCTGGACTTGATCTTGACAGCCTCCTCCAAGCTGAACAATTTTATGATTCTATCATCACGCCTGGTGCTTGGACATCAATCAGAGCACTTCAAGCATGTTTTAACATCATACCAAATCCTTCATCTTCTTGCATCCAGAAACAGAGGTGGCCTGCTGTATAATGTTGACTGAAGAGTACAGTGGCAAAAGAGGACTTCCATGACATACATGGACCTAAATCTGTGTGGGCAAAGGGGAAGAGGTTTTTTCCTGTAAGACTGAGCCCTTCAAATGTTTAAATAACCCGAGGAGCAGCTTTTCCCAGCTCAAGTATATGACGCAGGCTAGCCACTGCACTGACTTTTGCCTTAAGAAACCCCATGTGGATACATTATAGTCTCAGTAACTTAAGGATCACACTAAAGCAAATAAATCCATGGCAAAACCTAAAGCATCTCACTCTACAAAACAAGTCAGGCCACAGTCAGATCTTTAATAAAAGCACTTTGAGTCAGTGACGAACAAGATACAGCAGACATAACTCACAAAAATCAAGTTGGGCATAGAGTGTGCTACTGGTGTTTTCAGAGGATCAAACAAGGTCCCTAAACCTAACCATCCCCTCAGTGGCTTCTCAGTCATTCACAACACACTACAAGGCTGCTAAAAAAGAGTCACTCTTGCCTCACCCTGCCTCCAGTCGGTATGGAAGAAGCACAGAAAGGTCCTTGTTCCAACCAAAATCAATGGAGTAAATTAACCCAGAAAAAAAACTCAAGCTCTAATCTCCAAGTAGGAGGTTAAGTTGATTCTACAGGAAGGAGACCAAGCAACCTCTACTCCTCCCTACTTCCCCCAGTTTCCACAACATGCACTTCAGCTAGGGCACCTTTGTGGAGAGAAGCCTGACACTGCCAGCCTTCTAACAGGATTCATCTAATTTGAGCAGGGCATGGCAGAAAGCGTCTCCCTGTAGAAACCATTCCCCATCTTACTGGTTAGTCTGTTCAAAGGGGCTGTCAGCCACATCTTTGACAACACTAGGCAATTTCATTTAGCAATCTTCTGTCCTGATCCCCTTATTGGGACATTAGAAGCCAATAAAAGGTGCATAGCATCCTTTTCACCAGGACATTAGCTAAGTAACCAATTTTAATTCCAAGAGTCAGAGTGATCCTCTTTCAGTAACTCATTAGGCCCTGAAGCTCCCTTGGTAACGGGAAAGGTTCTGCAGCACTGAGAGAAATATAGCAAAGGGCTTGCTCTCCGAAGCCCAGCACACACAAGAGCTTTGGAAGGTTGTATCCCTGCATTTTGGTCTTTGGGTAGTGCCACCTGCTCAGTATCTGTAGTGGTCTGGCTTGAATGGCCCATCTTTTGATAAGCCTAGGTATTTGGCCTGCTTGTCACTCAGCTTCGTCAGCTTCACACACAGTTTATCCAGATGAGCAGCAGCCACGGCTTCATCCAGCTGGAAAACAAAATATTGAGACAAGAATATTAGCAGAGAGTCCCATCAGTTCAGGAAGTCACGGTCAACAGTGACAAATGAATACGTGAAAACCAACAACAGTCCCAAGGAGGATTTAACAGACTGACACTGAAGAACAGTGAGACATACCAACATCCCTCACCTGCCTGAGCACAGACTCATCTGCCTTGAGCACAAAACTGCATTCAGGTGGAAAAACTCTCATACTTTTGAGGGAGTCAAGTTAAGCTTAAGTGAAACAGACAACTTTATATAATCAAGCCCATTTTAATCTCATTTACACATTCACATCCATCCAACAAGAACAGAGATGAAACCATTCAGAGATAGGAATATCCAGTTTGGCAGACCAGTAAAACCCCAGTCAATTTCCACTACAAAGACACCTGGGCATACTAGACTATCATCTTACAATTTTAGATAAGTTATAATACTGGGGAAAAAAAGCATCTCCTTTCCGATATCCCATCTTCAGAGAACATGTATTAAGAAATTGATTCCAAAATCACTAATTCAGCAAGAATATCGGTATCTATTAGCATTGTCTTCATGAAGAATAAAGCCAAGGCGGGCTGTAGGACATGGGCTCAGAAATATGTTGATATGCTTTCTTTATCCCAGAAGTGTCAGGCAGACATGAGAACTCAAGGGATTGAAAAATGTGTAAAGTTACAAGACAGTTAAATGCTACAGGAGATAAGTACAGAAGAGTCAGAAAACAAACAGTACAATGGCAAACTCGAGTGGAATGTATAGCCATAAAGGACATTCAAAGATAGAAAGGACAGCACTAAGAAGGGATTCGGGTGCTGCTGAGTTACAACAGAAGGACAAGTTTGACCACCTTTTGCAATTCCTGCAAAATACAATTAAACACTGCTAAGGAAACAGAACCAAGGTAAGTCCAGCAGCACGGGAAACACTGGTGGTATTTCCCTCCATACTAGCTAAATAGATGTGAAATGTTGCAATATTTTTGAAGGGCAAAATATCAACAAAACAATCAAGGGCCAGATCTTCAGCTTGTGTGAACAAGCATGTCCTAAATGATTCAACAACCAGGCCTACGTTTCCCACTCAAAGGGAGTGTGGTGATAAGCAACTACTCTGAAGTAATCCCATTGTAACAAACCAAGTAAAGCTCTGCACTAGTACAGAGTATTCACTGCATCTCAACCTGCTCACAGGAATACGGAAATGCCAACACCTCTTAGGAACTAACATGGCCAAAGATGTACAAGACAAAACTAAAAACATAAGACAAAGCAGTGGAAGAATGTGGAGGCGGACCATGAAAGCTACTGAACACTACACAAGAGTCAGGAAAATCACAAAAGAAAGAAAACCTAACTGGAAGGACTGCGTTTAGAAGTGAAACAAGTATTTAAGCTTAGTATATCCTGCCTGAAAAAAGGAAGGTTAGAAATTGAATGTATATCTGGTTAGCTAGACTGACATGTGAAGATCTGATATGTGCATTTCCAGCAAATTTGTGACAGATTACACCCACTTGGAAAAGAGCTAAGTCCCTGACACTTCCCAGATCAGGTTCTCAAACTGCAGCAGAGAAGTTCTTCACAGCCGCTTCAGCTTGGGGACTTTGAGATTTAGATAAAATGGTACACAAATTTAGATGAAGGTAAACTGACATTCTTACCTTAAAATCAGGCAGCTGAGCATAACAATGGACAGCTTTGGAGCCAAGAACCTGGACACAACAGTTTGCCTAGATTTCCAGGAACACACTGCAGAAACGTGTGCATGCTCATAACAGTCGATCATCAAAGCAATATTCTTGCAGTCAAAGAATGTGCAGTGTAAGCTGCTTGGTAATTCTTAAACTTCACCTTTGGACCTCAAAACTACTACACAGAATAAGATACTAGGCAGAAAATTATCACAAAAAAAAGCTATTCTACCCGTTTTTTTGTTAGTTCTGACAAGAAAACTGCTTTGTTCTTTGAAATAGCTCTATGGAGCGCATAGGGTGAAAGGAGCATTTCGTCACAGCAGATGAGCCTGCAAAGATCACTGCGCCATATGCTCCACTACCATGCAACACTGAGCTGGGCACTACTTCTCATTTCTAGTTCAAGTATGCTTACTAAAAGTTGTTATTCAGGAAGAGTATGAAGCCACATTTTATTAGCAACATTGGACTATCATTTTCGAGAGAACTGTCAACAAAACTTCTCCTTTGCAGATGATTATGTGTCAGCTTGCTGATCAACTCCTACACTGTATTTCTGGTATGCTTTGCTTCACCCTGAACAGCTGGTTTTGGAAGCTTAAGTCTTTCAGCAAACGCTTCATAAGTAAGCCCAAACATACACATTCTACTTCCCAAATGAGAAGTATTTTCACTTTTAGTCTCACACCTGGTTGCATTTCAGAGGCAGTGGGATTTAACTCCAGCATCTTTTTCAATGACCACCCCACATTCTCACACTTGTTTGGGAAAATTAAAACCAGGTTATTTTTATAAAAGGAATTTGTAAGTTGTGACATGATCTAGATTTTTCCAAGAAAAAAGAATGCAGAGAGATAAGTTTAAAGGGAAACCCAAGAGAATCTGTCATGAATATTTTGTGAAGCTATTAGGACCAGATTGTGATAATCTGGTCTCAGGTCCAAATGGGACCCAGACTCTATCAACCACAGTAAAAGCAATTCCTAGTTTCACTCCAGCCTCAACTCTGCCCCACTAGACTTTGCTGCTGGATAGGCATGTGAAAGCTTGCTGTGAATGCTGACATTCAGCAGAAGGAACAACTTGGTTGAGAGAAGCTCCCTGACTACGCTGAGGCAGCACAGAACTTCCCAGCACCTTAGGTAAGAGCCCCAGGTGAAGCCAAAAAGTAACTGGACATTCCTATCACACTGACAGACAAGTCTCAGTTCTGCACAACAGCTTATCCATGAAAAACAGCCCACTTCAGACTCAGCACGACCAAAGCCAAGCATTCACTGAGGGACAGCAGCTCCTTGCAACAACATTCAGTGGGAAAATGAACTCAAGCACAAACAAAATAAATCTACATAATTGCACCTGAAGCTGGCTTCCTTACAAGCTTGCATCCTTCTGCTACTCTCACTCACCTTCTTTGGCAGGAAATGGACTCCAACAGAGTATTTGTCACTATTGGTCCACAGCTCGATCTGGGCCAGCACCTGGTTGGTGAAGGAGTTGCTCATAACAAAGCTTGGGTGACCCATGGCACAGCCCAAGTTGACCAGTCGGCCCTCTGCTAGCAGTATAATATGACGGCCATTCCTCAGTGTATAGCGATCCACCTGGGTGGGGAAAAAAAAAAAAAAATCAAGAGTAGTGTGATGTCAGGGTAAATAGAGCATTTTCAATCATGCAAAGCTTGGAGGGCTTTCTTCTCATGTCAACAATTCAGCAGCGGGCTTGTAACACAGACTTTGATTACAATCGAGTCATCCCTCAATTCCCAGCCAGTGTTTGCAACGCCTGTAGTTATTCTGGCCTTCACTCAACACAAATCTTAGCATCTGCTTCAGACTTCACCAGTTATCCAGTTCTAGTTTTTCCACATGCGTGTTGTCTCAGCTGGCTGTGGAGAGCATGCTGCCAGCAGTGAAATACAGCTCATATGCCTCATTATAACAACTGGTGTGGAGAGACAGCAGAGAAGAGGAAACATCCTGCATGCAACAGTCCAGAGCCTTTGCATCCAACACAGCAGGTAAGAGCCGGTGTTCTCAGCCTGCTGAAACTGCTCCCCTGTAATTCCTCCCACTTCCATTCATCAAGGCTTTACAGTGCAACGAACAGCTGTCCCAGCTCCTGGTGTACCCTTCTTTGCTCTCAGGGGGCCAAAGACATGGTCCTCCACTCAGACAGATTTCCAAGCTGTGCTGGGGACAATAGGACTCTGCACAAAGAATCAAGTCTCAGACAGGCTAAGCAGACAGGTCTTCAGCTGTGAGAGAGAGTCCCACACAATTCAGGAGACAGCGTCACTTAACGTGCGCCTCAACTGTCTGGGCCAGATTGGGCTCCTGCAATGCTAAAGCTAACTCTGCTTCTCTTTTCCACCAGCCACTGGCTATTCTCTCCTCTGCCTTCACCTCGCAGGAGGTTACAATATTAAAGCCCACAATGAAATGCCAATACGGCCTGTAAGTTACACGAATATTCAGTATTCACTGGTATTTATTGCTCAGGTGACACCAAGCACATGGCAGTAGGGCAAGCCTTTGGAAAGACTTAAAATAATCAGCAACCAACTTTGACAAAGGTTAATGCTTTAGACAAATCCATTGGTCTTACGCTGTCATAGCACAGCAACTGTGAGAGACCTACAAGGGTCCCTCTGGACAGCTGTATTTATACTTGTAGTCCCAAAAGTTACTTAACATGAAGCAAAACACACATCACTCAGTTTTATTCTTAAAGCTTTGGCCCGTAAGTTAAAAAACCATGTGGGATGAAGCCTTCATTGTAACAATACCATCTTCTGACAAAACATCTTTCTGCAGGTCCCTAGCAGAGGTGTAGTAAGTAAACCAGTAGAAACCATTGTACTGGAACAGGAATTTTGCATTCAGAGCCGGTCTGTGCCTCTACCTGTCTTCCCCAGCTATGCTTCGGTCACAGCACTATTTTCTACTTCTTGGGTTCACATAACAGATTATTGTGATTTCAGCACAACATACGCAGACAGTAACCACCTCAAACAGAAGCCTTAAATAACATTCTTAATTTTTCCTGTCCAAGAGCAGTACAGCAAGCTAGGGTTAAGTAAGAACGCTCTCTACTGAGCAGTTACAGTATTTCTTATGGGTGCAGATTCTCCAGTGCAGACCACCAGTGACAGTACTCTGTTCACCCAAAAACTACCATATGGGCTATCATAAGATTATGGGAGGAATTAATGAAACAAAGAAGGAAGCAGCCAGAAAGCAGAACACTGAAAACCTTGAGAACAGGTACAATAGTACTCATATTAAATGTTGTATTTATGGATTGACTACAAGGTAGCAGTTAAGTAGCATTTAAGTTTTGAAGTCTGAATGGGTGGTGTCAAGATACTGTATCTATATAATATTTACACAACGTGCACCTGGAAAGCTGCTGGCTTGTGCATGGAATCACATATCTCTGGCAATCTGCTGACATGACTCATTCAATGCACAGGGCAATACAGAAAATGCAAATTAATGTCTTTGCACAGAAGGAAATACAAAATAGTAGTGGCATTGCACTACTTACAGAGGCATAAGTTGGTACTGTGAAAACACATCTCATCTATAGGCTCAAGGAATTCGAGTTATCCAAGCATTAAGTTCATCTCCACGCTTAGACAAATGCCTCCTCCCTTTCCCCATCAGCATTTCGCTTGCTCTGGACTTTGTCTGCTTTACACTTCCTTACACTCCATGACGCATGAATAACTTACTTTCAGAGACAAAGTCCACTGATCCCACCCTGACCTTTCCTTCCCCTCTAGAGCTGAGTTTGTGCTACACACCAGTCTCCAATACCAGGACGCAGTTGAGCAGGGCTGCAGTGCAAACCCATGTTCAGAACAACCTGCCAGCTTTTCAGTAATAAGCCTGTTTCCTCCTCAGCTGTACTTCAGAAACAACAGATGAGTCAGAATGGCACAAGTTCCTTTCCCAACTATTGAACATGTCTTAGACCAGCTCACCACTTGTAAATGGAGACCACATGGTACGGAAAACCACCATGCTGGACATCTTCACAATTACTCTGTACCTCTAGCTGAAGTCTAGCAACCATCAGCTCTGGTATTAACCCTCTGATAAAGAAACAGATGTCTTCACAGGAAGTTTGAGATTATTGCCCTTGTACTATATTCCCCTCCCTGCTACAGAACATAGAAGAAAAGCGGTCACATCTTAATAAAAACTGAGTATTTAGAGAGTTGGTACTTCGTATTATAAAACCTCACCCAGAACACTGATGCGAGAAAACATACATGATTCTAAGGACAAGTGCAAGATCTCACACCTTTAGCACAGGACTGACCACCCCTTGAGGTCCCCCCTGGTAAGACTGGGGACAAGATGACCACAGAAGTGTCCCTTTCATGAATCCGAGCAACAAAACTGAGAAATCCACAACAGCCTAACTCGCAGACTGATCATTTCCTTCCCAAATTTCAGTCTAAGAGCAATTCTATCCATTTCTTGTAATGACTCATCACTGCTGCCCTGAGCGAGGTCCCAACACATGCAGAGGAATTTCTGTGCAGGTGGTATGGGGCAGAAGCTGCAGGATACCTCCTGGGCACTTCTTTCTAAACCTAAAGTTAGCACATCCCGGAAGATTCAAGTCATTTCACCAAATTTCTACTTCAAAGTTTTTTAATTTGTGTTAAGCATGGAATTAGGGGCTCCCCGCACCTCCTTTTGAAATGGGTAAGCTTTTGGGATGCATGTACGTATTAGTCTGGTCCTGCTCAACTGCCCAGCCACCACTGCAATCAGGCCAGGTAAAAGAGCACGGAGAATGAAAATCGTGAAGAACAATGAAGTACACAGCAGAACTTGCTCACCTAACACCTACTCAGCAGGTACCTCCTCACATTGTCATGCTGAAGTCTTTAGGTATAAGAAATCTAGACAGACACAAAATGGAGCATAGAAGTATACCACTAGCACAGTATAGCTACATATAGCATCAAATACACCAATAACAGACTTCAACTGGAGATTCAAACTAGTTAACGGTGCTTCAGATTCACTGCTAGAAGTTAACAAAACCCAAGTACTAACTTGAGTCAACAACCAGTCAACAGTGGGCTTTCAAGTATACAAGTCTAAAGGCCATCTTCACTTCAGTAAAGCTTCAAACACAAGGAATGGCCATGTAAGACGAGATTTACCTCTAGGCACATGCCATCTCCAGTGGTAACCAGAAGATGGGTCAGGATGAGTGCGAGAACAGCCCAAGGATGCAGTGCTATTTCCCCTAGTAAATCCTCTCAGCTTCAGCTATCTGCAGATCAGGGAGAGACAGAGGTGGTCCACTGAGGGCTGTCAGAGACAACTTTTACAAACTGTAGCTAATTACTTTTAAACATACATGCTTGTGGCACCCACAGCATGCCGGGCAGCTATTTCCACAGCTTTTGCTCTATAAGCAGGTTCCACCTTTGGCTCACTCAACCTCCTGCTTGCAGCAGCAGCAGTTTATATAACAGACCAGAGAGATTCAGGGCAGGAGGTGGTATTCAGCATTAAACCATATAGACGACCTTATTCTAACCCTAATTCCATCCCTTTAAAGAGGTGATAATCTGTTTTTAACCAGAAACTTGTTACAGTTTTCACACCTTGGATTAGACTGCATCTCATTGCGTCCAATACATCTGTGACAGACTGGCTCCCCCAGTACAGAGTACATGAAGACAAAGTGACTACTACATCTGCCAACAGTGACACCTAGAAGTTTTCATACGGACTTTAAGAGCCATATTAGAACAGCTATGTGCAGGTATTTTGTATGTTACCATATTAAGATCCAATTTGGCCTTCTATGTTTACTATTTGAGCAGTCCCAGTTTTAGTTTTAAAACCTGAGCTACCAAAAAGCAAGCAGCTAGCTGCAAGCTGCTCTCGGAAAAGAGCTGTTGAGCCAAGTCAGCTCCACACTAAGGTCATAGGCAAGAACAGACTTGAATGTAGTGAGAACTTGAGGATATAACTTCACACCTAGTTGAGCCCACATAGAACATCCCAACAGCAAACTCACAACTGCTTAGTAAGAGCTTGATGTGGGTGGCAAATAAGCCACAGGGGAATTATGAAAATTGGAAAGGCAAACTGAGATCTAAGACATATGCTTGGGTGTGACGTTTTTAAAACAGCAGAAAACCTGCCCCAGAACCCTGCTATCAGCAAGCACACTCCCACTTCCAAAGGTAACCAGAAGTCCCATGCCAAGTCAGGGAGAGTCTGGTTTGCTTTATGTGATGTTCTCCCTCCATGCTGGTGAAAACAGCTTTGATTTAGTTCAGCTTTGTTTCTCTGCTTTAGGACACACAGCCAAAAAGCTGAAATTTTAGATCCCTATTTTCCTGTCTAGCTACAGCCACAACTGGAAGTAAATACATGGTGGGAATGCAAGTTGAGCAAGGGTAAAACATCTCGCCTTGTCTGCCCACACACAGGCTTCTGGTCTCCACAGGTTTCTGAAATGAAGCCACTGAGTCAGGAAGAGAAGTCTGAGTTTGGCAAAGCTCCAGATGGCCTTTCTTGAGGCTTCAATCTCTGAGTAAAAAAAAAAAGCTTTGAAAACAAAGAGGTGCGATTTTTTTCAAACCTTAACAGAACCCCATAAGACAATTCCTTGAGACTCAATCAATCCAATCCTGGCACTCTGCACCAGGACCAAAATTGTTCTGGTGCAGGGCAGCATATGAGCAAGCAGCTTC
>Ga0065711_1042848_pt1 | contig 15099 bp, 10 predicted proteins | sample Hoacrofraction12_FD_59098 | JGI IMG/M metagenome (GOLD analysis project Ga0065711, IMG submission 59098) | Hoatzin crop microbial communities from Cojedes, Venezuela - Epithelial fraction 12 v2 (version 2) | ecosystem: Host-associated > Birds > Digestive system > Esophagus > Crop | place... | reverse complement strand
CCGCCTGGACAAGGTCCTGTGCAGCCTGCTGTAGGTGACCCTGCTTCGGCAGGGGGGTTGGACTAGATGACCCACAGAGGTCCCTTCCAACCCCTACCGTTCTGTGATTCTGTGATTCTGTGGTGGTCTTAAGGTACAGGGGCTTGTCGCCTGCACCTCGATACAGCAGAGTGTGGGTTGGTTACATGCTCATCCCGTGCCTCACTAAAACGTGGCAGTGACTCTGTTCTCCTTTCCCCATGAAAAGCTGCCTCTTTTCATGTCTTTGGTTCTGCCAGACGCCCCAGTTAAATCCAGTGCCTTGTTAATGAGACCTGCTTTGATGAACGAGCCTCTCCTCCTTCCTTGTACGAAGGTTTCAAACGAGCTCACCCGTGGAGGAAGTGTGGATGGGGTGGGTGGCTTAGGCAGGAGCACAGGCGGCTGCGATGGGACCCGCAAGCCGTAACCAGGCAATTTTTTCCCCTCAGAAAAAGGTTTAAGAAAGAGACAGACAAGGCATAATTGAGACAGAAGGATGCTGATTTCATGGTTTATTGTCACATTAAAAAAGTAATCTTACTGATGAATTAATATTTGCTTTTTAATATAAAAGTGCTTATTCTTACAAATCCTTAAGGCTCATTCTGTTACATTACAGTAGGATTTTTCACCATCCCAGAAACTGTGCTACATGAGTTTTATATGAACTGTGGACAGAGCAAAATCTCTTAAACAAATCATTAATAATTTCATTGCCTTTGCACTCATGAACCTGTTTAATTGTGTAACATAATTTAACATGAAAAGAAACAAAAGCAAGATTTTCTTGCGTCTTCTCATTTGACTGGGAACTGATCCCCAAGTGATTTCTGTTTTTCTTGAGCGAATGGAACAAATACAGTTGTTTTTGAATTTCAGTTTTTTACTCGTGCAGCAAAAAGGAAGGAGTGAGACAGAGGAGCGTTACAGGTGTTGTGTTTAGCCTATGTTTCTTACTAAAGAGAAAAGCAATGACTACAAAGCACAAGTACTGTTCATGCGTGATAGATTTATTTTTGTAATGTCCCTATGTTGTACTTTTACTTAAGGTAAAGCTCCCACCGAAGCCAATGTGAGTTTTGCCTGGGGGAGGAATAAGACCAGGGCTCTCATGGGGAACATTTTAGATTAAGCAGTTTACTCTTTATTTGTCTCACAATGGAAGAACGATAGAGGTGAAAGTTACTAAAGCTCTTGTTTGTATTGATCACAAGTGGAATATGATTTCTCGCATATACTATGAGACACAGATAGAGTATACCATATTTAATTTTAATCATAATCAGAGCTATATTAGTTGGATGGGCAGTGAATTTGCTATTTCTACTTAAATTTTAGAGATCTATTTACTGCAAAGATCATTTTTTTGGTGTGTCAATAATAGGGTCAAAATGCAGTAACTGAAAAAAAATACCTAATGCAAAAGATAAAAATAATTTAAAGTATTCTGGAGCAAGGGGGGAAATGCTAACTGATCTAATAAATAAGGCAGTTTAAAGCATTTGTGACTGCTACCGTGATATATGTACATACTTTACAGCATAAATTACTGTACAGAATACTCCGTTTGTTAACCTGTGTAAACAATATTGCCTGCTGTATGGGGACATACTGTGGGATTATGCTCAGTGGAAAGATAAACTGCTGTGGCTTTGGCTGGGTGGGGGAGGCCTCGGGCAGCACACCCTCAGAGAGAAACACGAGCGATGCTTTATGAGCTGCAAGTAAAGCCATCCTGACTCGAGTAATTTTACAAAAAATCTTCTGACGTTTGTGGCTATAAACAAAATGTGGAAATTAATCTCTGCGGTTTGTTACAAAAATAATTCTGGTCATAAGCTGATCTTCGCGTACCTCGTCTGGCCAGGGACCCTCGCTTAGAAGTTTGCTGGGTGAAAAGGGGAGGTGGGGAAGAGCCGCGATGTGGGAATACCCCGCCACGCGCCGTCTGCACTGCCAGCGCGCCCGTCAGGAGGACGGTCGGTGGCGGGACCCCACGCTGGGACCACCGTGTTGCCTCTTCAGCCACTGGTGCTACGCGCAGGGTGGGAAACGGGGAGGGAATTAGGACTACTGTGATTGTTTATTATAGCCCCCTCCCTGGCAGTGTTCAAGGCCAGGCTGGATGGGGCTTTGAGGAATCTGGTCTAGTGGAAGACGTGTCTGCCCATGGCAGGGGGGGTGGAACCAGATGATCTTTAAGGTCCCTTCCAACACTTACCATTCTGTGATTCTCTGACTCTATTGCAACTGGCTGGAGAAGCAATGACAATTTAAGCATCCTATTATTTTGGCTGCTCTGCACTGTCTTCCCCACTCATTTGTTTCCCGCACCCACTTGCAGGATGGTTTGGTTTTGGCTTCTGCATGGTGGCAACTCCATGGAAGAGAGTCTCTGTAGGATGCCTTCCGCAACATGGCCCTGGTCAGTGGACACCACTGCAGTCCAGGTTTCCATTAAAACTATGCCCCGGAAGGCAGGGAGCTGCCGTAAGCAAAGTGTGTGTGTGTGCGCGCGCAGCCATGATTTGTGACACCAGTTCCTGCCTCCATCTGCCATGGCCAGCGCAGAGTGAAGTCCCTGCACAGGCGGACCAGGGGTTGGCCTTGGGCTGCCTGGAGAGCCGCTCTCACACCGCCGGCTCCCCTGCCTCGGCTCCCACCCCTCCGGCTGCCGCCCGCGGGAAGAGCCAGCCTGCCAACGGCACCGCAAGCGCACCTCAGCCCGCCTGCTCTGAAGCTCTCAACACGACACCGCTCCTTCTGCCTCCACCGACAGCAAGGGACGCTGCCTGGCCAGCCCTGCCGGCTGCTGGGGGACTGCTGGTCTGCAGGCAGGCCATGAGCTTCAGGTGGCCCTGGGTGGCCTGCAGGCTGTTCATCATGGATGAAATTGTTGCTTTCACATAATGAATTGAAAAATGAATTTCCATGAAAAAGAGTCATATTGGCCTCATGCGGGTTCACGGCCAATCTCATCTCTTTCTCGATCTACAGAAAAACTGTTTCTTCTCTTTAAAGTAAGCCAGCTCTGCTTCCAGACAACACACAGAAAAAATGCCTTCGAGTGTTTACTAAACTGTAAAATATATTTTCTTGATATTTCAGTAATCCTAATAGATGAAAGGTGCACATTCTGTCCTTGAGGAACTACTTCTTTGGATTTGGGCCCAGTGAATCAGAGAGTGGGTAAGGCATGATGCTTTAAACACCTCAGAAATAAATGTATTTACTGCATACCTATTTTCCTGCATACCTGCTCCCTCCCAGCGTGATCTCAGCCCCATCCTGCATCAGTGCATCCCTATTTTAGCAATTTCAGCAGGCACTCTTGTTAGCAACAGTTACAATTGTAAGCGTGGGGTGGGATTTATATCACCTCTATATCTGAGCTCATCACCTAAATTCCACTTGTAGCCAGTGGGCAGAAACAAGCACTTCTAGAGTGTGATTCGTTGTGCTTATTTTAGACCTTCAGCCCAAGATGAGGTGAATCCCACCTTCTGTGTTTTAGTCAGGACCCTCTTTTCTCTCCCATCCCACTTTCTCTTGCTATTTAACCCCACCAAATTGTTGCAAGGCTGATTGTGTGTCCTCAATGGCCTAAAAAAGGTCCTTGCACAGGTATGAGACCACCAGTTCCTGCTGGTTCTACTGCAGGGCCATAAAGTGGCAATGCTTGTTTCAGCAGATCAGTAACACAAGGCCAGGCAATGGTGCTGGACCTGGAGATGCTGCTGTAACCCCTCCAGCCACACTGCTGTTTCACACGGGGTATTTGAGTCACCAGCGCTAAGGGCTTTCAGTTCCCAGTTTCAGCCTCTCCCATCCACCTTTGGATACAGAGAAAAAGAGCTGGCTGGAAATTGTTCATGGAGTCATCAGCACTCACTGTCTCTTCCTCAGGAAGGAGCTGACGTTTCTTGCTAGGAATAATGGGAGAAAGTGGGCACCAAGTCCAACAAGTGGAGTGGAAATGAGAAGAAAGCAGAAAGGTCCTGAGCTGCTTGGAGCAGCTCTGCACTGCCCTCCGTCTAGGTCCTGAGCTGCTTGGAGCAGCTCTGCACTGCCCTCCGTCTTTTTTTCTGTGAGTAATTTCAGCTTTCCCTTGTCCTGTACGTCACAAGCCCAGGCTGGGAGATGGGGTTGAGGAAGAAAATGTCTAGAACTGCAGAAAGAGCCGACTGTGGGACCAGGAAGGCAAAATGAAAGGCTGAAGAGATAAAAAATGAATTACTGTATTGATCGTGACGCTAGTTAGCTATGTGGGATTTGCTGGGGAAAGCCAGAAGTCCCCATCTTTCCATACAGCACCTCATGCAAATGGAAGACAGACTTGTCTGTCATGAGTGAAGGCAGACCCCCAAAGTGACTCTGACGTCCAGAGGGACTTTGACAGACTTGAGGAGAGGACCTGTGTGAACCTCATGAGGTTCAACAAGGCCAAGTGCAAGACCCTGCAGCCCAGCACAGGTAGGGCCAAGCCGCAATATCAATACAGACAGTGGATGTACTGATTGAGAGCAGCCCTGCTGAGAAGGACTCGGGGGTACTGGTGGGTGAAAAGCTGGACATGAGCCACCAATGTGCGCTCGCAGCCCAGAAGGCCAACCGTATCCTGGGCTGCATCAAGAGAAGCGCAGCCAGCAGGGCAAGGGAGGGGATTCTGCCCATCTGTTCTGCTCTGGTGAGACCCCACCTAGAGTCCTGCATCCAGCTCTGGAGCCCTCAGCACAGAAAAGACATGGACCTGTTGGAGCGGGTCCAGAGGAGGCCACAAAAATGATGGGAGCGCTGGAGCAGAGAGAGAGAGGGCTGAGAGAGTTGGGGCTGTTCAGCCTGGAGAAGAGAAGGCTGCGAGGAGACCTTATTGCAGCCTTCAGTAACTGAAGGGGCCTACAGGAAAGACAGAGAAAGACTTTTTATCAGGGCCTGTAGTGACAGGACAAGGGGCAACAGTTTTCAACGGGAAGAGGGTAGATTGAGACTGGACATAAGGAAGACCTTTTTTTCAATGAGGATGGTGAGGCTCTGGCACAGGTTGCCCAGAGAAGCTGTGGATGCGCCTCCCTGGCAGTGTTCAAGGCCAGGCTGGATGGGGCTCTGAGCAACCTGGTCTGGTGGAAGGTGTCTCTGCCCGTGGCAGGGGGGTTTGACTAGATGATCTTTGAATATTCCTTCCAACCCAAACCATTCTATGATTCCATGATTCAATGATAAATCTAAACTGGAAATGAAAATATCCTTTTTCAATACAGGTGTTTTCCAACATGGAAGTAAGAAAAAGACTAAGCAGGGCCTATCCTGTGGTAAATGTTATCTATGTCTAGCTTGTTCCCACAGGAAGTGTTTCCTTTCATATCTGCTGACAGGGTGAGAATTCCGTGTCTAAGAATTCCAAGTGGAGGAGAACAGGATAACGAGTGCTAAGGGAGGAAGGATTTGTTAGCATTGCCTGAAGAACGTGAAAAGCACTAGAAACATTTTGCTCATTTTGCTGGTGTTCAGTCCTTGGTGAAGTGCTTTTTGATGGCTTCTAGAGGTAACTTGTCAGAACAGAGCTGGGGGTTTGGCATGGGGATGCTGGCTAACGATGGTGTGATTTGGGAAGGTAACTCCCCGGACACTGTGCTCCCAACATATCTCTGACTTCCCAGCTCAGTTACTGGTAATGTGCATCATGAACAGACACATATTTTGTTCTGAAAGAGATTTTTTTTAATGTTTCATTAAGTGACTAGTCCTCTCTGCAATGCACCATTCTAAAAGAAGATTTCCATTGATTTAAAGTTATTTGAAGCTGGATTTGGAATAACAAATGATTTGAGTACTTCTGAGGCTGTTATGAGAAACAGGCTTGGCACAACTGGGGAATCAAATTTCTTGCACAGAAATGCAAACTGTCTCAAAGACATAAAAAGATTTGACATTCTTAGGACGGCTACACAGCACTTGGCTAACCTATGCTGTTTGTCTCATTATGTACTGTTGTGACTCTTGCTCTCTGCAAGGATCAAAGTTGTAGATACTGTGGGAACAGCAATTTCACCTAGGCTGTGACTCCCCTCAGCGCTAGGCACAAGTTTTATATACTCAGGAGCCTACACTGAGAGCTTACACAGTATTTAAGGATTTTGAGGGTCTTGTAGCTCTGGACTCAGGGGTGAAATTCATCCAATGTACTTAGCAGTTTTTTCCATAGCTCCTCTACAGCAGTTTCCTTCTGAGGATACAAAGTGATTTGCAAACATTAATTAATTCTCATAAAGCCCTATGAGGCAGATAAGTGTTAAGTATCCCTGTGTTAGTACATATGAGAAACATGAGACCTGAGTGCCTTATGATCCATGCCGTTCTCTATATTCACTCCCAAAAAGGAATATGTGCCTTGGGACAGAGGAATTCCCCCTTTTTTGTCATTCTCTTGTTTTCCTTGGACCCTCTGGAGTCCTTCAAGGGTAGCAGGGATGAGGCTGGGATTCAGGCTGCAGCGTGTGAGATTCAAGCTCAGAAAAGATCAGAAAAGAGAGAGAGCCTTGCTGTATTTGCTGCTTGTTTTGTGGGGGGAAGCAAGGCCCTTCGTGCAACCTGTGGATTACATGCTCCATGCACCGGCACCCGGTTTCAATGGTAGCCTGGGCTGCCAAAGCGGAAAACAGTCCCGAAAGCGGAGGCATCCTTGTGGACTGCCGAGAACGACAGAGCCAGATGGCAAGCAGAGGCAGAGGAATCACTTGAAGAAATAGCCCCAGCGGAATGTCGCCCATCTCACTGAGGAAAACTGAAAGGATCTTAGCATCTTTCCTCCAGGTAGCTTCAGTGAGGTGAGGGCAAACAGAGCCTGAAGTGACTTTCCCAGTTTGTTCTTTAACCTTAAGAACAATTTACAGCGTGGCAACCAGTAACGCTGGACACAGAGTCTTGGCCTTATTGAGGGCAAATGGCAGCTTTACGGGAGAAATTAAAGTAGCTAAATTTTCATGCTAACAGCATAGGGTGAGAGACATTGTTCTCCAGGTTTCGAGACAGACTAGACATAAGATCATACGAACGCTTTTCTGAATGCATTCTGACAAACTTATCTGTGGTTGCATGCCTTCCCAGCCCTCGGTGCACAGCACATAAGATAATGTAACAATTATAATTATGATAGTGATCAGACCTACCAGGCCTTTTTAAGACAAAAAGTCAGACTAATTCTCTAGTTTCAAACACAATGAGTTCAAATATGTGATGTAAATGCTAAAAAAAAAATACTAAAATGAGAGGCGTGTTAGGTCTGTGCCAGCCAAACTTCTATTGTTATCTGAATAAGTCCATATTCTTCAGGCATTGTTTGTATTTCTATTGTGCCAGGAGATTTTGTTCTTTAGTTTGAAGATTCTCCCTGAATGGGGGAGGGAAACGTTGCTATCGCTGCGAAAAAGGAACATTTCTTTCTGACATATTAAGCATGAAGAGGATTATGTACAGGCAAGGCATATTGCAGTAGGAGATGTCCTTAATATAGCTTTGACCGTGAACCCATGACCCTCCAGAAAATTTAGGAGAGTTAAAAAACCTATTGCTTTGACAATCTTTTCATTAAAAAAAAAAAGTCTTCTTGTAAAAAGATAAAGGAATTCATCCACTGTTATTTACATAAAAGTCAACCTTTTCTGCTTAAAATCACGAATCATTTAATGTCACATCTGCAGGATATCTGAGGCAGATGCCATTAATCCAAGTCATTTCGCAAATTCCAATTTCATTTGGATTAAAACCTACAACTAAGTCAGGGAAGAGTATATACTGTACATGCGTTAAGGCTGGTGACTACTAAAGTCTCTTGCGGAGATAAACTAAGCACGGATTAGCCAGGTCTAAGTATATGTGCTCATCTAGGGAAAAAAAAGGATATCCTGACATTTCAGTGATGTAGATTTGAATCAGTAGCCATGAAAAATGGTTGAACATTTGTATTACAAAAGAGATACTATGGCACAGTCCCAAAGGTGCATTTCTTATAAATTAATTAGCTGCACAAATTATTTTGATAACAGTTACTGCACTTCTGAGGTGATATGGCTGCTCAGTGATGAGTATTTGATGATCAATGGTAGGCACTAGTAATATCTTTCATGCTGAGTGACTTTTATTACTATTTAGATTTACAGTATATACATATGTGTTTGTATCTACACTTAGGGCTTGCTCTTCTAACCTCCTTTGCCAGGGGTCCTCTGTTCACTAGAGCCTCTTCTTTTGGAGCCCTGTGACATTTGGATAAAAGAAACAGGCAAACAAGGGGTTAGGGTATCCTGCCATGCGACAGGGAGGACTATGCTTGGCTTTTGGCCACACTCTGCATATGCTTTGCTCTTACCTGTCATTCATGCCACCATGAAATACTACAAAGGATTAAGGCCAAGGGGTCTGTAGGATCTTGCTGTCTGTGAGGAACCTATAGGCTGCTCTGCATTTGTTGCACCCACCTGTAACGTGGTTCCTTTGAATGCATTCCCATTGCTCTACCAGCCCTGACCGATTCAGGAGCCTCTGTTTGTAAGCAAACCTCTCCCTCCAGGCATAACCCTTCTGGATTTATACAGAATGACTTCCTACTTTCACAAAGTGAACCTGAACATTGTTATGGCATGAAGAGGCCTGCATGCTCCTGGGCTTTTACAACAGCTTAAAACAAGTAAGCATCTTTCACGGAACCCTGAAGAGGAATGGTCTTCACTGGGTCCCATCCAGAACACACCTTCGACTCATGGTGAAGTGCCTCAGACTATTCAGGGTCTAGATGTGGAGCATATGCTTAACCAGATCAGACCTAAAAGCCACATGCGCTTTCCCAGACCAGGCCCTAAGCAAATGAAATGAAGTACTCATTGTCACCATGCCACATTTAGTCATCTAAACAGCAGCAACCATATACAGCAAATAGTCTGCACAGAGGAGTACTCCATCCTAAAGAACCTCACCAAAATAGTATAGCTGCAAGAAACCCTGTGGAGAGAAGGCCAAAACCTCCAATTCACTTACAAGTCTAGTTGGTTTAAATGGCTGCTATTTCATCCTGTTAACACCACCAGAAGTTAAGGCTCAGTGTGCTCATCAGACAACACAGACGATGCCAGCACAAAAACTAAAAACCAGTGTGTTTCTCCATGGAAGCAATGGGTATTTTAGCTGGAATAATTCAGTATAAGAACAATGTACAAGAAAGGACAATCATCTACAAGAGATCCTCAGTACTTGGAAATATTACAACAGGACAGCGTTAATTCTTGCATTTCTTTGAAGTTTTTTGACATATTACATCCATACAAAGAGTTCATCATGATTAAGAAAAATATCCCGATCTTAGTAAAATAAACATGCTTCAAAGTTCCTCCATACTTGAAACTCAAATGCCACATGTGCAATAAAACTAAACTCCATTTAAGGCAAGTAATATGTGTCACTTCCAACATTTCTCAACATTAAATAGCAGTAAGGGCTCCCACACCCCCAAACTTATCTGAAGATAAACATCATAGGCACCATCAAAGAAAACAGAAGCTAAGCTAATTGGAATTTCACTTTCCTGATCTGAGGAGAAACCCCACAGTACCTTCATATGGTGTTGAAGCAGCTGACAGAATCCATTCCTACTAGTCTAGTAAATCATGGCAGGCTTCCACAGCCAAAGATCAGACAAGTAATAAACAAAAAGGCACCGATCAAGTTCTCCATGATAGCTGTGACCAAACAAATTGTGGGGCGGGCAACAGACAGATTTAAGAGTGACGGGAGGACTCAGAGGATGTGTATTTTGTCATTTAAAGACAGGTCCGTATTCACTCTTAAAGCCAGACGCACTGTCACACTCAAGTCCGTGCTAACAGGTGACCACAGCCTGAGCTCAGGACTTCTTTTGAGGGGTAAGTATCTGAGCACCACACAAATATTGGCCCAGGATGGCTTGGGGCTGAGCAGTCCCTCGTAGCTACCCTGCTGAGCTGCTTCGAAGAATGGAGTGAAAGCTCCGAGTCAGAGCAATAGCTGGAGTTACGGTAAGCAGCCTGGACAGAAAAATGCAGGTACATGGGGCTCAGTTTGCTCTCAGGCCCGCTCTTTACCACAGGGTACGTACAGCCTGTGCTACCAAAGATGTTTTACTCAGAAAATGTGTCGTATTGTTTGGTATCTTTTTTTTTCAAAATGCAGCTCTTCAAAAATTGGGGAGGGAGAAGAAAGGCGGCAAGGACCAATCAATCAACCTTCGCTATCAGTGGCTACTTCTACTTGTATCTTTGATTGAAAGAGTCTTTTGTACTCACATTTCTTTAATACATAAGTAAATTAGATTAGACAACAACAATCAAAGGGTCCAATCAGTAATTTGGACAAGAAGAGTCCAGTGAAAGTCACTGGAGTCGCTGACTTGAGTAAAGGCTGCAAATCTGATTGAAAAAAAAAATATTTCCAATACAGAAAAAGAAAACTAAATGTGTGAAAACCACTGAAAACGAGCAAAAATGCACTGAATGCAAGCACAGTTGATACGAACTGGCCTTGACCTCAGATGACCCAAATTAAACTCCAATTATTGTGGGATTAATTCTTCTGGCATGAAAAACACAGCCTGTCAACAGGAACTGAAAACATCCCATAAATCAAGAAACGTTAATGCCTAGTTGCGGATTATGCATGGAGAGTGAGAGGATTACGATAGGAAACAGTTCTTAGCCTGATGAGCAGCAAACTCAGCTTCCCAGATAAAGGAAATTGCATGTAATGCTCTCATACAGCCTAGAAGAACCTGCTGCAAGCTTCTGCAAGATGAAAAAGATATGGAAGTCAAAATCTGTGGGATGAAGCCTTCCTATGCACAGCCAACAACTGTTATAAATATCTCTGTCTCTCTGTGTTTACGCAGCTGAAATTAACACATTTTCTTTACAAAGTGGATTGCAGTTTGCCATATTTTTTCATTATCTATTTACTGTCAGTAACAGAATGCAATTTTCCACCATCTCTTTTAAGTTCTTGCTATCAGCATATCTGCTTTCAGGCTTTTTGCTTGACACTGTAGGTTATACGCTTGGTGAGGAGCTGAACAAGAGGTAAAGTCATTTAAAAAGACAAGGAGATTACGAAATGCATGCAATTTGTTGAAACTTATTGCACATGAAGGAATGCCGTCTTTCTCCAACTTAATGCAGACTACTCAACTCCTCTGTGTGCCCTGCCCCAGTGGGGAAGTAACAGGGAGATGGCACATTAATATTGAAACCTCTGTGACGTGTCCATGCTCGCAGGAAAAGTTCTCCACGTCTATGATTTGTCCTCATTCATTCCAGTTCAGGAAAGCCCTTGTGTATGTGCTCTGCTGAAGTCAACAGGATTTCAGTACAAGCTTAAAGTCAAGAATCTGTCGAGAGCTTTCCTGAAGAGGGATCTGTGCTTATTGCACTTGGTTCAATCAACCCATGAGATTTTGGTTTTTGAGCTTTTCAGCACAAGAATAGAAAGGGTATGTTTTGTGCATTAAGATCTTTCTAGTATTTCTAGTGTATGAAAATGTTTGGAGAGTGGCACAGAACAATTCATTCTGAAGAGACATCATCATATATTGTACATACGCACACATACATGTCTACACTCAGAAAAATTTTGCTCAGTATTGAAGAAATATTCACCTTTGTTTGGATCAATGCTGTGGTCGACTATTTCTGTAGCACAGTGTCCAGAATAACTGAATTATCCATGAAAGGTATACTGTCCATGTGAATGGCACAGCCATTATGACAAGTGAGCGCTATTCCGCACCCAGTGAAGTCCTTGTTGAGTGTACTGAACTAAATGCTCCATACTGCTGTGCAAGGTGACAGGTCCCATCAGTGCATCCAAGTCGTTAAAAAAATCTGCAGGGAAAAAAAGGATTCAGCATCAGCAGAGTGAAGCTGTATTTGCTACTTGTCACCCTTTAACAGATTTTATTTTCTTGCAAATTGATTCAAGCTGAACATTTCATGGGAATGAAAGTTTAGTGCTGGTGAGATTAATTTTAAAGCCCTGTGGTTCATGATGTTACAGGCTGATGCACAACAATTTTCTTTTTAAAGAACAAAACAGTGAGTTCTTCAGCTTTGCTTTTCATTAATTTCCATTGAGTCTTGATAAAGCAAACAGATGCTGGGCAAGATTTATTTTGAGATTAAGGACAACTAAATCAAAAAGTCTACACACAAGTGTCTGTCTACACAGATGCCAGATATTTAAGCTACCATGACAGAGAAACAGAGGCCTATACAACATGGCCAACCCAGCCTAAAGAGTAATTTAGCTAGCTAGCCACTAGGGACTTAATTCAGTTGCCTACTTAGAGGCATGCAGTGCCCATTTGAGATGCTCTCAGAGAGTTCACACATATAGCCCGGAATGGCAAATCTAACACGGGACGTACAGGAGAATTCTGGAGTGGCAGTGTAGGTAAGGATACTTCAAATGGCATTTGGCAGCTATGGTTGGGCAACTGAATCGTATCCCTGTCTCCCCTTCAGGGTGAACTGAACAGCTCTCTGAACTCTGCTGTTTGTATTGAACAAAGCTCCATTAACTGCAATGGGAGATTAGGCCCCCAACTCATGCATACACACACCTACACTTACGTGTCCTCATTTTGATTTGAACCCTGCCCGTGCCCCTGCCTTAAATACATAAATTGCCTGAAAACCATGGAATACTTTATTATTGAGTCAGATGCTGAGGCACTTGCTCATGGTTAAACCCGTTCAGCTGAGAGAAGTTTGCTCTGAAGAGGGAGCGAGACACCTCGTTCCCCTCCGTGTCTGCTCGGACGGGGAGAGGGCCAGGGGCTGTTCACTCCTTCTGCAGAAATGAATTGTGCTCCTGCTTTTTGACGTGGTCTGGCTAAACGCATCCCAGCCAGCTCCATGACTTTGGGGTCAGGAAGCTGCCTTGCCTCCCACAAACCTTCCTCTCCAGAATGACACAGATGGCAGTGAATGCTGCCCACAGCTATGTCTGTGACCTGGCTGTCACCAGTCCTGACCAGCCAAATAAAGGAAAAAATTAGATGCTTTTGAGCGAGACATCTATCAAAATTGCCTTGTTGGGCTGCTTTGGAACAGACTAGGAGCAGACTGAAGAAAAAAATTACCTCTGCAGTCCTACTTTGCAGACAGGATTCCTATGAAAATAGTTAATTTTCCTGATCTGAATCATGTGACAGTCTTCTAGAATCGCCCAGTGACTCGACTCACTCACCTCTGTTTTCCTTGGCCAGGTTGTCAGCCATCTCCCAGTAGTCATAGCTGTGCAGGATGCTGTTGGTGATGCTGACGTGGTTGGCAGCCATCTGATGAATGCGCTGTGGAATGCTGATGATAGGGGATGGGGAAGGGGCCCCTGTGCTCCCCTGGGATCCTACAGAGCTGACTGGAGAAGGGCTAGGAGACATGGGTGATGGAGTTCCTGTGCTCCTGAAATCAGATGTTAATACAGTTACTTAAAAGGTATTGGGATTAAAAACATCAAAGTATTAGAAGATACTGCAGGTGAGAAAATGTAATTTCTGGCTGCCAATCTGATGTAAGTTTCTGTGTGACTTACTTTCCACTGGCACCCCAAGGAGACGGGTTCTGGGCAGCTTTTGATGAATTCTGTAAAGGAAAAAAATTATTCACTATACATATAATTTATATAAGACTATGAAACGAAGAACATTAAACAGTCTAAAAGTAAAGAAATGTAAAGAAAAAAATTGCATAGGTACAAGTATTCAAGTCTCCTGACGCAATAAAGCCACTTCAGCCTAATTTGGTGTTGTGACGAAGCAGTGCTGCAGCACAGACTCAGATCACAGGCTATTCAACACCCTGGGATGGGGGTGATTAGGAAAACACACTAGTTGAAACTGAAACTTTTCACAGAAATCCTGGGAGTTCAGAATAAAGTGCTGCCAGGACTCTTTGTGAGGTTTAGGCTGGAATTTCTTGTGATAGAGAAAGCCAGAAGGATTTCTCCCTGTCCTCCTGCCCCCAAAGACAAATGTCATTCCCCTAGGACCTGTGAGACTGTGCAAGCCTGCTCAGCCTGGCTGACAGCAGGGGTGCGAATCTGAGGCTCCCTCAGCTCAAGTGGGTGTTTTAACCACCAGCTCAAGGATCTCTCTCACAATTGCTCCTCTTGGAGCTATTACCCTTGGTCTGAATACCGCCACATCATTCACGGGGCAAGAGAGACTGCCCTTGTTGACCGGTGGTTCTTCTAGCTGCAAGGCTCCCCAGAAGCCCCCAGAAAGGGACATTAAATCATTCAGTGTGATCTCTCGTATACCTGCAGTCATTAAGACTGTCACTGGTATACTGTGCTTAGGCTAAAGAATTTTGCTGCTTGATGACAGACTACCTTGTACAAGCACTGTGTTTAAAGAGCAGGAGAAATTCAGGTGTCCGTAATAACGGAAACTGGATAGCTAAAATGATTCCAGTACTTTATCTGCAAGAGCTGGTGGGAATTTACTGGCAGGTTCCCACCCATTTGACTTGTAGAAAAACTCCTCCCCTCTCCCAAATGTAGTGACGGATTTAATCCTGGGCCTGTGGGAAAAAAGGGTGTAAAAAACCAGAAGTCTACAAAACAAAAACTTTTCTGGTCCACCCCCTCCACAGCCTCATATTCAGCAATGGCCAGTTTCTAATTCTCTAGAGGAAAGTGACCTCCTTGCGCCGCCCCCTGAAACCACGCATCCAGATAACTGTGTGCTGGAGAACAGCTCTCCCTTCTTGACACCCACGAGAGACCAAGTGAAGTCCTGCAGCTCGCGACCTGTTTATGGATATTGTTTAAATGCAGGCTGCAGGTGTTGCAAGCTGCAGGTGCTACAAGCCTTAACAGCAGTACAAAAACTCTTGGTCTCTCATGGCTTAGGAAGGAAAAATGATAAACAAGGGGCTTCAAAGCTTTACGGATTTCAAGGTCAGGAGTAATCCCCCAGCACACTCAAACTGCAATTTCCCTTTTCCACCAATCATGGAACTTTCACCAGAAGTTAAATTACTTCTAAAATTTATTTTATTT
>Ga0065711_1042847_pt1 | contig 15099 bp, 17 predicted proteins | sample Hoacrofraction12_FD_59098 | JGI IMG/M metagenome (GOLD analysis project Ga0065711, IMG submission 59098) | Hoatzin crop microbial communities from Cojedes, Venezuela - Epithelial fraction 12 v2 (version 2) | ecosystem: Host-associated > Birds > Digestive system > Esophagus > Crop | place... | reverse complement strand
CAGCTCTGCGTGGCAGGAGGCTGCGAGCCGCTGGCAGCACCAGCAGCTGACCACAGCCCTTCTCCTCTGGGGTTTTTTGCTTGTTTTTTTTTTTAATTACCATTTCTGCGAGGGGCAGAAGGATAGGGATTTGGGGGTGTCTGAACAGGTATTTGGGAGCAGCTCGGGGTGGTGCGTGAGCTGGGGCCGTGCGGGAGAGGTGCAGCCGCCGTGTCTCCTGTCTCATCTCGTGGGGTGGGGCTGGGGTGGACCTGGCTGCTCTCAGCACCTCCCATGCATCATCACAGATAACCAGGTTCAGCTGCTTTCCTGCCTGGGATTTTCCTAGAATCATTCAGGTTGGAAAAGACCTCTAAGATCACCAAGTCCAACCATCAGCCCATCGCCACCATGCCTGCTAAACCACGTCCCGCAGTGCCACATCCATGTGTCTTTTGAACCCCTCCAAGGATTGTCCTCTCCAGCAGAGGAGATTTCCCATTTACAGCAGACTGAATAAAACTATAGTTTTTGCTATAAAACTGAAGCCTGAGGTTCTTTAAGACCTTAAAATAATTGCTGTGGGGTTGCACAAGGAGCAAGCCCCTTGAAGGAGATGTTCAAGTGCGCTGTAGGTCTGGCACGGCGTTCAGTTCCTGGAGCAGCTTTTGGTGGGAGCTGCTGGTGGGAGGACTTCATCAGCCGCCGGGCTCTTCCCGTGGGCTGCCCTCACCATGTCCCTGTCTTCTCCTCAACCGGCAGATGCGTCTGCAGCACGTGGCACTGCTGAAGCGGGAACCCGGAGTCAACTTCTACCTCTCGGGGAATGGGCTTTCCCGGGGCCTCCACTACGTCCGGGGGGAGCACGTGGCCACCCTGCCCTCCTCCCCCGGCACCGCGCTGGTGGAGGTCTGCATGGAGTGCTGCACGCTCGGCGTCTTCGAGCAGTGGGTGGTGTTCGACTTCGGCAGACGCCCCGTCCTCATGCAGAAGATCAAGGTGAAGGTGGGCCGGCGGGAGGCCCCCCAGCACGTCCCCGGCAGCAGGGAGGACAGCCGCCCCGTCAACTTCATGCGGTGGGATAGAGGTAACCGGATCATCGTTCCCAGCGTGCCAAGGACCAGTGAAGATGTGGCGCTGCTGGCCAAGTACAAACCTCCTGCTCTGGCCCTGGACTACCAGCGTGAGGGCGGTGCGACCGTTCCCATCACCCGACTCAACTACCGTGAGAGGATGCACAGCTTCCTCTTCCACGAAGAAGAAGCCGAACAGGCGCTGATTGCCAAGTAAGTGCCAGGCGTGGATCCAGAGGGGTTCCTCCTCGCTGGGGACCACAGGCCCGTTGCTAACCCTTGGGGCCATGCTGCTGCTGAAGTTTCCGTCTCTTCTGGGTTGGGTCCTGGGGCACCTTCCCGGAAAAATGGAAACCTGCTGAGAAAGATGGCATGCTGGGTCGTGATAGGAGGGGAAGGGCTGGGTCTTCTTCTGCAGCCGTGGATTAGCTAGAAGCACAGTTCGTGTCTCTGTGTGCTCTGGGGGCTGGCAGACCCTCTCCAGGTGTTGGTGGCAATCCCCTCTCTGCAGCGCAGAGGACGGGTGCGGATGAGCCCGTTCTCTGCTGCTCATTCGGGTGTTTCCTCCTTCCAGACTCAACCTGCGGGCCCTCATCTCGCTGACCCCCATGCTGCAAAGCCTCTCCGTGGGGATGAAGTTTGCCCTCTCTGGTGAGCTGTTTGCTGAAGTGCCTACCCCTTACAACCTCTCGCCGGACACGGACGAGGGATATCTGCTGAGCAGGTCTGTGCCCACTGCTTTCCTGGCACTTGACCCACCCATAGACACTCGGGTTTATGAGGTTGGTGTGGAGCATAAAGCCACCACGGAGAAGACCATCTGGCTGCAGATACCAAAGAGATGCTGCTCAGAGCTGAACTTCAAGCCAAACACCTCCCACAAGGTGGAGATCCAGTTCCAAATTGACCAGCTGCTGTTCCGGCAGTGGCACCAGGCTGTGGACCGCCTGTTGGATGAGAAGCTGGTCCTACCAGATGTTGCCGGTTGCTCTGTCCCCTGCTCTCTTGGGTCACCTCAGAGAGGCAATAGCAAGCAGAAACTAGCCATCTCCTTCATCACGGGCCAAGCAACCAGCAGCCGGCAGGTCCCACCTCTTCTCATCTACGGGCCTTTCGGCACAGGGAAGACATTCACCTTGGCCATGGCCACCATGGAGATCCTCCGGCAGCCCAACACGCGGGTGCTGATCTGCACTCACACGAACAGGTTAGCAGAGGGTGAGGGAAGAGGGAACCAGAGTCACGGACTGAGTCCCCGCGCTGGTCCATCGCTTGCCTGATGGGATGAGCGGGAGCCAGGGTGTACGAGACGGAGCTGAGCCGGCCTTTTCTTAGTATGCATTTCAAGTACTTGTTTAAATAAATTAATTTCCATTTAGAGTGTCTTGAACTGCTCAAGGACTTCCTGCTAGGAAGAAGCCTGGCGTGGGTGGAAGCCTTCGTGGAAGAGGCAGCGTATTCCTGCCTCATTGTAAAACGGGGATGGGGTTTGAGAGACGGTTGTTGCTAGTGGAAGGAGTAGAAAGCCATTGCCTGATCTTGCTGGGGTGATATTGTGCTCTGCTTGCCCTTGAAGGCCGTTGTGCTCTGTGCACATGCCAGTTTTTTCGCTTTTCCAGAGGAAGAGGAAATGCAGATCTGGTCCGACTGCCGTTGACTCTGCCTGCAGAGAAACCAGGCCAGGACTGTTAAAATTAGAGCAGTTACGCTGAAAAGAGTGTCCACATCCCATCCCGCAGGCTGTTACTGCCTTAGTTTTTAATGTATAATAGATGGGTGACTGCTAATCTTAGCCTGTTTCAGGCTGGCTGGTTGCACTGAAGCTTCTTCTGCGGCTCTGGTGTCACCCGCCTGGGCTGGGGCTGGTCAGCTGTCAGAGCAGAGGTCTGCGTGACCTGGCCCTGGAGAAGCAGGGACTCAGATTTTGTTGGGCGCATTGCATTTTTCCACGTGAGCATCGAGAGATGCCCTAGTCTCAAGTACCGACTCCTCAAAATAGGCTTGGAATTGGTGGCTGCGTAAACACCGGCTTCTTTGCGCGTATGTGAAGATCTCCTGTGGTATGTGCGTTGCCAGCCAAAGCTGGGGGAGGTTTTGGGTGCGTGTTGGTGAAGGATCAGGTAGCGCATTGGGGTGATGGTCACAGCGTTGGGAACGGCACTTCCAATTCCTTGATAGTTTCCCCTGTTGTTCCCCTCCAGTGCTGCTGACATCTACATCCGGGAGTATTTCCATCACTACGTGACCAGCGGGCATCCCTGGGCTGTTCCCTTGAGGATTATATCCACCGACCGTCCCATCAACATGACGGACCCCATCACTCAGATGTACTGCTGCCTCTCGCCCGACCAGCGCTCCTTCCGGCACCCCACGCAGGCGGAGATCGACAGGCACCACATCATTATTACCACCTCCATGTTATCCAAGAACTTGAAGGTTGCCCCGGGCTACTTCACCCACATCATGATCGACGAGGCTGCTCAGATGCTGGAGTGCGAAGCTTTGGTTCCGCTCTCCTACGCCACTTTTGAGACCCGGATTGTCCTCGCTGGTGACCACATGCAGATAACCCCAAAGCTGTTCTGTGTTGGGGATGGGCAATCTGCTGATCACACCCTGCTAAACCGACTCTTTCAGTTTTACCAGAAGGAGAGGCATGAAGTGGCCATGAAGAGCAGGATCATCTTCAACGAGAATTATCGTTCCACTGCAGGCATAATTGAGTTTGTCTCCAAGCACTTCTACATTGGCAAAGGCAATGCTATCCAAGCCAGCGGGAACATCCCAGCCCATCCCGAGATCTACCCACTCATGTTCTGCCACGTGTCCGGCGTGGCTGAAAGGGATATGTCCATGATTTCTTGGCACAACACCTCCGAGATCATACAAGTGGTTGAGAAAGTGAAGGAGATACATCAGAGGTGGCCAGATGAGTGGGGTGTCCGAGATCTGAAGAGGATCTGTGTGGTCTCCCATGGGATGCAGGTGTGTAGGAGAACCACGTGTTCCCCACCCGAAGGGGCTATGCGGGCACTGCTGGCTGCTCGCTGAACACTCCCTCGTAAAAGCTGGACGCTGTTTGTGATAAACCAGTCTCTGTGCTAGTAAAAACAGGGAATCCGGGGTCTTGCATGCCACCGGTGTTTTTCTGAGGAGCCCTCCATGTGGGCATTACGTCATGGGTGGTCGGAGCACAGATGCCTCGCAGTGGGATGGTTTAGCTGAAGATTTCTTTCAGCATCCTCTAGGCAGGTTAGCTACAGGACAGACTGGGAGCACTGGTTGAAGTCGGCCCAGGACAGGTGGCTGCTGTCGAGTAACTGTCTTGGGGAACCTGCAGCTGAGAAGGGTGAGGGACCTTGGTGTTGGGGGCCGTTTCTGAGCTGAAACCATATTCAGTTGTGCCTATTGCCTTCTTACCAGGTTTCTGCAACAAGGCAAGAGCTGAGGAAGAAGCATCTACAAGACGTGGTAGTAGAAAACTATGAAAACTTGCCAGGTTTGTGTTTTGCGCGATAGTCAGTCACTCCTGGCTGCGTGCCGAGGTCTTGCGTGTGCTAGGGAGAGCGTTCCCGCTCACGCTGGTGGACAGGAGAGTTCACTGCAGCTGCAGCCACTGCGTAATGAGCAGGGGGAAGAGATACTGGGTCTTTAGCAGAGGTCTTCCTGGCATCTTAACCTTGTCCTGCTTGCTAAAATGCAAAATACTGGCTGATCTCGTGGCAAAATGCTGATTTCCATCCCCTGCTGGTTGGTAATTCTTCGATCTCGTCTTTTCCTTAGCGAATAAGATTTCACACTGAATTAGGTCTGCACCCAGCTGTCAGCTCGTTTCAGATACGTGGTCGCTGCTTTGTAGGAGGGTGAAAACCCTGCAAGCGCGATCCCAGGGACTTGAGCGTGTGTGAATCGCGTCAAGCCCCAGGTACCGGCGGGGGAGGCTCGTAACGGCAGGGAATTGAAACCAGGGTGGCCTGCGGGTGCCAGTCGCAGCAAAAATCGCAGAACAGCTCACTAAAGGAGGAGCCTGCTGCTCTGGGTGACGAGAGAGGGATAGGGCTGGTTTTGTCCTCAAGTTTATGACTCATCCGTGGTTTTATTTATTTATTTTTTTTAATTGTGCAGCTGGGACTCCTCATGGTGAGAATAACTGACCCCTGGGGTGTGTCTGTGATCTCCACACCCTTTCTTTGCAGTCTTTTCCCGGCTCTGAAATCACCAGGGTTCCTCTTGCTGTTTGTCATTTGTTGTGTGATCGGCAGAGCTGTCCTTCAGGGGAGAAGGGGTTCTTGCGAACGGTCGCAGCTCTTGTTCCTGCACGACCCTTGGTTCCCCGAGGAATTTGGGATTCACGGAAAACTCTACCCGTGTTCACGAGGAGTGGCTGGCGGGGGCTGCTCCACGGGTGCTCATGGCTGCACTGTCCCGGTGCCCTGCCCTTCTCCTGTCTCCACGCTGCCCTGCCCTCCCTGGTGCGTGGGTGCTGGTGGCCTCGTAATGTCCATCCTGGGTCATGCCTGGAGTCCCTCACGATCCCAAAGAGCTGCTTTATCGCATCAGTTGAATCCCGTGACTCAGCCAAGTGGGGTTACATCAGCCCATGGCCACGGAGTGCAGCGTAGATGGGCAGAGCGTTGGGTGACAGCCAGACAGGGTCTTCCCTGTTGGGTTCCCGTGAGTGACTTCTCCTTTGTCCCCTCCGGTGCAGGGCGGGAGTTCCGGGTCATCATCATCAGCACAGTTCACACCAGCGAGAGCCTGCGCGTCTCTGCCTCCCACCACCTCGAGTTCTTCAACGAAGCCAGGGTGCTCAACACCATCATGACCCGGGCTCAGTCACTGGTTGTTGCAGTGGGGGATGCCGTGGCCTTGTGCTCCCACGGGCAGTGCAGCAAGGTATGGAAGCGCTTCATCCAGCAGTGCATCGAGAAGGGGAGCGTCTTCCCGGAGAACCTGACGATGGCCCAGATCAAACAGGCTGCATGCGACAAGGAGAGCTGGAGCAGGAGGAGCCCGGAAGGCGATGAGGAGGACAGCGACACGGATTCCTGGAGCTCTGAGGCTGAGAGCGTGAATCCTGATGATCCCATCCTGCAGGAGCTCTTAGATGAGAGCAAGAACGTGCTGGTGACGGTGTCCGAAGAAGGGCTGCTGAACGTGAAGTCTGGGGCTTCAAGCCTGTGGGAAGGCAGGCAGGAATACGTCAGCTTCTCTCCTCAGATGATGCAGGAGTATCTGCACATGCACCCCAAAATGTACAAGAGGTGCGAGCTGATCAAAGAAGGGTTCGACAGAGCTTCTGCGTTCACCCTCAATGACTCCCCTGCCGTGAGCATTCAGATCAAGGGCAGGGTTCACTGCGGGACGGCCTTCACCGGGGACGAGGTCCTCGTGGAAATCCTGCAGAGCAGCACGGCTGACAGCGGCAGCCACCGCCCTCAGGGGAAGGTGGTGGGCATCTTAAAGCGCGCCGAGAAAGAACGAACCTTTATCTGCATGATGGATGAATTCGATCCCCGGGTGATGATACCCATCGATCCCACTGTCACCAAAATATTTGTCCCAGGGCTGAAAGAGAAACCCAACGTCATTCCTATCCGCAGGCTTGTCAATGGGAAGTACAGAGTGGTCAGCTGCGAGAAGATCAGCCAGGAGACAAGGAGATGCCAGTTCTTCTGCGTCCAGGTTATCTCCTGGCGGGAAGGGTTTTACTACCCTTTGGGGATAGTAACGGAGATTTTGCAAGCAGCATTGACTTTGGAAGAAGGCTTAAAGATCCTCAGCTTGGAGTATGGTTTGGAGAAGAAATACCCAGCTGCTGTCACCAAGGAGTCAGCCAAATACACCTCCAGCATCAAACTAAAGCTCCCCAAGGAAAACCTGAAGGACTGTCGGAGTTACCTCACCTTCACTGTCGACCCCCAAGGTGCCAGGGATTTGGATGACGCTGTCAGCGTTAGGGATCTGGGGCGTCACTACGAGATTGGGATCCACATTGCAGACGTGGCTGGTCTCATTCCCAAAGGCAGCGCCTTGGACCTGGAAGCAAAGCAGCGGGGTGTCACCTACTACGCTCCCAACCAGGAGCCGCTGTGCATGTTCCCACCCCACATTAGCCAAGATGTCTGCAGCCTCCTGCCGCAGAAAGATCGTCGGGTGATCTCCTTGTTTGTCACCGTAGAGAAGGAGACTGATGAGATGCTAAAGGGAGTCTTCACCATCTCTGTGATCTGCTCGGACAGGCAGCTGTCCTACGAAGAGGCAGAGCTCTGCATTAAGGACCACTACAGGGGAGCGGCAGGGGCCCTGTGCTTCGATACCCTGGAGGACTGCATAGCTGTGGCTTATCACTTCTCCAGGATCCATCGGAAGTTTCGGCTGCAGGAGGACTGTTTCTATGACCAGCTGGATGAGGAAAGCTCCCCAGGTAACAGGGGGTCCCACCAGATGATAGAGGAGTTAATGATCATGTTCAACAGTTTCGTGGCCGAGTTCCTCACCAACCACGAGGACACCAGAAATGTCACTCCGCTCCGGTGTCAGTGCGAGCCAAGCCCTCAACAGTTATCACTCATGAAGAACAAATACAGCCACATCCTTCCTTTGTCCATCCACCTCTCACACCACCTGGGAGAGGTGCCTGCTGGCCAAGACTCCTCTAAAAACCTGGAGTTCAGCCTCCTGGCCCCCATCTGGAAGCACCTGCAGTCGGCCGCTGATGTCCGTGACTTCCACAAGATGCTAGACCTTGTCGTTACTGATGACATCCACCCGAAGCTGGCCCCCGTGGCCCTGGAGTTCAGGAGACTGCTCAGCCGCTCCTATTTCTGTCGCTCCAACTCCACTGTCCAGTCGAAAGCGGGCCATTACTCCCTGCACGTCGACTCGTACACCTGGGCTTCCTCTCCCATCCGCCGGTACGTGGATGTCGTGGTCCAGCGGCAGCTTCATTCCGTGCTCCGCAAGAAGCCCATCGTCTATTCTTTGGACGACATTGAGCTTCTCTGCCATGACTTCAACAGGAAGAATTCCCAGGCGGGGCTGTATGAGAAGAGAGCCCGCTGCCTGCAGATGGCCACCCAGCTGAAGAGCCAAGTCCTGCAGAAGGTTGCCTTCGTAGTGGATGTGGAAGAGATGAACAAGTATTTTAAAGCCCTGTTTCCACTGAACAAAGAGAGTCTTCCAGATCCCCAGGTAATTAACTACAGGTCTCTTCAGCTGGTGGAGCAGCCCATGTTCATCCAGCAGCGGAGCAGCATGAGGCTGACGTGGAAGAGGAGGATGTACTCCGTGGAGACGAAGATGGAGCACTGCCTGCGGGAAGGACCTCTCCGTGACTGCAGCGTCACCCTCTTCGGCACCCAGACTTGGCAAGACGTGCTCACGGCCATCAGGAGCGAGAAGTTTGAGGCCGCTGCCTCCCTTCTTCAGAACAGCAAGGAGCTGTACCGGCGGCACGTGGGCTGGGTGAGGAAGAGCCCGTGCTCGCACTACATGGAGCTCTCCCTGGAGCTGAGCGCTGGCGACACGCTGCAGTTCCAGCTCACCACGGACGTCTACCGGGGCTTCCTGGTGCCCTTTGTGCAGCTGTGGTGCGTGACGCCGGGTTTCGACATCTGCCTGCAGCACACAGAAAAGCCTATCGATTGCTTCTCTGCCTACGCCACCCTGCCGTCCAAGGACAAGTACAAGCAAGCAGCAGACTACAAGAAGGTGTGGATGCCGATGAGCGCCATGGAGTCTGCTTTGTGTGCGGTGGCCGAAAACGAGTCGATTGTCCTCCATGATGTCAAAATAACCTGGGCGGAGCAAAGGACAAGCAAAGGACAGCTGCAAGGGAGCTTCCTCCTAACCAAAAGATTTTCGGAGGACTGCTCTGTTGAAGTGGACTTCAGCCACTGTTATTTGTGCATTCGCTTAGGTGGGCTGAAGCTTGGGAGCCTTCAAAGCGATGAGGAATGCCTTAGCCACGGCCTCCAGAATCTGACTCTTAACAAGGGCAGGTCAGAAAGCAAACTTGTGGTGGATCCAGATACCTACACCTGGGTGGCTCACGGCGTCACCGAAGAGTTCAGCAACAACGAGAAGTCAGACAGGACTAACGAGCAGACTGTGAACTTTTACGTCCACTATATGTCCATGGAGAACATCCCCGTGGAAATCTCGCAGGCCTCCGCCAGGTTCACGGTGGAGCTCATACCGAAGATGCTGCCAGACATGTGAGTGCGCTTAGCGGTCGTGATCTGGTGAACCTGTGCTTGCAGAGCACCAGCTTCCCATGGGACTCCTCAGCTGTGCCCAGCTGGGCTTTGCTCGCTGACCCTGAGAAGTCCGCCTTTGCCCAGCTCCCGCTGGCCGTGCTGTTGGTGTGTGGTGGGGGTGGTGGCGTTTCTCAGATCTGCTCTCCAGACGGCCTCTCGCTCTTCTGCTTGGCCTTGGCAGCGGGGAGGCGGGGGAAGGTGCCGTGCTGAAATTTCCCCGGGCATCTGTTCCTTACGTTACTGCCTTGCTGCGAGGTGTGACCCGGCGTGAAGCGCCGGGTCAGGGCTGGCTTAGCAGCAGCGCTCCCCGATTTCACAGGCGTTCCCCCATGACGTTGCTGTGAAGCAAGACCTGCTCTGGCTAAAGCAGAGCTGATGTCCCTGCTTCGTCCCCAGCACGGACCGCTGCGCACCCACGACTGCAGGAACTTTGTCAGGGCAGAACGTGCTTCCTTTCGTATTGTGAATTTTAGGAAAAAATTGGAAGCTAAACCAATAAAACGGGGTGGGCTGTAATAAACCGGAGTTGGGACAGAAGTTGTGCTCCTTGTCCTTGATATCTTTGCAGGCTCAGCTCTGCAGACAGTTGAGAAATAGTCCCAGCAGCGAAAGAGCAGAATAAGAGTTGGTTTTGTTTAAGTTCTTTGTGGAAGGATTTAATGCAACACCAGAGCAGAGAGAAAGGATAGACAGGACAGTTGTACAAAGCTGTATTACAGTTTTCACAGTTTTAGGCTACATTCCATTCATTCTTATTTTTCCCTGCCTGTCAGACGGAAGGAAAAGGCCATTTGGAAGCTCAAGCATGCCTCTGAGCTTGCTAAAAGCATCGCCCTCGGCCACGAACCTCCAAAAAAAGGTAGGTGCCAATATTCACCTTCCCTACCTTGTGGCTGCTTGCTTCTGGCCAGGCAGGTGCCCTGGCAGCTTCCGTGGGCCCGTGCCATCGGGGCTGTGCTCCCAGAGCAGGAGGAGAGGAGCTGCTACCCTGGCAGAGCGAAGGTGATGCGGGATGCCCCGCCGGAGAGTGGCGCGGGGGGTGTTTTAATCCCCAGGGCTCACAGAGAAGGCTCACGGGCAGAACGTCTCGGCACGGGACGAGGATTGCTTTTAGGTGGTCTTGTGAATGGGCCACGATGGCTTGGTCCCTGCTGCGTCCTCCGGTTGAATCGCTTGCGTGCTCTCCTCAGTAACCTGCTTTAAACTTCTTTTCTTGCCTCTTTGCCCTAACAGTGATAACGTCCAAAATCCTGCAGCAAAAATCCTTTGATCTCCCTGGCAGCCAGAGGAAGCTCAACCAGAGTCAGAACCAGGCTATTCTGAACGCTCTGAGAAAATCCTTCACGCTCATCCAAGGCCCACCAGGTAAGGTGGGGCGGGTGGAGGGTGGCACAAGGACATGCCTGCTTCGTTAGAAAAGGCAGGTTAGGGCTCATCTGTTGCGTTCCGTAGGACTCTTGGTGAGACAGGAGAAGGTAGCATGGATTGACATCACCCACGGCTAATTCCAGGCACTCCCCTCAATTCTTGGTTTTATTTCATGGCTGATCATCCGGGTGCTGATCTAGAGCAAGGGTGTCGTAGCTAAGGCGTTCTCAGCAACGTCCTTGCTCTTCTAGGCACAGGGAAAACTGTCGTTGGCGTCCACATTGTCTACTGGTTCCACAAGCTGAATGAGGAGAGCGTCGAGAGGGAGCCAGCACCACCCGCTGAAGAAGAAAAGCCCAAGAGGAGAAGGTGCATCTTGTACTGCGGCCCGTCCAACAAGTCCGTTGACGTTGTTGCTGGTAACTGTCGACTCTAAGCCCCTGGAGCAGCTGGTACGGGTGGGAGGGAGACCACGCGGCCGCGAGCAGGAGGCTGGGAGGCAGGAGGGGCAGAAAGCGGGGCTGGTCCTTCCAGAAGACCCCTCCCCGCAGGGCGAGGAGCGGTGAAGGTGGCGTTGAGGAGCGAGGGGTTGGGGGGGGAGAGGTGAGCGCACGGCAAACGCTGGGCACCTCACGGGCCGTGAGCTTGCTCAGCATCGCCGGGGCCTGGCGCTGTCTGAGCAGACCTGTTCTCCTCCCCCAGAGATGCTGCTGAAGATGAAGGACCTGAAACCCCTGAGGGTCTACGGGGAGGCCATTGAGACGATGGAGTACCCGTACCCGGGGAGCAACCGGCACCTCTACCGCAAAGCCCTGCGGGATGCGAAACCAAAGCGTGAGCTCAGGTAGGACGGCGTGGCCACGCAGGCTCTGCAGAGCGCTGGGCAGCGATGTTTTCGGGCTGAACGAGCCAGAGCAAATGTGGTTTCCACTTCGCTGCTGGGGAGCAGCGCTGTTAACCTGCTTTTAAATGAATTTTTTGGAGTGAAGGTGTATAGTCTAATACGGCACCTAGTTGGTCAACTCAGGTTGTTGAGAAGATCCTAGATGTTTTCATCTCTCTTTCAAACAGCTCTACAAGTCTCTGACTTCATCTCTTCTTGCAACTGCTAAAGGAAAGCGGTTGTGTTTTGTGTCCTGAGTGTTAGGTCTATAAAGGTGGAACAGTCTGGCTGTGACTTCTTCCGCTAAGGGGTTTCTCGACACGGACAGGCGTGGTCTGCTTCACTGTAGGAGAGCTCACTTGCGTCTGTGCTGGGGAAAAATATTTACACATTGACTCTTTATTCAGCAAAATAATCCTGCATCATCGCATCCGGCGGCCGCCCAACCCTTTCTGGCAGGAGATCTGTAACTTCGACGCTCGGATGAAGAGAAGAGAGCAGATAACAGAAGAAGAAACAAAGGCGTGAGTAGGAAGAGACCCTGATGAGAGGCGGCTGACTTTGGCCGTGTGCCACCTCTGCAGCCCTGCCCGGAGGAGCACGGTGCGGCGACCTCCTCCCGCTGCGAGGAGAGGCTGGGGCTGTGCTTGCTCGGTCTCAGCTGACACAAACTCGCAGACTGCGTGAGAGTCAGCGGGTTCGTCCTGGCTCACGCAAGCCGAGGGACTAGGTGAAAGCAGCAGGACAGGTCAATAAGCCGTGCGGTTGGAATGGCGATGAAAAGTGATTAGCTGGGGTTCAGTGGTACAGCGCTGAGCCTCAGCGTCACTTCTGCTCTGGTGCTGTTGTCCATCTGGACCAAAAGTCATATTATTTGTGTGTGACACTTGTGTCCTCCACCCTGAGCCCTGCCCTGTTGAGTCCAGGACAAAGTACCTTTCCTACAGTGTCCATCCAAAGCCCTTTTCTGGGACCACCAGCTCGTCCTGGGGAGGGAGATGGAGCCATCGTCATTTGGGAAAGTACAGCCTTTGCCTGGTTCCTGCAGGAGGAACCTGGAGATGTTTCCCTTGTGCATAACCTGGTGTCTTCTGCATCGACCACCAGGTACAAAAGTCATCTGTCGGCTGCTCGTAATTATGAACTGGTGAGCCACGACATCATCCTGTGCACGTGCTGCACCGCATCTGCCACCTCCCTGGAGCAGCTCAACGTCAGGCAGATAATCATCGACGAGTGTGCCATGTCCACGGAGCCAGAAACCCTCATCCCCTTGGTCAGCCACCACCGTGCTGAGAAGGTAAGGCCCTTCCATGGATGTGTCTCTAGGACAGCTGCTCAAGGCTCTCGAACCTCTGCGTGTCTTCCACCCCTTACTGTGCTGCTCTTCCGAGTTTCACCAGGCTTGAAGGTTGTTGTTGGTAGTATCTATGATGGTGTGTCCATGTGTCAGCCTTCAGGGAGTTGCTTCCTTTGAGGTGTAACCCTACTAACTATAATTACAATTTTGAGGAACAGAGGGGTACGTGCATTATCAGTTCACACCACATAAAGCAGAGTCAGAAGAGCTTCTGTAGGCCTGAAAGCTGTGGTAGAGAACTACTGCGTCTGCTCGCCTCTCTGCTGTGGGTGGCAGCTCAGCTCCTTGTCTTCAAACACGGGCACCCATGCTGTCTCCTCTAAACTTGCTCTTGGCTTTCTGCAAGAGAGAAGTGGTGTGGCTGGCTTTTTGGTGCTCCCTTACAGAGTGGGTGTCACAGCCACCACAAAATGTGCTGACCCAGGTACAAAGTATTATGATGACAAGAAGCACAGGGCGGATCTCAGTAGACTTACTACCCGAATTCTTGCTCCTGTCAGATGGGAACCAGGCTCTGCGTTGTCTGGGTCAGGATCTTTGTATAATGCCCAGCAAGGTCTTTGGCTGAGGTTGCTGTAACCATAACATAAATAAGTAGCAACAAATACCCTTTCAAAGAGCTGATTGCCTTCACCAGTACCACCACCACCCTCACAGCTGAGGTGTCCACTCTTTGTTCCAGGTTGTTCTGCTTGGGGATCACAAACAGCTGCGGCCTGTGGTCAACAACGACTTCTGCAAGAGTCTTGGCATGGAGACGTCTCTTTTTGAGCGGTACCGGAATCAGGCGTGGATGCTGGATACGCAGTACCGCATGGTGAGGCCTTCGAGTGGATTGTCTTTTCTCCATCCCAGAAAATGCTGTTCTCAGGGCTCGCCTCAAGCCGCTGGGAAGCAGATATTCTCCATCAGTGCTGTCGCTTCCCGGAGTAATGAGCAACGCGCTGGCCTGGTGCCAGCCGTAGGACAGCGGCACTGCGGGTGAAGCCTGCCCAGAAAGGTGCTGCAGGTTCAGAGGTTCCTTGGCTTTTGCTCACCTTGGTTTCTCCCCTTTTCTCTCTGCCAGCACAAAGGCATTTGCGAGTTCCCATCGCAGGAGTTTTACAACATGCAGCTGAAAACGTGCCCCCGGCTTCTTCGTAGACCCAGTGTCTTCCACCACCATGGTAACAGCTGCTGCCCTATCATCTTCGGGCACGTGGAGGGGAAGGAGCAGACCCTCATGATTTCTACTGAGGAAGGAAATGAGAACTCCAAAGCTAACCTAGAAGAAGTGGAGCAGGCGGTGAGGAGGGTCCTGGGGAACTGCTGGAGATGCAAAAGGGAGGGCGTTGTGCGACTCGGTGTTGTGGAGGGGTGATGAGTAGAATCATTAAGATTGGAAAAGACCTCTAAGATCATCAAGTCCAACCACCAACCCCAACCCCACCATGCCTGCTAAACCATGTCCTGAAGTGCTATATCCACATGGTTTTTGAACCCCTACAGGGATGGGGACTCCCCCACTGCCCTGGGCAGCCTGGGCCAATGTCTGACCGCTCTTTCAGGAAAGGAATTTTCCATAATATCCAACCTGACCCTCCCCTGACGCACCCTGAGGCCATTGCCTCTCGCCCTGTCGCTGGTTACCTGGGAGAAGAGACCAACCCCCACCTCACTACAACCTCCTCTCCGGCAGCTGCAGAGAGCGAGAAGGTCTCCCCTCAGCCTCCTCTTCCTCAGCCGGAGCAGCGCCAGCTCCCTCAGCCCCCTCCCCAGCCTTGTTCCCCAGCCCCACTGCCCTTCTCCGGCCCTGCTCCAGCCCCCCCATGTCCTGCTGGGGGTGAGGGGCCCGGCGCTGAGCTCAACACTCGAGGTGTGACCTCGAACAGGGATGTAGGATACAGATCAGAGGGGTGCGGTGTCTGCCCGGTGTCTTCTCGAGTCTGGAGCCTGGCACGATGCCGCTGGGCAGAGGCAGCTGTAGGGAAGGTCGACCCAGAGCAGGGCGAGCAGCAGAGTGGGCACCACCACTGCCCTGGGGACAGGGTGCTCGGGGTGAGCAGGACCTGCTGTCCCACAGAATCACAGAATGGTAGGGGTTGGAAGGGACCTCTGTGGGTCATCTAGTCCAACCCTCCTGCCGAAGCAGGGTCACCTAGAGCAGGCTGTAGAGGACCTTGTCCAGGCGGGGCT
>Ga0065711_1042846_pt1 | contig 15099 bp, 25 predicted proteins | sample Hoacrofraction12_FD_59098 | JGI IMG/M metagenome (GOLD analysis project Ga0065711, IMG submission 59098) | Hoatzin crop microbial communities from Cojedes, Venezuela - Epithelial fraction 12 v2 (version 2) | ecosystem: Host-associated > Birds > Digestive system > Esophagus > Crop | place... | reverse complement strand
AAAAAAAAAAAAAAAAAAAATCTCAGACGCCAGCAGCGTGGCCGAAATACACAGTTTGATGTCTAGGTTTCGCAGGCTGGTGGTGAGCCCGGCGGGTTGCGGTGCTGTGTCTCCCTTTGCCTGTGGATGCTGTCTGGTGAGAGGGCTGGCGAAAGACCTGTGAGGTGTGGGGCGTCCCGCAGGTCCTTACTGTGATCCTCCTTCGCCCTGTATGAGTCCCAGGGGCGCCTGGTGCCTGGACTGCTGGTCCCTGTTCCTCCATTTCCGTTGCTCAGCGGAGCTGTGATCTTTCTGGCAACGGTACTGCAGCGTGCCAGATGTGTGCTGGCTTCTGCTGGAACATGTGGTTGAAATGCTAGCGGAGGAAATATTTGCTGAGTCAACTTTTCTTTAAAGCTAAAAAACCCCAAAAGCTCTATTTTGTTCTGGAAGTGCCTCCGTGTCCTGCATTGAGCTGAGCGTTCCTGTATTGCAGCGCTTTTCTTGTGCTCGCTAGCAAGCCTGTTCTTAAAGAAGAAAATCTCTGAAAAGGGGAATGATCAGATGGGATCTGAGAATTTCTTTTGGCTTTAAAGGGTCCAAAATCAATTTCCAACGGTGCAACTTTGGTGACTTTCGCTCCCAGAGCTGGAGCTGCCCTCTGTTTTCCAGTGGCTCCAAGTCCTCTGCAGCCGGACCATGTACGATGATAGTTGATCTGAGCGAGCATCCCTTCAGTAGCTGAAAAGCTGTGCTGCTCAGCACATTTCTGGGCTGTTTTGGGGCAAAGCGGTGATGAGCCAATACCATTCTTATGAAGCACGTGATCCCCCCAGGACTGGGCTGTGCTCAGGCCGTGCTGTAACCCCGACGTGGCAGGAGCTTCAAAGGCGCGGCGACTCCGTAATCGTGGCCGTAGGCACTTCTTTGTCTGCACAGCGGGCACCGACCAGAGAGTTGCCATGTTCTGCATCCTTTAAAGGTGTCCTCCAATCTCTTAATTGATCTGGAATGAGACCATCTTCTAAAGGCAGATGTTTAAACTGCGTCGGTCACCTGTGTTTGGTTGCATGTGGAGTGGTGAATGCTCTTGCTGGTGGGAGCGCGTCTGGTGAAGCCCTCTTGCTCAAGAGAGGTGGGTGGATGGCACTGCACGTCTGCGTGTTGCTCAGATGGATAGGTCTCACCTTGTTTGACCAAAGGCTGGTCCATGTTGCATCCAAGCAGACAGGCATACATGCCCTGGGAGGGCAGGCTGCGCTTTCTCCAAAGGCCACGGAGCCCAAGGGGAAAGGAGGAAAGAAGGTAGGAAAGGAGTGGGGAGAGAAGCGCCTGGCTTTGGGGCAGCGGGCAAGAACGCAAGGGCCGGTCTGGCTGTAAGCGATAAGGCACTTAAAAAAGATCTGAAGGCTGTGAGGCCTGGTTGCAGGTATTTGCTAGGGGAACTTTACACTAATATTTTTCTTCCCTTCTTTGCAGTTCATCTGCTATTTGAGCTGCAAAGATCAAAGCTGTCTTCCAGCAAGCACACGTGGACTTAAGTAAATAGCTGGACCTACACCTCTCTCCAGTGAATAAACACTCTTTCCTCTCTGAACATTTTCAAGCGTAGCTCTCAGGCCAGGAATGCAAAATATTTTGCATTAGCAGTGGGTGTTTCCACTGCTTTCGATATTTGGGAGTTTGGAACAAATGCTTATTTAGGAGCAGACAGACTTGGGTACAAACGTGCTCTTTGTGAAGGCAGTTGCTGCTGCAGTGTTTGCAGGGAAATTCCCCTGAGATCGGAGGACATGCAATTGTGTGTCCAGATCCCAAGGAAACATGTCTCGCTCTCCCAATGTGAGTGTTGATCTCACGGGCTGGGACAGGCAGCTTTTTGGAGGCCTGGAGGACAGTGAGCCAGACGGGATGCTTGGCAGATGTGCAGGAACATTCTCCTTTATGAGGACTGAAGGTGCGTGGGCTGTTAACGTTTGGTTGGGGGGGTTGCAAAAGTTGTGAAGCAGTCAGTGCAGTGGATTTTGCTACATAGGTGCGAGAGGCAGCTGTACCATTTCGCCTCCCCAGGCCCCCAGGCGAATGCCTTTGGCATGGCGATACCTCCTGGAGAAGGCTGGTCGTGTCCCAGTGGGGGAGAAGGGCAAGTGTAATGTCCTTTGCCTTTGTAAGAAATCAGTTCTGTCTCGGGAAGGGAGACAAAGAAATAGTGATTTGGCAATTGGTAACATGCTGGTTCATGGGCATCAGCGTGCATTTCGGCATGGCAGAGGTGCTGTGCTGGGTGGCCGGTTTCCGTGTCCTCCTCCTTGCCTGGAGGATGTTGGGAGGTGGCATCCAAGAGCTGCTTGTAAATGCCTTTAGTCCGTTAGAAAAGCAGACGTTGCGTTGCGCAGTGGGGTTAAAGGCCTGTGCTGTGAACGTAGCATACCTGCTGTGCTGGCTCGCCTGGAAGAAGCAATCCCACTGCTGGGCGTGGAAGGATGTGTTCTCCAAGAGAGACCTGACAGGCAGCAGACAGGGATGCTGCCAGTTTTCAGGCTTTTCATGTGGCTGCTTGCTAGAGCAGGGGCTGTTCCCTGGGTTTTGTCATGGTTGGGAGGCTCTGCACGTGGTTCATGTCTTGTTCCTGATGTCCTTGTGAGCTTTCAGCAGTCCAGATACGTTGTGCATCCCTTGCCTTTTAGGGAGGTCGTTCAGAGGGAGTGCAAGCAAGGTGGGGGACCCTGGAGTCATTTAGAAGCTGTTTCCTCGCTTCCGAATGCCAAAGCTATTGAACCACAACATACGAAAGCGAGCACACGGCTTTTTGATTCTGGAGGATGAGGCCTGGGCAGGGTCCCGCGCTTCCATCTCCTCCGTCCTACCCAACCCTGTCAGGAGGTTGTGTTGATGAGCTGTCAGCTCTCCGTTTGTCTCTCCTCTTCCTCGCCTGTTGCTGGGGGAGCTGATCCAGGGTCTGCTTTCCTGCGTTGCCGGTGGGTGCTCTGTGAGGAAGCAGCGTGCCGTCACCTGTCGAGACACATGGTGCCAGCAAATCCACCTTGCGTTGTAATGGGAACTGTTGCTATTGCTGTTTGGTTTAGACCGGGCAGCTGGTGCCCCTAAACAAAACTGGGCCAGACTGAAGGATCATGATGAGGAAGACCATCTCCTGTTCCACTCTTCCTGTGCCTTCTGAACACTGCGCAGGCAGGAGGAAGGAGGAGAGGCTTGCAAGGCATGTCTTTATACAGATGTTGGTTTGGGAACTAGACTGGAGCACAGCAGAAGCTTTGCGGGATGCTCACGAGCGTCTGCAGTCTCAAGGAGTGGAGCACTGGACGAACAGTTGTCTGGGGTTTCTTCTGGGCGTTCTCCTCCACGGGAGATGGGCGTGGGCTGGTTGTAGCGAAGCTCCTATGGGCTCTGGAGGTTGGAGGCACATTCAGCGCAATAAGCGGCTGCAGCTCTTCGGGTCCGAGCTCTGTGTCTGTGGGTCTGGGTGCTGCGTGAACTGAGGTTGAATAGAGTCCTGTCCAAAGGTTTGTCCAGCGTTTCGTCTTGTCTCTGCCTGCTTTGGCACATTGCAGCACGGCGAGGATGAACCAGTGCCACTCCGTCAAGGCAGGGATTCCCTTTCGGGTCATTCCTTTGTTCTGGGGAAATACTTGGCAGCGAGCGCTGTTCTCCTGTGTTTACCTGTGTCTCCTTTTAATCCGTGCAGCCCCTGCTGAGTAGCTGTGGAAGATCTTCAAGCCAAACACAAGTGGTCTTTGTTTCAAAGCATCAATTTGTGTTGGCAGCCAGGTCTGCAGCGCATGTGCTTTTCATTGACTGCTGCTCCGGCTCCGTCCCTCACTCTTGCCAGCTTTTTTTTAAATTTAATACAAAAATGTTTTCCCTGAGCTTAAAAGGCTGAGCCGTACAGTACTTCTAGTCTTAGTTTAAGCTTTGCCTTTTTCGGGGGAGCAATCTCTGTCTGTGCACAGAGCAGACTGCCTTCCTCTCTTCTGAGAGGTAACTAATACCTGCTGTCTGATCAGCAAAGAGAGAGGTGAGGGGGACTTCAGAGTCGTTTGCAAGCTTCTGAAAGCATGGTCTGTGTGCCTGGGATGAGGAGTTTCGGTGTGCCGGCCCGACTCGGGCTGTTCCCGAGCCTGCTTGTCTTGGAGCAGTGTGGGAAGGTTGATGGGTAGGTGCTTTTGTTGACACGCATTGCAGACTATTACTGCCTGGGGCTGCTCCTTTGATCTGGTCAGCTTTCAGAAATCCATCCTCTGTTCACTGATTTTGACCCTCTGAAGTTGTTCTGCAAGGACTTCTCTTGAAAACGCGTTTTAGTCCTTAAAACTGTTAGGTGACATCCAGGTGAGGCCCAGGTCACTACTTAGAACATTCCCGGTGACAGTGAACAGAGGGATGCTGAGGTGACCAGGTGCCCCAGAGAGCAGAAATGAAAACTAGCCAGATCCAGCCACAGGAGAATTCAGACTGGGACTTGCCAGGCTGGAACATCGCAGTGATGAGTACGCGTGAACTCCCTGTCCCCTTGCACAGCGGGTGCACACAAAGTGTGTGTCTGGAGAGGAGGCATGGCTGTGTTTAACTGATGATTCCTTGCGTGAGATGGAGCTTGCCGGTGGGATACCAATGGCCTGTCTTCTCCTTGTCAAATTAAGCTCTGATTTGAATGGAGCAGGCGGGAAGTTTGGCATTTGTGGGCTGGAGTGTGCACAGGGCCCCTGAGTGTGCGTGAACTGAATCCACCACTGTCAGATGGTCAGACCTTTGTGAGGTTGGGATGTCTTGGATCGGTGTCCATACTGTGCAGGATGATGAATGAGGAAGACTGATACGAGCAGAGCCCTGTCTGGAAGGTGGGGTGACACATTTGATTTTGGGTGCATGAACCCTCCGGCTCTGCAAAGCGAGATGTTGCAGGCTGGGAGAAAGTGGTGACACACGTGCAGGGTTGCTGCCTGTGCTGAGAGCTGGTGTGGGAAGGGGCTCGGGTTCAAGCGAGTGATTATTAGAAATCTGTCTGTATTTCAGCCCCTGGCTGACACATGTTCAGTTCCTAGATGACTTCTGGAGGACAGGAGTGTCCGTGAGCGCTTGGCACTCAGACCTCAGTGCTAACGACAGATACTTGTTTTCAGGGTAGCTCTGAGGTGACAGGCTTTGTTATAACTTTTCCTCTCGGCGATGCTGTTGTCAGACGAGGTTTGTCCCAGCGTCAGGATTTTACACCTGGGTGCAGCTCGGGCTCTCCTGAAAAGTAGCCAGGACAGTGCTCTGCTGCTGTCGATACAGGGATGCCGGCAAGTTGGCTTCGTCCTCCGTCACCCCAGAGCCATGGCACGGGGAGGCCAAGCCCCATTCTTGCTGCAGGGGGGAGTCTTGTGTGCCTCTGGGCAGCTCTGTGCGGGGTTGTCCGTGCTGTCGAACATGATGCTGGCAGAAGACAGGCACGGTATTGCTTAAGACCAGCTATAAATGCTCTCCTCATTACAGTTGCTACTTGGCCTCTTTAGGAGCACAAAGGAAGCCTTTGATTCCAAAGCGTACAGTGACTCTCCAAATGGTTAAAGGCAGGACGAGCTGCAGCTTGCAAGTGCCTTTACTGCTCTCCATGCGGCTTGCTTTGGTGTGTGTCCTGGCTCTGCTGGGGAGGCCCATCACATGCATGGCACGGAGCTGCTGCGTGGCGCTGGCTGTGCCTGTGTCAGTGGGAAGCTTTCCTGGGAGGAAAGGTTAAGGTTTTTTTTTTCTTTCCCAGCAAAGACAAGATCAGAGAAGGTAAAACCAGACAGTCTGGTAGGGTGCCACACAGGGCAGTGCATCCAGCTCTCCCGAACCGTCCATGGGAGCATAGATGGTCTTGTGCTGCTGAGGATGAGTCGTTCAGCTGCCTCTGCAGCTGCCCTGGAGAGGGGCCAACACTGAAAGTCTCCTCCAGCAGTTGAAGAATTGTGCAAATCGTCTCGGACCAAAGGAAAACAGAGCTTCCTGTGAGTGACTTGGCGTTCTTCTTTGTTCCCGTCCCTCCATAGTGCCTGCTGCGAACACTGGGAGCCTGGGAGACATCTGAAAGCACCTGGCAGGTGCTGTGGAAGTGGCCGGTTCCTGGGCTGAGCCTCCTTCTGTAGCAGTGAGATGGCTGGATGTCAGCCAGTTGTCTTGAGATCACCCTTTCCTTCAGCCAGGTTTGAATAGATGTTTCTCCACCATATTCCAAGCAAAAGCTGAGCTCCGAAGGCAACATGTGTGATTCTTCTCTGTTGGCTTAGCCCCTGATGGCTCTCCATGCATGTTGTGTGTGCTTGCAGCCTTCAGATGCGTTAAGTGGAGGAGCTGCTTGCTGGGGCTTCACCTGCCACAGCAGTGTTGACCGTTCTGCCCAGGTCCTACCTCTGTCTTGCTGCCTTGTTGCTCTGGCTCAGGTGGAGCCGTTCCTCTTCCAGTTGTGTCTCCTGTCTCCCCTCTTTCTGGTTGCTCTTCTGTACCCAGATGCCACCATGGTATGCCACGCGTCCCCTTCTTCGACTTGCCTGTTGCTCAGCTTCTCTCTGATGCCTGGCTGTGAGCACTGCTGTTGTGCACCACTGCTGTGTGGCTGTGGCTTCCTCATCCCACCTCAAGATTGCTCTTATCTCCTTGAGCCAGGCCCCCAGTTCACAACAGGTGGTGAGAGAGCAGAGCAGAGCTGGCGTGGGGCTGCTGAGATGTTCAGGTGGTTCTTGGACATCAGATACTTTGATAATAATTCTTCTCTAAGGAAAAATTTCAAAACCGCGTGGCCTGAAGCAGAAACAAGTAATCTGAACCATTAACATTTGGGCAAGGCAATAAGCACCCAGGAAAGAAGAGTGTCATGCTGGGCATCTGTCGGCGTCACACCATGTTCCTGTGGCCTGCTGGGATTTGGCCCTGCCTCTCACTGGCCAGAGATGCTGTCCTGCGTGGCTTCTGTGCAGACAAAGATGTGCCATGAGTTTGGTGGAGCAGTCCCTTTTACCTGGGTTGCCAAGCGGCCAGGTGCTTGCAGGTACCTCGGCACAACTTCTGACTTCAGGACCTGGTTGTTGGGTGTCTGTTGCCACTGTTTGTGTGCTTCCTTGGCATCTGGTTGCTTAGGATGTCCTGGTGCTCTTCCCACTGGTGGATTAATGACTGTCCAATAAGAATTGTTTGTTCTCCAGATGAGTTGGGAATCAGCTGTCCTGCTGCTATGGAGAAAAGCAGTTGTTTTTCAAGGAGATTTGGTTAGTATGAATTTCTGTCTCTGCGAGTCCGCTGTACTTGAGCTTTTCTTTAATTTGTCACCAGGGCTTCACGTTAGATCTATTTGTAGGAAGCATTCTGCCTAGTTATCAGTTTGTAAAAGTATTCCAGAAAGTGCCCTGCTTGCATATTCTTCCCCCTCAGTGACTTTTCTCCATTTTTAGCTGAGAGGTAATGTAGTAATGTCTCAGAGAGAAGCTACCTTTTAATTAATATTGCATGAGCAGAGGAAATAATAGGTTCTCTGTCTACTTTCCTATTTTTGTGGCTTTTAATATAGATTCATAAATGGCTGTAATGAAAATAAACAAGGAACTGTTCCTTTCTGTGCCCTCTTTGCTTTCAGAGGTGATACTGCAGGTCCGGCCTGCCCAGTGATGTTTCCCCCGGGAGGCAGGTCCTGGACCGTAGCTGGACAGCAGTGCTGCCCTGCACAGCCAAAAATGGTGATTGTGAAATGGGGCTGGTCTTTAGCTTTCCAGTGATGAAAAGAGAAGGAGCTGGATGAAATCTGCAGACCTGTAGGGCATAGCTGGAGACAGATATGGGGAGCTGCGGGTCAGGGTTTGTAGCCAGGAGGAAGGCAGTGCCACATAGACTGAAAATGGACGTGCAATACGCAGCAGGTAGTATTAACCAGCTCATGAGGGGTGGCACAGAAATGATACGTACCCAGAGAGAAGCCATGATATGAACCCCTGGGCAACCGGTTCCTCCTCTGAATGTTTCAGATGCAGGCAGAGGTCAAAACCCAGCAGCGTAGAGCGCGTATAAACAGGAGAGGCACCGGTGCAGCTGGTGGAGTGAGGCTTGTTTCAGGTGTCTGCTTAATGCCTTTTGGCAGCTCGTCTCTGGCGCTGCTGGATGCGTGGTGCAATGTTTAGCTTGCAGCACCATGGTGGCTGCTAGGAAAAGCTGGTGCTTGTTGTCGGGAGCGCCTTTCCTGGGAGCTTCTTCCTTTCCTGTGGGAGGGGAGCAAACAGGTCAAACCTGCAGTAAACCGAGCGGCGAAGCAGGATGCTCCAGAGGCTCGCTCACCTCGAGCTGGACCCACGGCGCAGCCTTGCTCTGTGGGGAACATGGCTGCAGCTTTGCCCCCCGTGTAGGGCTGTATGTGGCATCCCCCAGCCTCTGCCAGACCCTTGCTCCGGGGAAGGCAGGGTGGCTGGATGCGTGCTGGTGGGTGGGCCGTGCAGAGGCAGCTGCGTGCAGGGGTGCGCAGCTGAATCCCTGCAGCAGTTGCCACGGCATGGGTGTCGTTTTCAAGCCTGTGGCACTGGATGGACCCTTTCTCCCATGAGCTGTAAGCTGTCTGGAGAGCTTGGCCAGCTGTATCTTCCTGGCTTCCTGGCAAATCCATCTGAGTCTGTACAGGCAGATAACTAAGGGAAACTTAGCTGTAAATATACCGCCATGACCTGGAGAGAGATTTAAAATATTTATCCCAGAGCAGGGCTTGGGAGATAAATAAGCTCCTTGTCTGCTTCCTTGCACGCAAAGCTCAGGAGTGCAGCTGTCCCTTTGTCCCCAGCTCTGAGAGTCCTCCTTGGGGCTGGAGGGTTGTTTATGGGTGGGCTTGAAGTCCCTGTAGGTAGTGTAAACATATAGCTGTCGGCAGAAGGGAGAGGGGGACGCCAAGGGTACTTGCGATGGCGTAGATGTGAGTTCTTGTCTGCACCCTCTCTTCCCCCGCTGCTCCCCCCCAGCTGCTGTCCCTGCTCTGTTGTTTGTGGCGCTTGCTGGTGAGCTGTGTCTGGCTTGGGGTCTGCCGGGTAAGGTTGTCACCCTCCCACCTGGTCCCCTCGGAAACCAAGATCTGCAGGATGTCCTGACCAAGCACGTCTGAGAGCCAGCACAGGTTTGGGTGGTGCTGGGGAGATTTTCCTCCTTCCAGTGGGTTTGGTGGCAGCATGCAGAGAAGCAGCTCACCCAAGCAGCTTCAGTGCCAAATCTGCTTCACTCTGCACCACACAGTGCTAGGAGAGGTCGCTGGCAGGAGCACGCTGCGCCCAGCGCAGGCTTGGCTAGGGTGCTGACCTGACAGCCTCGCTGCACAGAGAGGAGCCGGCTCTGACCAGCAGCCTTGTCTTCTCTGACGGTGTGTTGATTCGGTGTGAAGCAGCTGGCTTTGCTTGGAGGCCTGGTATGCGTGCTGCTTCCCTTGCCCTGGCCTCCTCCTCCCCCCCCACCTCCCTCTTTTGTCTCTGCAGCCTGAGTTTCCATTCTCCGGGCTGGCTGGGGCTCCTGTTTGCTGAAGGGAAGCGCCAGGCAGCTTAATGGAGCTTGTTCTGGCTTTCCCCATGAGCTCCTGGAACGGCATTTCGGCTGGAACAGGAAAAACGTGAAGGCCTGGCCAGGGGCTTCCTCTGCACACGCAGCGCTGTTGTGGAGGAATCCTTCTTGGCTAGGCTTGGGGTGACGGGAGCCATGTCAGCCTTCGGCCCTCAACCTGAGTGAAGGCGTGTGGGGCGTAGCGGCGAGCCCTTGTGTGATGCCTGGAGCTGGCCCCAGCTGCCATGGGACGGGTTCTCAGCCGCACGGACCTTGTGTGTGAAGCGGCGCAGCCTCATCTCCGCAGGGTCTTGCCTCCAGCCCTGGGGCAAGGAGCACCGAGCTGCTAGCCAGCTCCATCGCATCTCTTCCCCGCTGGCAGGACCTATCTGCCTGTTCGACACCGCTCGGGCTCTCCTCTTCCTTAAGTTGTGGGGGAAGGCACTGCACAGGGAGCAGGCAGCCCATCCTGGCTCCCCTTGGTGCCTGCCTGCCTGCTGTGTTTCCTTTCGTGGGAGAGAAGTGCAACACCTTTACTGTGCCGGACAGAGATGTCAGCCCCCAGACCAGCTGCGTCTCCAGCCTGCCGTGCGCTGCCAGTAGCGCGCGTCAGCTATGAATTGGTGTTTCTGAGGAAGCCAGGGAGTTGCTCAAGGGCTCTTGGCAAGCCTGGGAGAGTCGGTTGACAGGACGGGTGGGTGCAGCAAGCCTCTCGCTGGTGCTGAGTCACCCTTGAAGCATTTGTGTTTCTCACTGGGGCTTGGCAATGGAGCTGAGGGAGCCTTTGGCTGATGCACCATTAAGGATGGTTTAATTGAGCCGGCAGGATTCCCAGCTCCTGCACTGGGCTTGTGGCCTTCCTGTCTCGCTCGTTCCTCTGTCTCTGTTTAGCTGCCACCAAGATACTGTCCTGGCCTGCATGGGGGTCTCACAGCCACCACTGCCTGTGCTGCTCGGCAAGCAGGCATGGACCCACCTGCCTGACCAAAGTAAGCTTTCTTCTCCACAAGCCAGCGGCCGAGTGGTACAGACAGCTGCCAGCATGTGCCTGTGCCCCAAGTGTTTGGGCAGGAGAAGAAGTGGTCTGGCTGCCAACTCTGCCCCATGCACCACCCCGGCACTGCCCTCATGGCTTGGGCTTGTTCTCTGGGGTGGGGGCTCGGGAGGGGACACCTGGACTTCTCCCCGGGACCCAGGTTGCCTCAGTGGCCCGACAGAATGACATCCTTTCCCTGGGACCAGGCGTGTCCTCCCAGAGATGCCTGTACTGCCTCTTGGAGCCCCATTGCAGAGCATGGCTCAGAGCAGTGTTGACCTGCTCCCAGGACAGATGGGACCTCCTGCGGGGCCAAGGCCAGTTGTTCTGGTTCAGCAGCCCCAGCTGTTGCAGGGAGCCAAGGAGCTTTGTTACCATTGGGACTTCCCTGGCTTGTTCTGCCTTTCCCCTGTTTGAGCAAGGTGCTGAGATGTCGAGAGAGGCTGTGAGGCAAAGGTACAGCTAGCAGTTCATTCTAGATGGGTCCTCCGTACCCTAAAGGCCAGTAGCGAATCCCTCAGCCTCAGGGACAAACATGTTGGCAAACAGCATGTTGGCTGTCCCACCAGCCCAAGTAAGCCTGCAGTGGGGTATTGGTTGGCAGCAGCTCTGCTCTTCTTGGGAACAAGGAGGAGCCTCCCGTGATGTTCCCATCACTGTGTCGCTGCAGAGTGACACCCTTGTTGCTGTTCTTGCTCATTGCCAGAGCAGCAGCTAGCTCGTGCAGTGGGGGATGCCCTGCACCTCGCTCCCTACCACTGCCCTGTCCCTGACTACAGAGGTTATCGTGTCGCTTTGCTTTGGAGTGGCTCTTCTCTTATCCTACTGCCTGGCTTTGAGCACACAGGGAAGCAGGGTCTCTGCTTGCTGGTGTTGCAAGCAAAGGATGGGAAAGACATGGACCTGTTAGAGTGGGTCCAGAGGAGGGCCACAAAAATGATCAGAGGGATGGAACACCCCTCCTGTGAGGAAAGGCTGAGAAAGTTGGGGCTGTTCAGCCTGGAGCAGAGCAGGCTCCAGAGAGACTTTATAGCAGTCTTCCTGTACCTGAAGAGGGCCTACAAGAAGGCTGGAGAGGGACTGTTTACACGGGCATGTGGGGATAGGACAAGGGGTAATGACTTCAAGCTGGAAGAGGGTGGATTTAAACTAGATACGAGGAAGAAATTCTTTACTGTGAGAGTTGTGAGGCACTGGAACAGGTTGCCCAGAGAACTTGTGGCTGCCCCCTCCCTGGCAGTGTTCAAGGCCAGGCTGGACGGGGCTTTGAGCAACCCGGTCTAGTTGGAAGGTGTCCCTGCCCATGGCAGGGGGGCTGGAGCTCAATGATCTATAATGTCCCTTCCAACCCAAACCATCCCGTGATTCTAAGGATGAATTCAGGGAGCTGTCAGGGATAGAGGCTGCAGAGCTCCTATGGTATGGCAGAGTTACGAAACTGAGCTTTGGATGGTCTTGGAGAAAGCAAGCTTGAGGGAATGTGCAGCTGTGTACCTGGGCTTGCTGTCCTTGCGCTGAGCCTTTTCCTCAGTTACACTGATGTTTCCTCCTGCGGCAAGTGTATGAGCAGTGCTGCCTGCTTTGGGACCGGGGCTGTGTGCCGCGGAGGCTGCAGGTACCTCCTTGCTGTGTGCGACAGTGAGCTCTTCCCATGGCCAGCTGCACCCCGGTGCGGTACTGCAAGCACGGCCTTGGCATTTGCTCCAGCAATTGATTTACAGTGTTCAAACCCCAGTGGCTTTGTTCTGGTTTCTTGTGATAATTGCTCAGAAATCGGGCTTAGCCGTTCCCAAGTATGGGATCCTGGGCCTGGAAGGGCAGGGGAGGTTGCTAACCACGGGGGGAGAAATTCCCCCACAGCTTGCGGCCTCTCTGAACAGTTCTGGGGAGGCTGATGGCAATCGTGCTAAGTGGTTGCGGCTTTTTTCTTTTTTAAGAAATTCTAAAGCTTGGTTTGAAGGGCAGAGTTGGCTTCTTGATGGTTGCTCGGAGCCTGTGTTTAAAAGCACCCCTCCGTGCAGAAGTGCTGTGGGCCACCAGGGACAAGCTCAGGCTGTGGTCCCACTGTGGAGTAATTGTTGCTCACTGGTAGGCCAACAGCCAAGACGTTTCCAAACAAGGGCTTGCACCTGCGGTGCGTCATGGGGCTTCTGGTGGGGTCCATGAGGGTGGCCAGGGTCTGGGCAGATGTAATCTTGCATTGGCACACAGGGATGGAGGTGAGGAAAGAGTGGACCAGCTCTGCAGTTTCCATTTGGGACCCAAACAAAACAGCCAAGTCCTGTGGGGTGAGCAGATGCCCCCAGCTGTTGCAAGATGGGGATGCCTCTGTGCCTGCTTTCATCCTGGGTTGCCTCTCCTCTGGATCAGTAAATCCCACCTGGAAGGCTGCATGTCTGGGCGCTTTGCAATTGAGTTGTCTGAGCAGATGCACGCTCTCAGAGCAGGGCTGTGGGATCCAAGTGTGTGGTACAACTGTAGGGGCAAATAGATGGTGTTTTCCCCAGTCCCTCAGCGTCTTGATCCACCCCAGAAAGAGTGTGCAGTGTTTACCCCGGATCTGGAGCTCCTAGGTGCTGGTGCAGTTCCTCCCGGCTCAGTGAAGCCAAAGCCATTCTAGCTGCATGTTTCTTTGAAATGCTGTTTTGCACCCGTCCAGGTGTGCTGGGGACTCAGATAGGAATGATTTTTTTCCTGGGTGCAGAGTCAGTTTTTGTTTTTACTTTAACTGGAATAGGAAACCGTGTGGTTTTAAAAGGCTGGTATGATGGGTGCCCAAAGATTTTCCAGATGTTGGGCTTGCTCAGACCAAGCCTGCCGTGTTCAGAGCCGTCTGCCTGCATCAAACCATTTCCATCTGGCCTGGTGGGAGAGAGCGGTTTATTGCAACTCTGCCCGTCTGAGAGGCTTTCTCAACTGGAGCCTCTTGCACAGAGGAACACGCTGGCTGGAAATCATTTGGAGATGCAAATCTCGCTGGGTGTTTGGCTTGGCTGCTGTTTCCGCGGTATCTGCTAAGCGGTGGAATAGGCTGTGCGTGGAGCAGGCGTGCTCCGAGCAGCCGCTCTTTGAGGTGATAGGGACCGACCCGCGAGGCAGGGGGGTTGCTTGTGCTATTAAGCATTCATGGTTTTTCTTTCCCGCTTCTATGGCTTCAGCTGGCGCAAATGAGCCTGCTGGCTCTGTGTTTGTGACCAGGAGGGGAGGAAAAGCTGACCCATGTGTTGTTCCCAGTCCTGGCATGCCAAAAATCTGCTTTTATAGGAGCATGTTCATAATGAACTGTGCCAGGAAACACATGGCTTGCTCGAGCCATGAATGGGAGGTCTGTATGGGGCCCTGTGCTCACCGAGAGCCTCGCGAGGACAAAGAGCAGACGCTGGCATGCGTAACTTGCTCTCTGGCAGCCTGCATCCTCCAGGCTGCAGCCGATGGCGAGGAGGAGGTGGGATCAAGATACTAAGCGCTTGGCTGGTCCGGTGACGGCAGAGAGGGCAGGACGAGAGACCAGGCGAGTGGTTTTACTGCATGCTGCTCTTTGTGGCTCGCCTGGCCTGGGGGGGGCTGGCTTTCTTCTCTGCAGACGTGGCTATTTGCAGCAGAGGCTGGTTTGGAAGGAGCCTGGGCACTGCACGCAAGCAAAGAAGTGCTGCTGGCAGCTTGGGATGAAGCTTGCGGGTGAGGAAGAGAGAGAGAAGGAGGGATGTGTGGAGTCCGTTGGGGCCCAGATGTCGCAGGGACAGTGGGGCTGTGCGTACTGTGCCTGGCTGCAGGAGCAAGGAAAGGCTGTCAGGAGAGAGCTGCAGTGCTGAGCGTTAGGAGCTGCCCCCTCGTAGGAACTGCTCCCATGTAGGAACGGCTCCCAAGCCTGCATGGGCTAAGCTGCTGATGAGGAGTGCACACCCAGCACATGGGGAGTTAAACCTGCCTGTAGTGAGTGGAGCCATGTCCTCGCAGGGGCCTCAGTGCTTCCTCCGGACCAGCAAGCTCGGGATGCTCCAGCCCGGTGATTTGATTGCCCAGCCTTCGGAAGGAAGCTGGAGCTTGAACCCAGAGTCTCCTGCTCTTTGGTCCAAGAGTGGCTAAAAGCAAAGCCCACGCATTGGAGCCATTCCTGAGGACTTGGCAACAGAAGGAATTGCTGCCTGCAGACAATGACATTTAATAAATTACTCCTAAAGACAAGACCTGTTTGATAATGCTTGCTCAGAATGTGTTACTGAAATCTGTAAGAGTCCAGGACCCCAAACCCTAATGTCATCCCAGCTGTGCCTCTTGTGGCTTTGGGACATGGTCTTTTCTGAAAATATGCCTACGGTTGCCTTAGACACCAGACTTCTGCTGTGGCCCGATGTCTTTCCCAGAGAACATGGCAATAAATCAGTCCCGTGTTTGGGGCTGTCCCTGTCCGTCCCATGTTGAACTCCTTTAGGACTGGAACAGGCTGCCCAGGGAGGTTGTGGAGTCTCCTTCTCTGGAGATATTCAAGACCCGCCTGGACAAGATCCTGTGCAGCCTGCTGTAGGTGACCCTGCTTCGGCAGGGGG
>Ga0065711_1042845_pt1 | contig 15099 bp, 12 predicted proteins | sample Hoacrofraction12_FD_59098 | JGI IMG/M metagenome (GOLD analysis project Ga0065711, IMG submission 59098) | Hoatzin crop microbial communities from Cojedes, Venezuela - Epithelial fraction 12 v2 (version 2) | ecosystem: Host-associated > Birds > Digestive system > Esophagus > Crop | place... | reverse complement strand
GCTGTTGACTCTCTTGAGGGACAGGAGGCTTTGCAGAGGGATCTGGATAGATTGGAGCACTGAGCAATGATTAATGGGATGAAATTTGACAAGTCCAAATGCCGGATTCTGCACCTAGGACAGAGTAACACTGGGAGCAAGTATACCCTGGGAGAGGGATGGCTGGAGAGCAGCCCTGCAGAGAGGGACCTGGGGGTGCCAGTTGGCAGCAGTCTTCGTATGAGCCATCAGCGTGCCCTGGCAGCCCTGAGGGCAAACCACACCCTGGGGTGCATCAAACCCAGCCAGACCAGCCGGTCAGGAGAGGGGATCATCCCGATGGATTCAGCGCTGGTGCGGCATCACCTCGAGCGCTGGGTGCAGTTCTGAGCCCCACAGTTTAAGGAGGTGAAGGCACTTGAACATGTCTGGAGGAGGGCAACAAAGCTGGTGCAAGAGCTGGAGGGAATGTCCTGCAACAAGCGGCTGAGGTCTCTGGGCTTGTCTAGTTATGGGAAAAGGAGGCCGAGGCGCGACCTCATTGCTCCCTGCAGCTTCCTGAGAAGGGGACGTGGAGAGGGAGGTGCTGAGCTCTTCTCCCTGGGATCCAGTGACAGGACGGGTGGGAATGGTTCAGAGCTGTGCCAGGGGAAGTTCAGACTGGACATGAGGAAGCATTTCTTTACTGAGAGGGTGGTCAAACCCTGGCACAGGCTTTCTGGAGAGGTGCTCGATGCCCCAAGCCTGTCAGTGTTGGAGAGGTGTTTGGACAATGCCCTTAACAACATGCTTTGACTTTTGGTCTGACCTGAAGTGGTCAGGCAGTTGGACTAGACGGTCGTTGTAGGTCCCTTCAACTGAAATAGTCTGTTCTGTTCTGTTCTGTTTTATTCTGTCTTGTGCTTGCTTGCCTGGCTATTTTCTGTTATTGCAGAATGAAAATACTTAGCTAGTTTGAGAAAAGCTGTGACCAATAAAAAACTTGTGAGGACCGTGAATAAACAGTGAGTCTTAAAATGCTCCTTTATGAGCTCCACTCGCTGCATTGCAAGATCAGGAGGAAGGAGAATAATCAGAGTACTCCTAAACAAGCTTTTTCTTGTTTAGTAATTAATGTACTGGAAAAAAAGCCTCTTAATTTCTTGCAGTCTTCAGGGCTTTTCTTTCAGTCTCATGCTTATCCCATTAGATTTCTTCTCATCCATCCTGCCCTTTAGAAACTAATAAAGAGTGGATCAAAACGTTTCCTTGCATCTACAGGCTTTAAAGTGTGTAACATGACTGCCTACATCAGTTATTTCCTGAATTAGAAGTTTATCTTTTAAGACAATTCCTCTATACAACGGAATCATAGTCATAGTCACAGTTAAAATGCCAGTGAGCTGGAGGTGGACTCTATCACTCCTCTGGAGGAGCACAAGCATTATGAGTTCTCAGGGAATCATTTTTTTGGCATATTATTTTAAGGCTTTTTGCTGAAATTAAAAGAGGGAATTCTTGTCTCAATTAGATTTATGGGAGATTTTTTCATCCCTTCTTGCAGTATTTAATTTGTTGGCAGGTATTGATGACTAATAGTATGTTGTTAACAGCTTGAGCTGTGACTATAGTAAGAGTGGCCAAAAAGTCATTGATTTGAGTGATTTGAGGCAGAGGTCATTAAACGCTGCATCAGAAAGCTATTTGGCAAACCTGTCATTCATGGAGTACTTGTTATTTGGGTTGAGTTTGAAATTACTCTGAAGTATAACACAGTGATAAAGCAATGATTTCTTCCTCATCGGTGTCAGAAACCAGGCCCTTACTCTAACTGAGCCAAGATTTTCATCACAGTTTAAGAACATTGTATTTTTAGCATCTCCCTTTGTCTTCCTTCTTTTATCAGAGAGCTATGTGATTTAAATTACTTCGTTAACCTTAATCAAGCCTTGTAGGAAATACTCTATGTAATATTTTAAAATCTAATACACAGTAGAAGTGTACTGGAAAATGTCTAAAATTTTGCTTAGTGTGAAGTTTCTCCACTTAGCGTGTGGGCATAAGCAATGTTTTTTCAAGAAAAATAATTGGTTCAGCCAAAAGCGAAACATTTAGGAGACTCTGTATAGCCACCTAGAACTTCCGCTTCTAGTGCGGCGTCAGGTGTCTCCAGATGTCTACACTTTCTGAGCATCTGCTCCCAAGTTGAGGGTAGTCATGTGGCAGTATGTCTGGTAGCAAACGTGGCTGTAGAGCTAGGTTAGTACAGAAGCAACATGGATGGATTGCGTTTTGTATTGTATTTAGGTCCTCTTTATTTGAAGCAATCGGATTTCCCAACATATCAGGCATGGTCTTAATTCCCTTGTATATGTTTGCAGAACTCGGAGTCAGAGAAGAAGCAATTAAAAGGCTTTTATGAATTACATGAGCTGAATTAAAGAGCTCAATACTTTTGTTCTCAGTGTTAAAGCAATATGGTTATTTCCCTCACCAGCTGAAATAATACATTCTTCATCTAGAAGTCACAACATTTCTAATCAACTGCATTTCAGTATCACAAAGGAAAAAAAATACTGTCTGGACTTCATTGAAAATTTAATGATGTACACAGCCATTTAATTCTGAGGAAACAGGTGCAGGTAATTATCCAAGTCATAATGTTGCAGCAGCTAATAACATAAAATATTTGTGATAATTGTATGCAAGCAGTTGATCACAGTTCTGTGCTTCTCACATGATACAGATTTGAAAAGCGCTTTTCAATACATACATATTCATATTAGAACATGGAAGCTACAGATGCACTTTGCACTTTTCTCACCAGTAACTTCATACACTATGATTTTGTATTAAGTTCAAATAGGATTGTATTATTACTTAACGTTTTACTATTTCATTTTTCCCCTACCTTAGAGGGGAGGAATGCCCTTCTGCCAAATTTGGGTTTCTGATTTCCCCATGCTCTTACAGTCTTTACCTCTCCTAGGTGTCACAGTCAACTCTCGAGTCGTTCTGGCTTCTGCTGGAGCATGACTGGGCAGGATATACTTCACAGTTCATTGGTTGCTGTTGTGGCATTTGGCTCTGCCCAACACCCCAAACACTTCCAGGTCAGAAAAAGGTGACAGTGAGACCTAAACTCAGAAAGGCACGTAGAAACCCACAGTAGGATAAGAGTGACATCAAGGTGCACAAATTCAAAACAGTGATGGTGGAAACTCCTCGATAGAGTTACGGAGTGGAACATTGTTGCCTGTTCCTGGAAGCACCTAAGAGGTGTGTAAGTCATGCTGTAATGAAGGGGAGTTCTCCAAGTGTCTGGTACGTATGCGGCTGGGCATTGTGGTGCCTGCCTGAACTCAGGAGTCGGATGTTCTTCCCGGAATGTCTGCCTTCTGCAATTGCACAAGAAATATATCAAACATGTAGTGACAATGGGATGATCCTTAATGTATTCCCTTACTTCTCGTGTGTTGAGAGCCAGAAAAGAAAGAAAGGAGGGGAACTGGGAATTTGCTAAAGAAAATGTTTCTTTTATGCAAGACCTGTGTGATCAGACCTTTGCTCAAAGGAGGAAAACAGTAGGTGAAGAGAAGCAGGTCCCTGGTCCAGTCTTTTTTATCTCTACAGTGTTTTAGCAGTTTTCAGTTAATAGGAATCAATGCTAGTTACTGTTTGAATGGCAGACAGCACTGACCCTGTGGTTCTTGCATCTTGGGAAAGGAATCCTACCACTGTATTGCTACTTAAAAGGGTGGGGTGGTGTTGTGATCCCTTATGAGTGGTATCCCAAGAAGGAACTAAAGAGAGGAAAGGCTTTCGGAGGAGAATTCTGGACTGTTCTGTATCCTAGATAGGGAAGGGTGCTTTTCTAGAAGCTGGCAGGGTACCTGAAGAGAAGGATGTAAAACTTGCTGGTTTCCTTATTAAGCATCCACACATCAAATTAAATGCCTTTGGATGGTCCAGGGTGGGTTGATGAGGGTCCTGTTCTGAGGAGATCAGTGAGATATTGTGCACCTGCTCTTGAGCTAGTGCCTATAGGAACTGATTAATCCAAAAAGCACCGTGCAGGACAGCGTGAAGATGCTACCTGAGTTCTGGAAGCATATCATGTAGCAGCACTAGCAATGATTACGTGCCTGAAGCAACAAAACTTCGCATTCTAGAGTAGATTGGTCAGCAGTAGCATCCAAGTTCTCTTCATGAGTGCACGATGTGTTATGTGAAATTTAAGGCAGCCTGAGACCCTGAAATTTTGAGTGGAATAAATTGACGTGGTGTGTATAAAGACATGTAGTATCTTTTAGCAATGACATTTAGGTGTTACATGTGCTGTGGTGTTTTTCTTGCCATGTTTAATTTTAGTGTGTGGCACATTCGTGAAGGCAGAAAATTGGAGAAATGTCAATTCAGGCATTTTACTTAACGCTGTTTGCAAAACTTAAGCAGCTTTGCTGAGTGCATGGCAGATTCTTTTTTTTTCTGCTTTTTAGTGTAGCAGTAGCAACAATTATATAATTAGTAAGAAGTTTATTATTAGTTTAGTTACAGCAAGGAAAAGCTGTATTTTGCAAGGGCATATTATAGTGCCTGTTGGATTTAAATTACCCATGCTAATTGTTGTATGGTGTCTACATCCAGCTGTACTTTTAAGTTAACATTAAGTATTAAAAACAGTCATTTTACCTCCTGTGCAAGTTTATAAGGAAGTAAAGTTCATTTTAAAAAGAGTTTAAAAAAAAAGGGAAAAAGAAAAAACCCTTGGAATACACACCTTGGATGTGATTTGTATTCTCCAGTGAAGTCAATCGTTAGGATTTCTACATATATAAAATGGATTTATATTGGGCATAGTCTTCACAGCTGCACAGCACCAGCAGGATGACAATGTTGCTCTGATGTTACACATCTATGTCAATTAACGTTGTCCAGCTTCCCCTCTAGTTTCATCATTCTCTTCTCTTCCTCCTCGTCAAGCTTGTACCTGTGGGAAATGCCTCCAACTGTTATTTGACATTCTCTGTAGTGTTAAGGGTCAGGTTAGATGCATCCTTTTCTATCAAGTTATTCCCCTTTGTAGGTGGTGGGCATCATTTTCACTAAACAACAGTGATGTTCTGACTCAACAGCAAATGGGTCATAAACATTTTTCTCTGAAGTGGGTTATTTCTGAAATCTGAAATCTATAATTTTTATGATCTACTGAAAAATATTTAGCAGTGCACATGTGAAATTACCCAGACAAATAAAAAGTTTTGTGGGTTTGTTTCCCATTAATGAATTTGCCTTTAAAGTTCCAGGAAAGAGCTCCTATGAGATCTTTTGTTTACCTGTATTACTGTTTTTCAAATGAAAATAATCTTTTGGAAAAGCTAGTTCTTCACCTGTAATATGGAAATAAAAATTGATACTGCAGTGATGCTTCAGTGACTAGAGTGCTGCTATTTATCTTTTGTGTTTGGCAAATAGAGCCTATCCTGTGTAAGGGAATATAGAAAATCCTCTGGTGTAATCTCAGGTTGTCTGCTTTCTTTCACTGGTGAATTTTTATTCATATTGAGAAGAAAAGTGTTTGAAATTATGTAACCTGAGGCCACTATTTTGTGTGCTAATAGTTGGGCTGTTTTTATGTTGAAGCTGTACGTTTCCTTTATTTTGCCATTTAAGAGCTTTTCAATACTATTGCAAGTGTAAAGCCTAACTGAAGTCCTAATTTTTGCACTACATTTGTTAAATGACAGATCTTTGTAATGAAAGCAAAACTTAATTGCCGAAATTTATTCATTTGTGTTACTTCGAGAGTCTGGCGTTTTGTTACTTCAAGATTCTGTTCTCATTCCTATTCTGTAGAGTTCATGTGTCATAATACTTCTTGCAAGAATACATTTATTGGCAAGAATTTCATTCTTGCTTCCTTCTGCTTTAAGCTCAGTATGTGTATGAGATTCTGTGGTTAGGAAGTCTTCATAACACGCCTCTAAATTCTGCTGAATCCGCTAGCCACAGACTTTACGTTTTGCATCAGCTGTCGTGTTTGTTATTGTGTGCCAAATTTGTCTCTTTGCTACATCTAACTTCAGATGTTTTTTCTAAGCATTATTATTTTTCATGGATTCATTTCCCAACTGTAGCTTTGTTGGTGTACTGCATTTTAGCATATCAATGATGTGGAGTCTAGGGAAGCATAGACTGTCAAATTCCCTAAAGGATTCTGGGATATCCTTTTTTACTTAATAGTTTCCTGAGCTTTGCTTTGCCTATTAAAATGTGTTCCTTTGTGTTTTTCTTCATTTAAAGAAAATTTGATGGAACATTTGAAGATAGGTCTAAAAAAGCACACGCATTAATATTTATGGCTGCATGTATTCTGACTCCAGAAGACCCGACTAGCAATTGGATATAATTGCATTGATGACTTTCAGTACATCTGCTGAGCCACAGGATATTCTGAGAAAGTTAGTTGCCTTTACTTTGAAATGAACACATGAAGAGATTGGGTTTCACCTGGCTTCCACACACACAGATGCATTACTTACATTCAAGATAAATGATGTTACAGTCTGCTTTTTTTTTGAGGCATTCTTTAGTACTTAATACAAAGCTTCGTAACACATTCTTCTTCCCGTGTGAAGGTTAAATTGTGAAAAAGCATGTTTTTAGAAACTGATACTGTTTTTTCTGCAATTTTGAGGTTGCTAATTAAGTGCAAATAGCAGAAGATGACACCAAGTTTTGCCCTCATCTAATATTCTTTGTCTACAATTCTAAAGTTTGTTATACAAGACGTGTTAATTATAGCACAGTAATTAAAAGTATAATTACTGTTTTTCTTTGTTCAGTACTTTCTTTCTTGTGGTATCAAAAAGCATTTTGCCTCAAATATTCTCATGGTCTTTTAAAAGAGCCAAATCTCATTTTAAATTTTAAAGTGTCTTTTTGGAAGAGAAATGTTTTGTTATAATAAGACATAATTTCCTGATGAAAGTTGTGAGGACAGCATACTTAGGACTTAAGCAACATGCTGATTTTTAGTAATGCATTGTATCCCACTAGGAGCTGAAGCTGATTACAGTTATCCTGTCCATCACTGCCATTGAATTCACCCAGACCTCATTTTCTTATGCTAGGCTAGATACATGCAAATACTCACAGCTAAAGTTGTGATGGACTGTATTTTGTGAGTATAAGTTGCTTGTAATTCAAAATAATGATAAACTTTTAAGAAGATAACACCATAAAATAATTTTTCTCTGTCAGTCTTTGCTCTCCCATTCTCTTACTACTCCTCCCTCTGCCTTCACATCCTTTTTCAGTAACAACAAAGAGTAGCATATTCTGTATAGTTATTTTACCTTAATTTGGAGGATTATATTTATTGCTCTTGTATCAAGGAGACATAAGTGTAGTTTTACTTGGCAGTTCCAAATGGTTTGTAAGGATCCCTGAAATATTTTTACTCTGAGACTTGGACGGGAATGTACTTCTTAATTTTATTCAGGTTCCTTTGGGAGAAGAGAAAGATTTTTTGGTTTTTGTTTCTTTACAAGGAACACACTACATGTCTTAATATTCTGTGCACTGAGACAGCAGCACTTTCCGAATATATGTATTCGTTCTGGTCAATGAGACTGGAATATTATATGTTTCTTTAAAAAACAGCAACAAAAACCCTGAAATCCCAGTAAACCAAAACCATTCCAGTCTTTGAAACAATAAATAAACTACTTACATATAAAGAAGTGTATAACGAAGTAGCATAATATTTAAATATTGATGTGTTAAATATAGAACACATACTAGATGTTATCACACAAATTAATAAAGCAAAAAAGTCAAGGCAAGAGAGTTGTGTGTACCATATGGCTGCATAATGTTTTAGTAGGCTTTGTCACTAAGCTGGGAGCGTTAGCTTCTCTGCCTCTCTGAAACTTCTTTTTCCGACTACTAGAGGTCAGGAAAAGACCAGCATGGAGTCTGGATTGTCTCAGGTCAGCCTGCTGTGGGGTTCATAGCCCCTATGTTCAATGTCCTTCCTTTTACCACAGGCAAGATGCCAGCTGCTGGAATAGGCTGACATCAGATCCAACATAGTATTGCCGCAGCTGAGGGTCCTGCAGCTCCCTCTGTATTTTGCTGTACTTCCAAACAGAGAGAGCAGAGAAGCTGAAATATTGCTCAGACTTAGAGCGCAAAGGCAGGTTCCCCTTGGAGTTTAAGCCTTCTTAATTAACTACATCATATTGTAAAACAAAACTTTGTTTAAGGATTCAGGAAACTTTTAAATGACCAAATCGGCTTTTTCTTAAACCTTTAAGTGTAAGAAATTGCATTGGAAGCAAGATACTTTCAGCACATATACAGAGTTAGATTGGCTGGGGGAAAGAACAAATACTAGAGATACATCTGGAAAAGGGGTGCTTGGAAAAAAAGTGCTGGAAGAATTACGTACTCATTTTGTGGTCTTGTGGTAGGTACTGGGTTGGTTTTGTCGGTGTCAGGCCAACTCCTTATTTTTCTGTTTTGCTAAGCAGTCTGTCCATCAATAATCAGCCTTGAAGTCTAGTTCAGGACACCGTCCAATTAATATATGTTGTCCCTTGTTATCGTCTCATGGGAGGTAGAAGAATCCGTGCTAGATAAGCAGATGAAAAACATGTTGTGGTCTAAGCGGAGCAAGTCAATAGAATCAGTAGTCAGAATAAATGATAGCTGTTGGAACATAATTTGGAGGGCAAGAGAAGTTTCAAAAATAAAACATCCAATAGGACGTTGGAAGACTGTATGTTAACATTAATTCAAGTCTAATCCATATTAAAATTGTCAGAGAAAATTTTCTTGGTATTTTCCAGCAGTTTCTTTTTTACGAAAGCAATATAAATTTAAAATGAGGCCTTCCTGGGTTCTGTCAAATGAATCCACCTTCCTAATCCTGAATTACCTTTCTTCAGCATTTTGAAACTGAGTGGAATAGCACCTGGTTTTAGAAGCCTTTCAAGATCACCCTGTGCTTTCAGCTCCTATTTTCTTGTACTATGAGATCATCCTTAGAAAGAAATGCAACGGGCCACACAGCTGCTATTTTCTGTTTTGGAGGTAGATCGTATCTGTTCATTCCAGTCAGTCTTCTTAGTCTATCATTAGCATGAGACAAAAATAATCTAAGGAATGGAACACCTGTCCTGTGAAGAAAGGCTGAAAGAGTTGGGGTTCTTCAGCCTGGAGAAGAGAAGGCTCCAGGGAGACCTTGTAGCAGCCTTCCAGTACTTAAAGGGCACTTGTAAGAAAGATGGGGACAGCCTTTTTAGAAGGGTTGGTAGTGATAGGACAAGTGGTAATGGTTTTACACTAAAAGAGAGTATATTTAGACTGGATATAAGGAAGAAATTCTTTACAGTGAGGGTGGTGAAACACTGGAACAGGTTGCCCAGAGAGGCAGTGGAGGCCCCATCCCTGGAAACATTCAAGGTTGGGTTGGATGGGGCTCTGAGCAACCTGATCCAGTTGAAGATGTCCCTGCTTACTGCAGAGTGGGTGGGCTTGATGACCTCTAAAGGTCCCTTCCAACCCAAACTGTTCTATGATCTAGGAGGGCCATAGTGGTTTTGCTTAAGGTAGATGAAGGAACAGAGGCTGTCAGGGTAGGGACAGATTTCTTGCATCCGTCTCCTCACTTAAATTCATGAAGAAGTGTTGCTCTAGCTGTTACACAGAAAATGTTTAAAATGTGATGGAAGTGTTTAACTTTGCTGTAACTACTTTTGCAGAAGACTTCAAACAATAGCTCTTCCGTGAGTGCTATCTTGAGTAACAAATGTGATACTTTAAAGGTCACTGTTGCTTAGGATTTCATTTCTTACTGAAGTTTGTACAACTGGAGAGGAAGTACATACATTGTTATTTCCTGTGGATGGGCTGAGATTAAGTCTGATTTTTAGGCAGTAGTTTTACACGTGTTTGTATTAACTCGATCAATGCCTTCCTTCCCCCAGTGTGGAGCAGCAAAGGTTGGCTGCTTCTTAAGGAAGGGGGCTTTTGGGAGCCAAGGGTGACCCTGTCACCAGCTCTGCCCTTGCAGGTGGGGCACAGTCCCACAGCATCTAAATGCAGCTGGCAGAGCCAGTAACAGGAGTAAAGTTCTACTGGTGGGATCCAAGGAAAGCTCCACATCCGGGGTCCAACTAGGTTCTCTGGGCAGGATGCAGAGAAGAAGGGGCTAGAGCCAGGGCTGGAGACAGGCACTCCTCCAGCATCCCAGGGCAAGAACTGACAGCCCAGGGCTGAGCTGAAATGGGGCTGCAGGGGCAGGGTGAGGGGTGGGACAGTATGGCCTGGTGGTACCCTTGGGGGCCTGCCACCACCTTCTCCCACATCCCCAGCAGTTTACAAAAAAAGAAGAAAAAAAATGCCCAAACCAACCAAACAAACAAAAAAACCAAACAGAAAATCAGTTGGGTCCTTGATTTGGATTGGTGCAGCCTTATGGGACAGAAATGGGAAGGCACAGTAGAAATGTGAGGACCACTTTCAGTAGCAGTACTGGTCTGTAGTGGCTTAAAGACTAATTCTGGCTACAGAGGCAGGCCTTGAAATGCTTCCTAGCCTAACTTCTGCGTTTCTACCTGATATGTTGCTTAACAGACAGTGTATCAATAATAGTTGAAACAATTCTTTGCCCATTTCAAAAAAGAGTTGCATTTGACTATAACAACATTTCATGTTATACCTAGGGAAACTAATCATAGAATCATAGGTTGGAAAAGACCTCTAAGATCAGCAAGTCCAACCATCCACCCAACACCACCATGCCCACTAAACCATATCCCAAGAGCCACATTACAGGTTTTTTAAACACTTCCAGGGATGAGGACTCAATCACCTCCCTGGGCAGCCTGTTCCAATGCCTGACCGCTCTTACAGTAAAGAAATTTTTCCTAATATCTAATCTAAACTTCCCCTGATGCAACTTGAGGCCATTGCCTCTTGTTCTATTGCTAGTTACCTGGGAGAACAGACCAACACCTGCCTCACTACAGCCTCCTTTCAGGCAGTTGTAGGGAGCAATAAGGTTCCACCTCAGCCTCCTCTTCTCCAGACTAAACAGCCCCAGCTCCCTCAGCTGCTCCTCATAAGACTTGTCCTCTAGACCCCTCACCAGCCTCATTGCCCTTCTCTGGACACGCTCCAGCACCTCAATGTCCTTCTTGTAGTAGAGAGGTCCAAAGCTGAACACAGTACTCGAGGTGTGGCCTCACCAGTGCCGAGTACAGGGGCACGATCACCTCCCTGCTCCTGCTGGCCACACTATTCCTGATACAAGCCAGGATGCTGTTGGCCGCCTTGGCCCCCTGGGCACACTGCTGGCTCATGTTCAGCAGGCTGCCGACCAACACCCCAAGGTATTTTTCCCCTGGGCAGCTTTCCAGCCACTCCTTCCCAAGCCTGTAGCATTGCATGGGGTTGTTGTGACTGAAGTGCAGGACCCGGCACTTGGCCTTGTTGAACCTCATACAATTGACCTTGGTCCATCGACCCAGTCTGTCCAGATCCCTCTGCAGAGCCTTCCTACCCTCCAGCAGATCCACACTCCCGCCCAACTTGGTGTCATCTGCAGACTTACTGAGGGAGTGCTCGATCCCCTCATCCAGATCATTGATAAAGATGTTAAACAAGACCGGGCCCAAAAGTGAGCCCTGGGGAATACCACCTGTGACCGGCCGCCAGCTGGATTTAAGTCCATTCACTGCCATTCTCTGCGCTCGGCCCTTCAGCCAGTTTTTTATCCAGCAAAGAGTACACCCAGCCAAACTATGGGCAGCTAGTTTCCCCGGTGTGGGGAACAGTGTCAAAGGCCTTACAAAAGTCCAGGTAGACATCATCCACATCCTTTCCTTCATCCACTAGGTGGATCACCTGGTCATAGAAGGAGATGAGGTTGGTAAAGCAGGACCTGCATTTGCTGAACCCATGCTGGCTGGGCCTAATCCCTTCATTGTCCTTTACGTGCCCAGTGAGCGCACTCAGGATGAATCGCTCCACAGTCTTCCCCGGCACCGAGGTCAGGCTGACAGGCCTAAGGGCTATTCAAGGAAATGCATTTAAGAAATGTCACCTGAGAAAAGAGCTTTTCTTTCTGCTGTCAGCATGATCTTTTTTTGTGTTTGTTTAGCAAAAATGGAAAACAGTTTATTCCTGTTTTAATTAAAACAAGGCGGGGGGGGGCGCCCAGAAGAAGGAGTTAATAACAAGATATTTCCTGTGAGTCAACCAATAAAAGTGTATTCCTTCACCACAAGTTGATAACCTCTGTATCTCTTATGCCTGCTAATGCCAAATATTGCTTATTACTGTGTAGTAGTAAACCAGTCTTTCTCTTTCTGGTTTCACGTAATAATAACAAAATAGTAAAACACATATAAGCAGCTTCAATGGGCTTGGTTTTAACATACTTGTCAAATAGATAATAGTGCTTTGTAAATGAAGTATTTGGACTCAATATTACATAGGGAGTATGGTTCTGCTTTTCATGAAACAAGAAATGTAATCAAGGACTGAGTAATCATGACTAAAAAGTTACCATTTGTTTCACTTTGCAGAACAAAATGAATTCCATGTCTCATTTTTGTGGATGCCATGCCCCCATTTTTGCTTCATTTCTTTGTGAACTGACAACTACTGTCCTTGTTTCACGCCTGTCGTCTTGCATACCTAGTGCAAAAGCTTGTAAATATGAAAAACATGGCAGGGATTGAGAAAAGTGACATTCACCACTGATGACTATTTGGGAGAGTCATTTATCGTGCAAAATAACCACAAATGGCACATAACGTGGCCCTCTTATAAGCTAATTTCTCATTAGCTGCAAGTAATAAAATTTACACTTTTATTTATCCAGTAATGTCAAATGTTCTTCTAGAAATGAGTAAGACCTCCTAACAACCATGAGGCTGTGTGGCATCCTGTGTAACTTACAGGCAATCTAATTGACTGTGCAGGTTAAGTGACTCACTTGAGATAATGAGTCAGTGGCAGAGTGTGAAATAAAGCTGAGAGGTCCTTGCACTAGTTCATGATTTCTAGCAGAGGACACCTGCCTTTGATTTTGACTCTAAAACACCAGTGCTGACTCGAAGTCTGTAATCCACCTTCAACTCAAACTTTAATTGAAATAAAAGCCAACCTTAATGAAAGAGGCATTGGTAAAATCCAGACTTTTTATAGTGGTTGTTTGCACTCAGCACTGGGTAATTACTCTAAAGACATGGACTTGAAGCAATGCAGGTGTCCCTGCATAAGATGACTGATGTTGATTTGGTTTCAAATGTTGTGTATCTTTCTCACTCCAGTGAGCTCCAGCTCTCAATTGACTCAGGTGAAGCTTCTCTTTATATTAGTGCAAGGCTGGCAAAAGTCCTTCTTATTCTTTAGGGAATTCTGCTTCAGTAAGCTTGAGCTACTGCTTCAGCCTTTACCTGGAGACCAAGCATTGTGTCAAGTGCTCCACATTCCCTCCAGATTCATTTTACTTTGCAGTCATACATAAACATTAATATTCTGATATTACTTGCCAACAGTACTAAATGTTTTTCTTTAAATTTCTAAGCATTATGAGGTGATGAAGGTTTGTGATGTAAGTTGCTTTTGAAGGGCTAGAGATTTTATATGGCAATTGAAACTTCTGTGTCTCCATTTGTCTACTTTTCCAAGTCTTCGATTTTCAAGACCGAGTCATCGTGCAGGTGTACATGGGCACTAGTCATGCTTTTTGGTGTCTTTGGTGATGATTTGAAAGACTTGGGAATCTCCTTTTCACTAGGATCAATTTGACCATTTTGAGGCTAAAAGCTACAAAATGTTTGTGTGAAGATCTATGGAAGAACAAAGCAGAAAGATAAGGAAAAACATATAAATTATAGAGCTTTTAGTAGACTGTTTAGCAGAATTATTTTCACTGGATTTTCTATTAAAATGCAACTATTTTTTAAAAATAGTGAATGTTTGTATTACGTTATTATCACATGAGTTTTCGTGACACATCCAACCCTAAAATACTACGTACCTGTGCTGCTTAAGTATCAGAGCCATTATTAAGTAATTGCAGTATGAAGTATCCATTCTTCCTCATCCTCAGACAATTCAAAAAAATAAAAGGAAAAATGGTGGAGGACTGCAGGTTTCTCTCTGGTTCTTAGTAACCTTACTAACCAAAGTTCAGTAGTGTAAAAGTAGCTAGTCTATAATTGCTGTCCCAGCTGAGACAGATGGAAAAACATAAATAAGAGCGGAGTGACTACATGGTTTATGCTAGAAATTTGTAAGGAAAGGTAAGCTACGGGAAGATATGAATTTCAGTCTCCCTGTGGATATAAGCTAAATATTAGAGAATTTTAGTTATTTCTGGGGATATGGTCTCTCTTGAAGTGCAAACAATGTTTTCTAACTGTTTAAGCATGTGCTATATTGTTGTAGGGAATAAAATAGTTTCTGCTTTCCTCCTCATGCTTGATTAAAAAGTAATTTCATGATAATGATTTTCTTGGGCATTTGTGAACCCTTAAGCAACATTTTTACTAGCGTCTCAGAAAATCTTCAGTGTTTTGAGTTTTTTTTCTTTCCTTATTTTAATGGACTGAACTAGTGTATCATTCTTTAAAAAGAAAAGGAAAAAAAAGAAATCTATGGAGAATAATAAATAAAATGAATGCTATAGAGAATAACTGAAGTGCTGATATTTTGTCTCAACCAGTGTTTTTCCATCTGTTAGAAAATCATTTGAGATTTTAAAGGTATGAAATACATTTTTTTGTTGTTCAATCCAGGATTAAAATGAATTCATCTAGAAAATGCTTTCCACATGTAGTTAAGCACACATAATTGGTAGATAGAGAACTGATGGATGTAAGGATGTTCAAGAAAGATGAAGAGCTACTGGAGAGAGTCCAGCGGAGGGCTACGAGGATGGTGAGGGGACTGGAGCATCTCCCCTACGAGGAGAGGTTGAGGGAACCGGGCTTGTTCAGCCTGAAGAAGAGAAGGCTGCGAGGGGACCTTATAAATGCCTACAAATATCTGAAGGGTGGGTGTCAGGAGGATGGGGCCAAGCTCTTTCCAGTGGTGCCCAGTGACAGGACAAGGGGC
>Ga0065711_1042844_pt1 | contig 15099 bp, 7 predicted proteins | sample Hoacrofraction12_FD_59098 | JGI IMG/M metagenome (GOLD analysis project Ga0065711, IMG submission 59098) | Hoatzin crop microbial communities from Cojedes, Venezuela - Epithelial fraction 12 v2 (version 2) | ecosystem: Host-associated > Birds > Digestive system > Esophagus > Crop | place... | reverse complement strand
GCAGCCAGGGCACACTGCTGGCTCATGGTCAACTTGTCGTCCACCAGCACACCCAGGTCCCTCTCCACAGAGCTGCTCTCCAGCAGGTCAGCCCCAAGCCTGTACTGGTGCATGCGATTGTTCCTCCCCAGGTGCAGGACCCTGCACTTGCCCTTGTTGAACCTCATCAGATTCCTCTTTGCCCAACTCTCCAGCCTGCCCAGGTCACACTGAATGGCAGCACAGCCTTCTGGTATATCCACCACACCTCCCAGTTTTGTGTCATCAGCAAACTTGCTGAGGGTACACTCTAACTCTTCATCCAGGTCATTGATGAAGAAGTTAAACAAGACTGGACCAAGTAGTGACCCCTGGGGGACACCACTAGTTACAGGCCTCCAACTAGACTCAGCGCCGCTGATGACAACCCTCTAAGTTCTGCCATTCAGCCAGTTCTCAGTCCACCTCACTGTCCATTCATCTAGCCCACATTTCCTGAGCTTCACTAGAAGGATGTTATGGGAGACTGTGTCGAAAGCCTTGCTGAAGTCTAGGTAGACAACATCCACGGCTCACCCCTCATCTACCCAGGCAGTCATGCCATTGTAAAAAGCTATCAGATTGGTCAGGCTTGATTTCCCCTTGGTGTATCCATGCTGACTACTCCTGAAGTTACTCGCAGATGCAAGGCAAATGAGGGAAAGTCCAGTTCAGGGAGTTATTGAGAACATGCTATTCCTCTTGAGTCACTGAGTATCAGCGCACTGAAGAGCATTCCCTACTGATTTTTCCTCATTGCACTGAGGAAAATGTGATCTGCCAAGTAACATCTGTCTAAAAATAATCATGAAATACCCTGAATGCCGTCATTAATGTTTCTGATGTCTGTTGTGGCTTGATTTTGCAACAATCTGTATATGCAAGCTTTTATTACCAGCAGTAAACCCAGATCTTACTATGTGTCCATCACCACATCTTCTACTGCAGCTGTGTGTTGTATAAATGCCTTTCCTCTTCTCTTCCTTTCTGAAAGGCAGCAATACCAGATATATACTTGGAATAAAGCCTATTTGAGACAAAGGATACAAAAATTTGAAAAAGCAGCAACTCATCTGAAAAACTGTTGAAAAGGTGATTTTAAACCAACTCCCAAACTTTGAACAAACTCTAATAAAACCTTCTGAGTAAAGTGGAAAGGATTCTAGAAATCCAATACATACATTTAAGCTGCTCTTAAGCAGCATATACTCCTAGTCTGAAACGATTATCTTCCTGAGCTTTATTTCTAGTCACAGCCCCAGAATCTAGTGGCAAAAGCTGGACAGATCTCAAACGTTGTTTGAAACATATTAGAAGGAAGAGAAGAGATATTTTGTCACTGAAGAGATATTACCTGACCATTACCCGACCATTACCCTTACTTTCTTTTCCTGACATTGCTTGTTCATGCCTTCATGCCCCATTCATTGATTATTGCCTATAAGGGGTGATGTTCCTGAAGCTGTCCTGGATCAAACAGGAAGAAAAAGTTTGGAACACAGAAGGAAATTTAGTCACGAACACATCATATTACACATATTTTTTGTGAATCATTACACTGATTTCCCATAAAGTCAAAAATAATGTTGAAAGTTTGCTTTTCACCTACAAGGTCCTTCATGGATACAGCTCATCTTATTGAACTGATCTCTGTTCCCCTTGAATTCCACTTCAGGCTATGAGTCTTTATTGCCAAAATGGTTGTAGACTGTGGGTCAATGGCATTGCCTGACAACTTGTCGATGCCAGAGGAGGATTTCCTCAGACTCATGTGTCAAAGACCTAAGAGCTGACAAAAGGGAATAATGTGACTTGAACTTTTCTTCTTTTATCAGATGGCCCAACACTCATATCAACTGTGTGACACCTGGGGTGAAGGAAAAGCTTCACAGCCAGATGCTGCTTCAGTTAAAGAACAAAAGGCCACCCATAAGCACGTACTAATCTCCCCGCCCTGAGGATCTGCCGAGACCGCATCTGAGGACACATCATGATATGCCAAGAGCCAATTGACACATAATAATTGACTTAGTCCCACTCCACCAAGAACTGTCAAAGATATTTCAAAAAGTATTAAAATAGCACTTGAAAACCCTCTTTTGAAGGAGTTGTTTAACAAAAACGTTACTTGACCGACAGGTTGATGGGCTTGAATGGCTATTTCCATCCAAGAAGGGACACCTTTTTGGTAAGAGTCTTGCCTCCGAATTTGTTGTACATATCTCCAGGAAAACATTATTAACTAAAGCACTGAACTATTACCTTGAGCTCAATTTTTGTAGACAGTGCATTTACCAATGACAATCCCCAATCTGTGATACCTGTCACTTGACTAAATTACCTATTGTTTCAACTTTTCAAAACTGTCTCAGCACAAGCCAGGAGGGCTCTGACAGGCAAGTGGCTACATGCTTCACCCCTTGCACATAAACTGTTGACCAAATCTGAGACTAGGAGTGTATTCAGCCGCACCTAGGCTCCTCTGTCTGAGAAGAAGTTTAGAAAGCAAGACTCTGAACCTCATGATCAATGGGAGTTCTTTCCCTGCTTGCCACTTACCAGACTCCTTGAAACCCTTTAACCCTTTAACCTGAGACAAACATACCCTGACTTTTATAACTAGGAAATAAATACTGAATAGGAATGGCATATTCCAATTCACTAGTTGTCCATTTAGCTAGTGCAGTAGTAGATATGCCCCTCAGATGCACACAAGCCAAACTTAATCATATGGAGTCACCTAGTCACAGCTCAGAGACTTGATGCATTATCAAAGACTTTATTAATTATTCCCTCAAGGATCTTTCATTCTCTATTCAGTACCTTCCTCTCTACTGCTCTGACTTTATCAAAGCTAGGAATAGGACCTCCCTCTCTGTGTTGTTAAGATCAATCTTCTTCAATCTCAGAAAAACTCTTCCTTTCAAATGCACCTATTTCAGACGGTAGTGAATATGAACATCATCATATTCTCAGGAGCTAAGTTACGAACATACTTTCACATGCCTTACAGTAATGTTTTTAAATAAAAACTTACAACAAGTAAGAACTTGTCTAAAGTTAGCTCCAAAATAAAGTGGATTTCTGTGTAATGCCTTAGACTTCCATATTTATTTACAATTTCTAGTTGCAACTCCAGAATTCAGTAAGAAAGGGGTCATAATAAGGTTCTAATTATTGTGTGAAAAACAGGTGGAGAAACTATTTATTCTTTTTTACTATTTATTTGTTTTCTTTGAAAAATAATCAATTAGTAAACAACAGAAATCAATTCATTTATGAAAATGAAAAGCGCCAGGTCTGTACTTATGCAGTGTTGTCCCATCCCCCTCAGCTAGAAAGGAGAAGGTGATCTTTTTAATTCTCTGCACTGTACTGAAGAATGACCAAGAGGCTTGATTAAAAACAAAGCTTTACTTGGAATGGCAGTGGAATTACAAAAGATGATAATTTTACAACTTCATAACACTACTTTTAGTGCAGGGGGGTTGGAAACAGGTATCAACTTGGCAAGGGTTTCAACAACACAGTGTCTGATTTCAGAAAACCACAGAATATAGCAGGTTAACAAACTTACAACTTTACCCTTGTGTGCCCAGAAAATCAGAGGTGGATAAGAAAAAGAAAGGAGAGATAAGACAATAAATAAGAGAAAAGATATCACCACCCTTGGACCCAGTGCTAACCTCTGAGCTGATGGTCAGGGTCCTCCGGTGGTGGGCGCACACCTTGTGGTCATGGCTTTCTGGTAGTGGACATGCACAGCAAGGGGCTGCACCCTGCTCCTTTTGTGTCCTTTAGGTACCTGTCTCATAGCTTCCCTAAAGTTGTCAAAAATGAGACAGTGGGTGTGGGGAGAGTCTTGGTGGTCTCAGACTCTCCCCACCCTCCAAAGGCCAGTGCCTAACTTCCTTGCCTATGTGACATAAGTGGGGTTTGCAAGCCGGCACCCTGCCTCCATGGGGTTTCACTCATCTTCCAAACTCTCTTATCAAGATGAGCATGTTTCCAACACACAATGCCCAATTTAGGAATTTGCTTAATTCATGCATCTGTATCAATTTCTTAGGATGGATGTTTGCAACAATTGTCCACCACAGCCTATGGATGTTTGTGACAACTTTCTCCCTGGCCTGGGGCTGCCCAAGTGCCAACAACCTAAAAGGCAAAATTCATTCCTATGTGAGATCCAGACACAAGGTTTCCTTGCCAGTTCTATTTTTTGCTACTACCATAGCCCATCTTTTCAGAGAAAGTCTAAGTAGATTCCAAAGTTAATTTTGTGGTCTTTCTCCAGTCATGCATTTACCATATGTGGAACATTAGAAGTTGACTGAAGTGCTTGTTATCAAGCTTTGGACATGTGTATCTAGGGTCTCAAACAATACAGAATCTTACCTAGGATTCACTATTAGTTAATGCTGTGCAACAGTTTCATATTTCCAATGAGGTGTTATGAAAAGAACAAAGAAAAAGCAGGAAAATTAGCAAAATATAGCAATATAATGTAACTCATTAGCACAAAGAATGTAATTAAAACAATGGAGAGCTTTTCATCACCAACAAGTTAAATATCTCCTTAATACATAATGGTGAGAAGTTGTAACATCCCATAGACAATCTAGAGGAACATTTTGCTCCAAGATGACAAATAAAATCATCCGGAGCATCCATCATTTTTAAGACACACAAGAAATCCAAACAGTGGAGAAAAGTGCTGCACTGTGCCCTGGTGGACAAACACAAATAAGTCATTTGTATTCTGATCAGTTCAAATAGCCTAATTAAGGAATTTCCCCATTTTTTTTAGTGCAAAATGTGTATAAAACGATCACATAGTTTCCAGTATTTAAAATTTTACATTCATACATTATTTCAGGGTGGGTTTTATTACCTTTTCAGTCGCATACACTTTACCAGGAACATCTGAAATTCTGTGTCGGTTAACTGATCGTCATGATCTTGAGAATGGGGGGATTCTGCTCACTCTTTGGATGATGTTCTGCTGCATTTCTCTGCAAATTTTCTTTCAGTTATAACTGTCCTTATTATAAAATGCATGTAGGATGGGAAGAATGACGAGACCACAAATACGTAATTGGAAGAAGGGCAAGCCAGGAAGATGCTAAAGAATGCTTTGTCTAATACACTGAATATTGGCTAAATGAAAGCTGCCAATGAAAATTTAAAATGCTCTCCTACACAGTAATGAACTAAATGAAACATTTAAGGAAATAACACAGAATAACCCTATGGTCTACTTCTTGCTCACAGACGTTTACTGGATTCTGGGACTGAAGGTACTTTCGTATTCTTGTTCATCATTCAGACTTGCAGAGAGGTGTTTGCCCTTCCTTTTCAAAAGAAAAAAAATTTAAGAAGAGGCAGGATTTCTTAGATGAGGTACAGCACTTTGCCAATACAATAATCTGGGTTTTGGGAACATAGCTAGTACCATCACTTTAGTATATTTAGTCAGAAACTCTGTATCACACTGGGTGAAACCAGTAGCTCCAGTTCCCGTGCTGCGCAGTGCACATCTACGGTTCATGTTTTAGTCACATCATAGCACCACACCAGAGCATCTTCCTTAAAAAGTAATTTTGAGGATCTGTAGAGCACATAACATGTCCACCATCTTCAGAGACATCAGCTTTGAGACCTTAACTTGTAGGTACTGCAGTACCACTCAAGAGAAATTATCTCACTCCAGAGTAAGAATCAATAAGGCAATAACAGAGCCAGATCATTTACAATATCAAGACATACGTGCTGGCTGTGATGACCAATTTGTTTCACTGGAAGGAGCTTTCATGGCTATATCAAAACTGGAACAAATAGCATGTATTTAAGTGCCAGGTTTATCACAAGTATAAAAGACATTATTCTAACTCAATGTCTCTTGAGTAAAAGGTCGTTAAGAAGCTTAGCTACTGCAAACACCTCCTTTTACTTTTAGAATTCTGTCTTTATTGCTTGATGCATATTGATTTATTGAGAAGTCCAGATGGTTACTATCCACTTGGACAAGTCAGCTCACAAAAATCTTGAAATCCATTTTGAAATACCATATGGACTATTTTGTTGTTGAAAAGCAAGCCAGTTTGGGGGTTTCTTAGAATGAGAAACTAATCCTTTTTCTCAATGGGGAAAAACAGACAAACACATAACTATTTTGGGAGCCAAAATCAGTATATGAAAGTGTGGGTCCTTATATTCTGTACAGATTATCTTTGCTCTGTGACCATATACTTGAAAGTAAAATTAAGGTCTGATATAGACAAAACTGCCACTATACTTTTGTCTGAAAACCTAACAGAGTCCAACACATACTTATTCATGTATTCATGTGAGTAGAGTGAATTGATTTACTAGTGTCTGTTTAATCCTTTAAATATCACCCTTCCTCACAGTGTGCTACTTCATTTGATTTTGGTTTTATTTCTTAGATGGATCACATTGTGAATGTCAATTTTGTCAGATGGACAGGAATTTTTGTAATTTTGGGACAATTTCCAGCTACAAGATTTACAGCTGGCAGAGAAAATAGCTATGTTTCTTTTTAAACTGTATTTGGTATTGAAAGAAACTGCTCAATTATTAGCAGTATAACTTTAAGACTTTAAGCCACAGACCGGTAATTTTCCTAACGGAATTTAATGGGGTAAGAAGGAAAGTCTTGCAGGTTTAATGAAATGTATCTGTACAAGACTCAACTTGATATAAAACATTTTAAACTGTACATTAAAATGCATTGCCTTTCAGCCACTAGAATAGAAACACTGTATAAACACCCTTTCAAAATGTTCATTTTTCTGCCTTTTAAAGAAGAGCTGTTTCAAGTTGCAAGTGCCAGCCATGGAAAAAGCCATTTCTTTAATGGGCAGATATTCACAAAACATAAAGTCCTAATAAAAGAAAAGAAGATAAAGTTTCTTTCTGAAAGCTGGAAAGCTGTTAATTGTGGTAGTAAAAGAAGAAAAAATAGAGAGAATTTGTTGTTCCTTTATTTTTTTGGTGAACAAGAAATAATGTCATTGATGTTTGTCACTTATTATAGTGAAGTCCAACTTTCCGATGCTTTAGCCTTCCTCGTGCCTGTCTTAGTGTGTGAACAGGGGCCTGAGGCAAAGCACAGGTCATATAATGACTTGGCAGTTCTTCAGAAGGGCTAGCCAGCAGTCCAACACTCAGATGCTTGTACTACTATGAAATGCACAGTTGAACTAACATCACACCTGTTCCAGAGGAGTACTACTTTGAGAAATAATTATTTCTATTTGCTCCCTATTGTATTTTTTCTTGTGGTTTTTTTTCCCAATTATTATCATTCATCAACCTCAGAATATAAAACAGTATGAAAATCCAGAAGAGTAATTGATGGTAAAATTATCTTGTGTTTTTATCAAGTAAACCAACATTTATTAGTTCAGTACTGAGAAAACTGTAAGCCATAATGAGATAATTTCAATAAATAAATACATTTTGCCACACATTTACGTTCACTCTCTAGACTTTGATTGCACTACTATAAATGTCTTCAAGGATCACAACAGAATGAGGCCAGGGGGAATAAGGAGTAGGAGTAGTGTCTGGAAGCAAATACTTAAATATAAAATAGGGACTAGAAAATTTGTCTTCATTCATTTTTGTGTCTTACATATTCAAGGTCTATATGAACCAAAGTCAGCAGTTCATGGTTAGCAATCCTTCCCATATATTGGTTCACTGGTCAGGAATCACAAAAACCATCTGCGGCCACTTTAGAACTTTTACAAGTCAGCAAGTCAAATTATGGCATGTGTAGAGTATTTCACTTTTTTCTCATTATGTATGGTGTAACTCTGGATGCTATTTAGGTATGATGACACTGCTCCTCTATCAAACTTTTTCTGAAAAGGAAATAGAAAAGGTATTTCCCCAGAACATATTGTATATTTTTTCACTATTTGATAGAAATGGCCTAAATGAAGAAAAAATCAACATAAAAAAAAAAATTTAAGGAAAAGTATGTAGTTTAGATACAGTTTTCAATATGTAGGATGCTAAAAAGCTCTAGAAGTGCTGGAGTGTTAATACAGGGTCAATGAGATTGAATCTAGTTGCCTTAAAATCCTTTTTCAGCAGAGGAAACACATCATCTGTCACTGTCATTAAGCCCATTTTATTATCTCAGTTGGATTTCAAAAGCCACATTCAAAAATGTTTCATCTCTTGAAACGTTTTCGGTCTTTAACCACTGTTGCTGTGTGCAGAAGAAGAATCCACTGCGTATCACACAGTGTGTCTGTAAATTTAGGCTTGAAACTTCAGCTCAATGACCTATGTATTAGAAAGCTGCCACCACAGGATACAGCTTGAGTGTCCAAAGGTTTATGGCCAGCGTCTAAACGAAGCAACAAGCATACGGATCTTCTTACAAAGATGCTATCTTCCTCTTCTGTGCTGTGAAATATCCACTGAATGTAACCTGGGAAAAGAACTGAACAGCATTGAGGAGCAGAAAATCGTTAATAAATACAAGTGCAAAAATACAGAATAGAAATTCTGTATTGATACAAAAGTCGTAAGTGCATCTGTGCTGCAATTGAGACTTCATTTATGCTTTTGTTGCAGACATCTGGAACACAGTTACGACAGGGGCAATGCAAATCTGACCCACCAGTGCAATCTTCCAATACATTGTAATACACCAATACATTGTAATCACTGATTCCAAACACTCGTGACAGGTTGTCTGGAAGTACCTTCAACAAACATCTGGCCTGGAGGCAGCCCTGCATCCATTTTGTGATATTTTTCTTGTATACTAGCACAAAAGGCCAACTTAATTGCAAAGGATCAAGACCTAGAGGTAAATGTGAAACATTGTTACTTTTTCTCAGTGCAGCTATCCTGACACAGCAGACAGTAATCCTGTTCTATGCTACATGGCTCTCCATAGTGAGGAAAGCACTGTATTCACCACCCATACACAGCTTGTTATGCAAATAAACCCTGTGCTCTAATCTAAGTCAATGAGACAAAGAACCTTTTCCTTTGCACGAACAATTCCCTGAAAAACCCAATATATGCTAAAAATAACTTGTTTTTTACACATTTGAAGCTGCATCAACTCTTCTGTAAGCCATCCTTAATCTCAATTAAAAAGTACTGTTGTTGCTTCAACTCTGACAGGTCCTACAGAGTGCCAGCATGCTATAACTAATGCAAAATAATTTTCTTTCTCTTCACTTTCTCACTACCTATCACTCTCAAAAGTCTCCTATCTCTTCAAAGTTTAAAAAGGTTAGTTAGGTGACCCTGCTTCGGCAGGAGGGTGGGACTAGATGACCCACAGAGGTCCCTTCCAACCCCGAACATTCTGTGATTCTGTGATTCTGTGGGTTTTGCAGTATGCTCTAAGAGCCCACAATAGAAGAGAGAATCCTGTACTGAAGGCACATGGATTGTATGGAAAGTACCATACCACAAACCTCTGCTTCAGTTTCAAGAGAGTCTGAATATTGTCAGCATTTGCCTGGTATGGCCCTTTATATTTCCGTTGAGTTTACAGGTTTGTCAAGTTTACTTGCCATTCACAAACATTACATATATTTTTTTCTCCTATAAGCAGTCTTCTTCTGTACAACGGAATTTGTTTGACAAATGTTATATGGCCAAGATCTCAAGAAACCTGTTGTGCATTTTAGAAGCTTAAATTCTTCAGATAATGTTTGCGAATGAGATAAAATTTCCAGACTGACTTTTTCTTCAGTTTTCCTGAAAATACGTACAAAAAGAGATTTTAAAATGAACTAACTTAAGGTATATTGCAAACTAGGAAGTGCACATCAGTTTTCTTCTTTAAAGACTGTCCTTTCAGATATTTTACTGCATACAAGAATTCTATTTTTAGATTAAACTCTCTGTTCCTCCTTGTCAGGCTTGGTATTACCTTAAAGTACATTTGCTGTTTCCATTGATTTCCATTATCAATCACTTAATCTATTTTAGAAATTGTAGTTGATAAAAAGGTAATTAAAAAAAAAGGTAACTACAGACCATTGTTTGGTTCAAGCAAGTCTGAAAGGCACTTTGGACTGTATCTTAAAAACTATAAAACTGTATGCAAGAACACTGAACAACATCATTAAAGGGAGAAAAAAGAAAGTAATAAACATACAGAAGTACAGCTGCACAGGTATATAGGATGGCTGCAAAGCTGTAAAAAATAACCTAATATCAGACCAATCCCTGTAAATCTACTTTGCTCAGCCTCTTTTTCATCTGCTCAACTGTGTTATAATAAGAGCTTTCATATGGTGACCATGCAAAAAAACCACCAATTTTTTCACATAAACAAACAGTCTAAGCTTAGCAGAGGAAAGCACAGAAGGCAGTAAGGTAACAGTTGTGAGCCCAGCTATCAACAACTACAAATATTTTTTTTTTAATATGTTGCTCCAGCTACATACAAGACTATATAAAATATTCTGACCTGCCCCTGACAAATTATTGTTACTCTTTACACATCATTTATATCTATTTCTTACAATAAAGCAAGTAGGAAAGTATGACAAGTGTAAGCAGAAGAATAAAGTGTCAGTGCATTTGAAAGGTGTAACAACTCCTTTAAAACTTCCACACATATTTTTTGACTTTCTTAAAGTTTTTACCTGCATTGTATGCCACTAGTTAGGGATAAAGCATACTCCTCTTGTCTCTGGCTGAAAATGTATTCCACAGCCTTCCTAGCATGGATGGGACACTTCGGTACATTGATCCCTTTCATATGCTCTAGGAACGGTTTTGAACTTGGAAGGAAAATCTGAACAGGCTAAAACAGGGTAAACAGCTCACATACGTGGCGTTTGAATTTGGCTGTACATATACATAGGTGTGTGTGTATATAGAGAGAGAACTATGTAATAGATAATAGTATATATTTTGTATAAATTTATTTATACAAACTTTATATAATTTTAGATACATTACATATGTTTTACCTTCTTGTTTTCATCAAGAAAGTGAGATAGTCCAACAGGAAACCACAGACAGTTTGACTTTGGCAGGGATCGGGAAATGATAAACAGAAGGCAAGTCTGTTGCGAAAATCGGATGGGCTTGGTCTTCAACGTGTCTTTGCTATCTCTCACCTTGGCAAAGGTCTTAAAGGACACAGTCTCCACAGGGATGTTGTGACTTTCTCATCCTTGATTTTCTGGCTTAGAAGTAGGAAATAAGCTGCACCATCTCAACTGTCAAATAAATACATTGCTTTCCCTGGTAAGAGCAGTATCTTCCATCAAAATATGTAAGAGACTTAGCTTTATCAGACTGGAGCTGAATTATATAGCTCATCTCCTGATGCTCTTTTTTCAAAGAAGTCATCTTAAATCATTTCAAGTATACAACATTTTTGTAGTTTATATTAAAAAACTTCCAAATGTATACTGTCAATACTAAATTTCTCAGATCAAATTCTTACCAAAATATGCAGATTACAAAAACTGGTCTGTATTTTTGGTACTCTAAAGTAGATATCAAACATATCAGAAGGTTCTAACAAAGCACACATTGATGGATAAAATTAAAGCACACACAGCAAAATATCTGCAATATTAAAACCATTTAAAACTCCACAATCTGAGAACATGAAAATGTCTAAAGTTCCTAAACACATAATCTACATGAAAGTAGATTCAATTTTTTGAACTGTTGAAGATTCTTTTATAGGACACATAGGTTTGAAAGGATCTCTTTCATCCTACCCTCTGCTATCCCAGACAGATACTTCACCTAGTCTTTTTCATAAATACATTGAGTTCAAAACTTCAATCTCATGGCAGAAACATCACAAACGACTCTTTGGCATTGCTTCACCTGTCAAATCTCAGTAACAAATAAATAGCCATGCCACTACTAACTACGGTTTAAAGAGCTTTCTTTTACAACTAAAACAAAACAATGGAAAACAAACTAAAGAGAAGTTTTGGAGAAGTTTTCTGCTGCCTGCCTTTCTAGAAGGAAACATGGGGCCATGCAGACTCAAAGACTTCTGCTTTGTTAAGTGTGACGTTTGTTTGTCTTCCTGAGACGGGGCTTCCAGAAATATGTGCTCAGACTTTTGCAAAGATGTTTGTATTCTGTTCTAGTTTATTCTATTACCTCTTTGAAAGATGGAGGCAGAAAGGAGGCATGAGTAGCACTTCAGAAGATTATGACAATACTTTTCAATCTACACTTGATCTATGCAAAAGACCATATCCTGCTAAAAAAAGGATTTTTTTTTTTCATTGAAAAAAAGACATTTTTACCTCTTGCCTTGGCAAAATACAGCTGAAAAACAGAAAGAAGGATATAGCAGAACTGGTATTTTCACCATTGCCCTGTGCAGTCACATTTGCTGCTGTTCTCCTTCTCCAGCAGACAGGAACTCTTTCAAGATGCAAGGCTAGAATAGCAAGGTTTCTATTTTCACCTGGCTATATTATTTTTTCTTAACAAAGCAGAGTTACACACTGATCAGGCAACAGAGTACAGCAGATTCTATATGCATTTATCTTTCAAAATATAAGTGAGCCACTATATGTACTTCAGTAGCTTAGAAACAGATTAGACATTACACTGATCATAAAACAGGTAATGATTACAGTTTTTCTGGAAAGTCTTGGTCACAAATCTGTCAGGGCAGGATCTGAGTATCTGAAAAAATGATAGCATTGCAGCTTCATGATAAGGTATCTCATACTGTGCTATATATCTTTACCTCTTGAAAACAGGATTTGATAGTGAGATACACCTGTGATTATATATGTTGAATACATAGACTAGGTCTGTTCTGTTTCCTACAAATTGCATTGCTGCAGCCAATTGCAGCCATGTATTTTTCCACTGAATGTCCCAGAATAATGCAACACATATGATGGCAAATCTACTCATGCAGACAAAATACGATTTTCTATAAATTTTTCATTAAAAATAATTTTCATTTAAAAAAATGGACACTATTGACTGGATTACTAGGTGTATGGACCTACATTTTCACTAAGAGCCAATAGAGATACGTACCACGATATGTCACAATCTCACAACATGTCCGTTAACTGACATCTTTGCAATGGTCTGTCATCTGTCTATCATCTTTAGGTCATGGAAATCAGTGAAAGCACTGGATGGCCTGAAACAGGCAAACAGTGCACCCATCTGCAAAAAGGTCAAAACAGTGATCTCTGACACTACCAGGCAAACTGGTCTTTCTTCCGTCCCTGAAAAGATTCATGAAACGTCCTCATGGAAATGGTTTCCAACCTCAAGAAGGTGAGTGGGAAAAGCCAACATGGATTTACCAATGGCAAATCTTGTTTAACCAGCCTGTTTGTCTTCTATGATGAAGCAAGTTGCTTAATGCATCAAGGAAGAGCCATGGCATCACTTATATTGACTTTAACAAGGTTTTTGACACAACGTCCCACAACTTCCTTGCCAACAAGCTGGTAACTAATTAACTGGAGAAGAGGAACACCAGAAGGGTGGAAAACTGGCTAAACTGCTGACCTCAAAACGTTGTGGTCAATGACTCAAAGTCTAATTGGCATCCGGTAGTAAGCAGATCTCCTCAGGGTCAATACTAGGTGCAATATTCTTAAGTATCTTTATAAATTACTCAGACAATAGCACTGAAGGAACCATTTCCAAATATGTGTATAATAACAAATTAGAAGAAAAGGTGGAAGGAAGGACTCTCCTATACAGAGCCATTGACATTGACAGGAAAGAAGACTGGGCCAACAAAAATAACATGAGGTTTACCAAGTGAAATATAAAGTCCTTCACCTGGAGTCAAAATCCCAAGATGCAGTAAAAGCTGGAACTGTCCTGATGGGCAGTAGCACTGTTGGATAGGTCCTCAGGGTCTTGGTGGGCAACGGTGAGTTCTAGTATCATAGAATCATATCATCTAAGGCCATCCATGTCCTGGACCACATCAACAGGAGTACAGTCAGCCCATCATAGAATGTGGTTACCCAACTCTGCTTGGCTTTTTTAAGGCCACATTTGGAGTAATGTTTCCAGTGTTGGTCCCCCAGTTCAAGAGACACACTAAAAAATTGGAGGGTCCAGCAGAAGACAGACACCAGGATGATTAAGGAGTTCGAGAACACTGAAGAAAGATTTGAAAAAGAGGGTTTTTTCAACAGAAACAGGACTTGAGGGGAATCTAATGACAATCTTTCATTCCCTAAGTAGAGAGAAATACGGACATGCTCCCTTCACAAGCAAGCACATTGACAGGGCAACAGGAGGCAGGCATGAGTTGCTTCAGGTGAAATTCTGTCTGGGTGTAACAAAAAAAACTGTTCACTATGAGACCAGTGAAGTACGGCAACAGGTTGCCTAGAGAAACAGTGAAATCTGCTTCACTGGAAATATGCAAGACTCATCTCAACAGAATCACAGAATCACAGAATGTTCGGGGTTGGAAGGGACCTCTGTGGGTCATCTAGTCCAACACCCCTGCTGAAGCAGGGTCACCTACAGCAGGCTGCACAGGACAGCGTCCAGGCGGGTCTTCAGTATCTCCAGAGAAGTAGAATCCACTACCTCCCTGGGCAGCCTATTCCAGTGCTCCGTCACCCTCAGAGAGAAGAAGTTCTTCCTCATGTTCAGATGGAACTTCCTATGTATCAGTTTGTGCCCCCTGTCCCTTGTCCTGTCACTGGGCACCACTGAAAAGAGTCTGGCCCCATCCTCCTGACACCCACCCTTCAGATATTTATAAGCATTTATGAGGTCCTCTCTCAGCCTTTTCTTCTTCAGGCTGAACAAGCCCAGCTCCCTCAGCCTTTCCTCATAGGACAGATGTTCCAGTCCCCTCACCATCCTCGTAGCCCTCCGCTGGACTCTCTCCAGTAGATCCTCATCTTTCTTGAACTGGGGAGCCCAGAACTGGACACAGTACTCCAGATGGGGCCTCCCTAGGGCAGTGTAGAGGGGAAGGAGAACCTCCCTCGACCTACTGGCCACACTCTTCTTAATGCACCCCAGGATCCCATTAGCTTTCTTGGCAGCCAGGGCACACTGCTGGCTCATGGTCAA
>Ga0065711_1042843_pt1 | contig 15101 bp, 8 predicted proteins | sample Hoacrofraction12_FD_59098 | JGI IMG/M metagenome (GOLD analysis project Ga0065711, IMG submission 59098) | Hoatzin crop microbial communities from Cojedes, Venezuela - Epithelial fraction 12 v2 (version 2) | ecosystem: Host-associated > Birds > Digestive system > Esophagus > Crop | place... | reverse complement strand
CCGACGGCTGCGCCGGTCTCGCTCCCCGCCCCGGGGCGGCCCGCAGCCGCGCCGCCATGCTGCCCAACACGGGGTAAGCCGCCGCAGCCCTCCGCTCTCCCTCCACGCCCCTTCCCCCTTCACCGCTCCTCAGGCTGCGGGCAGAGCCGCGGGGCTGGGGGCGAGGGTCGCTGTCCCCTCGGCGGGGCGTGGCGGGGCGGCGCGGACCGGCTCGTCGTGCCGGAGGGTGCGGGTGCGCCCGTAATGGCGGGCTGCTCCCCTCAGGGGCCGCGCGGCCCTGCCGGGCTCCGGTGGTAGCGCCGGGGCCGGGCCGAGGGCTGCCGCGGCGGAGGGGCTGCGGCCGGCCCGGGAGAGGACGGGGCAGGGGGGACTGGCAGAGGCCTGTGGATCTGCGGGCAGCGCTGGGCTGCGTCCTTGAGCGCAGCGTTTCGCAATGGCAGGAGTTACTGGACGGCCTGCAGCTCAGCGGGGTGGTGTGTCTGACTTTATCATAGACATTCAACTGTTCTTCTCTCCTGCTCCAAGGCAGTACCTTCTTACCTGGCAGTCAGATTGTCGTCCAGCGTAGGGACTTAATTCTGCCTCTCGTCAGAGCCGGCACTGCTAGCAGCCAGGGAGATAAGTTGGTGTTATTTGTTACTGGAAGTTATAAACAGGATTGTTATTAACATACTTGTAAGCGAGCTGTAAAAAGTGTCTCTGACGTGGCCTGCAGGCATCTCTGTCAGCAGTCGTGCCTGGCGAGGCAGGAACCTGCCTTCACTTTTGCCAGGACCCCTGAGACTGCAGGGCACCGAGGTGAAGTTGGCATTTTCTGCCTGACTAGCAGAATTCAGCGGTGAAGGAAGCGGTAAAGGCGCAAACTTCACAATACAGGTCGTAAGCAGTTGTACATGAGCGCAGGCTTTAAAAACTTGCAAACTGTTGGGCTGCTAAGCGAATTACAAAATAGATTTTAAGACTTGCAAGCTGCTCAGCTTGCTTAGGAGACTAAAATGTTCTAAATTCTGGACAATTCTTTTGGGGATACGGAATAATTATTATAAGAGGTTGGTGCATCTGTGGAAGGTGTCACACCAGCTTGCAGTGGATAAATGAAACTTCTTGAGTGAGACACGGCTAGAAGTAACATTAAAGAAGCAGCAAGAATGTTTAAAAAAAAGAAAGGGAGTGTGAGCGATAGTATGAAGTCAGCTTAGTGTTTCAAGGGGGATGAAGTGAAAATAAGTCTTTCCTGCTAGTAGGGCTTTGCTTGTTTTGGTGAACACTATTTCTGTGGGCAGTAGGGATAGAATTGAAGGAAGGGAGCTCCAGAGAGTGAATGTAGTCAGGGGTGATTGTAAGCCCAGGGAGAAAAAAGAGATTCATGCAGGCTGGAGATGCCATTGAGCTGAGAAAAAAAAAGACTTGAGGGTGTTGGCCAGTGTAGGGGAGTGCTGGAGGGGTCAACTAGCGAGAGCGTAACTGGAGTGAATGGGATATGTTCCCTGACATTTTGAATAGAGTAATAATTTGTGAAAAGGAATTGAGTCTACGGCTGGCTCTTCCAGATTGGATCATCAGATAGTTCAGGTTGGATGGGAGCTTGAGATGTCTCCAGTCCAACATCTTGCTGAAAGCCAGGTCAGTTGGGAGATCAAACAGTGTTGCTCAGGGCTTTGTCCGTTTCAATCTTGAACACCTCCAAGGCTGGGAACAGCTCCGTTGCCTGCTCTGTTGCCTGACTGTCATCATGGGGAGGACAGTCTTAACCTCTCCAGTTCAAACCTTTCTTCTTTCTTTTCGAAAGGGCCTGTTGCTTCTTGTCCTCCTGCACTGCACCACAGCATGTATGCTTGGCTCCATCTCATCAGTCACTGCTAGGTATTGAGGGGCTGCCACTAGGTCCCACTATATCCGTCCTCCAGGCTGAACTGGCCCTCTCGCACAAGTGCAGAGCCTCCAGCCTTCTCTGTTGCTCTTCATGGAACTTGCTCCCATTTGTCGGTGCTTACCTTGTATTGAGGGACCCAAAATTCGTCACAGGATGTAAGTGTGATCTTGTGAGTGCCAAACAGAGGGTCATAATCCCTTCCCTTGACCTTCTGGTTATGTTGTCCTTGCAGCCCAGGATGTGGCTGGCCTCTGTTGCCAGGCTCGCTGCTGGCTCATGTTCACCTTGCTCTCTGCCAGGTCCACCAAGGCCTTTTCAGCAGAGCTCTCCCCGGCTGCTCAGTCCCCAGCCTGTGTCATTGCGGGGACTCAATTTCATCCCAGGTGCAGGACCGTGCATCTGTCCTTGCTGAATTTCATGAGGCTCCTGTTCATCTAGCCTGTCGGGGACCCTCCGGATAGCAGCCCTGCCCTCAAGCTTGTGAACCAGTCGTCATCCACCACCAGGGCATTTTGTCATCTTCCAGTTGTTGATCAAGATGTTAAACAGGACTGGTCCAGGAGTAGAGGTGGTACCCCACTTGTTACCGGTCTCTGGGCAGAGTATGGCTTACTAACCATCACCCTCTGAACGTGACCAGCCGATCGGTTTTTTGCCTGTCGGGTTGTACAGCTGTCCAGACCAGAATACCTTAAACTGGATGCAACAGTATTGTGAGAGATGTTGCTGGCAGCCTTGCTTTCACCCACCCCATTGAGCAGAGGGCCTGCTTTTGCTACCAGCATAGCAGCAGAAGCCCCTGTGCCCTTGACGTCCTTCACACGCCTCAGCTGCAGGTGAACTTTGATTTTCCAGACACCACCCCACATGCCCAGGTGATATTTCTCATTTGTCCTTCGTGGCCTGTCCTTGCTCCTGCTCCCTGTGTGACCTGTTTACATGGGTGCTGAGTCACGAGTTCCCTGTGTAGCCATGCCACTCTCCTGGTACATCTGCTGGTCTGCCTGAATGGATCACTCTTGCCCCTGGAGGGGCTTGAAGCCCTGCCAGCTTTCCTCAGCTGCTTTCTGCTCCAGAGCTGCCTCTTCGTAGACCCCGTTTACCTCTTCCCTGACTAAGGTGAATTCTGCTGACCTCAGGCGGGTTGGTTGAAGACAGATTCTGGCCTTATTTGACTGAGTTTTACAGCCTCACTGCATATTGTAGAGATGAACTTTCTGCTCTGTGCATGTGACTTGACTCTCGGCAGCAGTGTTTTGTGATTCGCAGTGCTGTTTTAAAATTTTTCTTACTGTACCTCTCTGGGACCCAATTTTGCAGAGGAAGGTTGTTTGAAATGGCATCTGCAGGGCTTCATTGACTTCCTGGGACCCCGCAGATGTCTAACTGTGCCACTGCAGGGGAAGATCCCTGCCCCTCGCTGCTCCATCCCCATTTTCTGCCTTCTAAAAGTTCTTGCCCTACTAGAGAGTGTTTTGGAGAGGGATGCTCTCAGATTGGAGGCAAGAAAAGGACACCTGGAGAAACAGTAGTAAGTCAAGTCTGGCTCAGACTGACAGGAAAACTAGTGCAAGCTTGAAGTCTGGTGTATAATGTTGGTGACGTGAGTGAAAAGTGAAGTTGCTGTAGCATGTAGTTCATATGCAGTGGGGTTGAAAACTTGCACCTCTTGGTTTTTTCCACTAAGTTATGGAACACAACATAAGCTTTATGCAGAACACTGAGATGCATGTTCCTTCATATGGAAAACTGTGGTCTAAGAGGCTTCATTGTCGAGAGTGCTTTGAACTGGAGTTGATATTTTGCTTTTCAAAAATTCAGTGACATTGTTTATGTAAGCCAGACATCCTTCTCACACTCTGAAACTTGATAGTTTCTCTAAAGATTTTCATTGGACCCATTTTTTGGGGGGACCCATTAGATTAAATGTAGTAAACGAGAAACTGTTGAGTTCAGTGTAAAACCTTTAAAAGAAATAATTGTCATTTCTGAAAATCAAGTTTTGCACTTGTGTGTAACACCCTGCATTAGCATTGTGGTTCTGAACTTTATACTACATTGACACTGCAGTTTCTTGGGTTTAGGGGGCTGTGACTAGTAAATTACAGAGAGCTGTGTAGGTGTGTTGTCTCATCAGAAACTCAGATTTTGTTTCTCCAACTTACTCTTTTTGCATTGTTGGAGAACGTGGCAGCTCTGTTATAAATGTGTGTTGGATCATTTTGCAAAAGGGGAGAAATGTAGTTGGGTGGCCTGTATAACCTTCTTGCTTTATAGTGTTTGCAGACTTGGAGAGTTGTCTTACCTTCAGTGGTACTGTACTTTGCTGTAGCGGTAGCTGTTCCTTTTGCATTTAGGGGCTGCTTTCTCAGTAAAATGATGAAGGCATTTGTCTGGTTGTGAGACTGCACTAATTACTTTTGCTCTCAAAGAGTGTCAAAAGTCAATGATTTACAGGTTTTGCTTTATTGTCCCTCTTCTTTATCCTCCACTTGCCCCTTCAACTTTAGGAAACTAGCAGGATGCACTCTCTTCATCACGGGCGCAAGCCGAGGCATTGGCAAAGCCATTGCTTTGAAAGCTGCCAAGGATGGTGCAAACATTGTGATAGCTGCTAAGACAGCCGAGCCTCATCCTACTCTTCCAGGGACTATCTACACTGCTGCAGCAGAGAGTAAGTTCTGAGAAGTGAGGGTGGGTTTCAGGTGCTGGGCTGGGTGTATGCCCTAGCTGAATTGTCACGTCTCTCTTAGCTCCGATTCACCTTTAATAAAAGAAGCTCAGTGATTCTCTTGCTTCCCAGGAGTGCTGGCAGGTACCAAAAATGTTGCTGTAATGTGTGTGTATAAATGTGAAAATGCTATGTTAACTCAGATGTGTGTACCATACACATTCTCAGTGTTAAGATTTGGGTTTGGCTTCCCTGTTCTTTATGCAATGTGTAAAAAGGTTGCAGTTTGAGAGCAATTTTTCAGTGCCTTCTTGAAGCGTGTCACCCAATGGGAGGTTCTCAGGTTCATCCTATTTGTTTGGTCTGACAGCACATTTTTAGATGTTTGATTTTTTAATTGTGCAGTTGAAGCAGCTGGAGGAAAGGCCTTGCCATGCATCGTTAATGTGAGGGAAGAACAGCAAATTATTAATGCTGTGGAGAAAGCTGTGAAGACTTTTGGAGGTATGCTAAGGTGTGGGGGAGACCTTAACAGGCAGATTGTTCAAACAAAAAGAGAAAAGAACCTCCTGCCTTACTCGTACTTTTTGTCTTATATGCTAATGTGAAATGGCTTATTTTAAAACCAGGGATTGATATTTTGGTGAACAATGCAAGCGCCATCTCTTTGACTGGCACTTTGGAAACGGAAACGAAGAAGGTCAATCTGATGATGGATGTCAATGTACGAGGAACCTACCTTACGTAAGTGCTGAGAGAGGGAAGCAAAGTAATTGTAACAAAATGTGTGATATTATCTCAGTTTGTCTGAGAAATTGTGTCTTGCTGCCCTAGAGTTGGAGTGCAAGTATTGTACATGTGCTCACAGGAAATTGCTCGGTTGTTGGCCAAATGATTTGAAATTAATATTTGCAAGAGTTAATTGCAAGTTGGAGTAAATAAGAACCTTATTTACTCTAGTCACTAGGCGTTCACAAGCCCCTCTGTGCAGGTAGGAAGCAGAAACTAGCTTATTTCAAACGAAGCTTCAGCTTGGTTTTGCTAAATTCTGTCTGCTCTTTCATTTCAACCAAAATGACTAACTCTTTGCCTACATCAAGTGCAACACCTTGTTTGTGAGCTTCCTTCTCATAACCGTCTTTCTCATCTTAAGAGATGTTAGATAACTTACCATAGATAAAAGAGAAATGTTAAAGATGTAAACGCTCTAAAGTGTTCTCCACCTACTTTCAGCTCATCAATTCTATCATTTGTTTAAATTTCCATACCAAGATTTGATTTCACAGTTCGTGTGGTCCTTATTTTGCTCATTTTTTTGAAATGGATTCAGTAGGTGGGATCATCTTTAGATTTACAGGACATCATTTGAAGTTGCTCCATTTTAAAATGAAAACTTTGATTTTGATGGAGTTGTATTAAAAAAAAAAGCCCTTAGGATGATGCAGATTCTCTAAATTTGGTTGTTACTTGATGCGATCAGGAGCTTTTGTATCGAAGTTTTACCTAGCATAGTGTCTGTCATTCTCCTTTGTGCAGATGAATCTGGTTATCAGATACTATGATTATGTTCCTTAGTGTTCTTTTGCTAAGAATCACTGAAGGGATTTTCCATTAGTGTAAGAACACACATGAATAGCAGCTTTCTGCATTAGGGAGACGTGTATAGCACATAGATTGGATGGAGGAAGAAGGAGGGTGGAAGAGCGAAAGACTCTGCTTGCAAAGTGAGGTTTCTGTGCTTCCACTCTGCGATGTCTGCTTTTGAAAGGCTGTAAGTGTAAGCGGTTCTGCGTCGGAAAGGAAAGTTGGTTTTGGAGCTTGGCATTCCCAAAAACGCTCTGTGGATATCTTTTGCTAAATCTCTGAATGTATTCCACTGTATTGCCAGTGGCAAGCTCCGTTTCCCCCTCACCTCCCAACAGCAACAATACTTCTAGCTATTCCAAATTAATGGAGAATTCTTAAAAGTCACCTTTCCTTTGGCTGCTACTCTGCCTTCAAAAGATTAAAAAGTGGGTTCTGTGTTGCTGTGAATGGAAGAATGTATGAAAGATTAATGCCTCTCAAGGAAAATTACAAATGATCTTTGTCATTACTTTTACAACTGTCAGCTGGGAAGACCTAGTGAAGCATTTCAACCTTTTCTTCCCCTTGCTTTGTATGTTGCTTCTGTTCATCGTTTTTAAAGATCTGCTTTCAATTTAATGTTGAGAAAGTTATAATAGCTAAAAAAAAACAAAAAAAAAGTGTGGGTTTTTTGTCTGTTTGGAGAAGGTAGGGAGGATGTCCCATCTTACAGAGTATACCTGTTGACATAGTCTTGGTTCCTGTGCATTAAGAAATTGAGACGTCTGTTAGAGAGCCTGACACACTGCCACTGAAGAGAGTTGAGACCCCAGGACATTTAAGCAGGTGGTAAATGATTTACTTCACTACTTTGATTTAGCAGTTGAAGGTGTCCCTTCCGTGGCCAACAAGTATGTGCAGGTCCTGTTGAAATGTGTGAATAGTAGGTCAGTAGCGTAGTCCACTGTGGTGCTGTTCTCCCTGTGAAGCTTGATTAAAAATTCTCCAGCAGAGATCAAATGCAAACATGTACCCTAGTGCTAGAAGTGAAGTGATGGTTTCTATAAAGTAAAAGTTACAATTTACAAAAAGGTGTAAATTCTAAGTTGAATGAAATAGTAATTCTTTCAGTCAGCAGAGAATAGGTTTTCAGTTTTGCTTGGAATATTTGCAATAGCCTTTTGCTATACAGTATTATTTCTTTAATGTGTTTTTAAAGAAGAAATAGGTATTTGATCAGAAGAGAATGTATTTATGACAGAATTAGGCTCTGCACTGTTAATTTCACTTGTTGCCTCGCAGTGTTTTGTTGCCCCCATCATAACTATTACAAGAAGATTATAGCTTCTGAGCATCTGGAATGTGCTCCAGTTAGCAGGAATGAATATTAGGCCTCAAATAAGTGAGCTAGGACAGATATTTTCTGTTGTTCTTTATAGTAAAGTTGAATAATTGATACAAGGGCAGAGTTGCAGCTTAGTGTTGGACTTTCATGAAAATGAAAATACTAGTCTGCTAGTATGATTTTTCTGTAATTATAGGTGTTCCATAAAATAAGAGGTGACTGGCGTGTCTGAATCTTTCTTTCAGGTCTAAAACATGCCTTCCCTACTTGAGGAAGAGTAGGAACCCCCATATCCTGAACCTCAGCCCACCTATGAATCTGAATCCCATGTGGTTCAAAAATCATTGTGGTAAGTAGCATTCAGTGCCTTTGTTGTTATTTTTTGCAAACCACGTAAATACCTGGTGAAATGTGCAGGAGTGCCAGCCCAGAATGCTAGGTCTTGTATGTTCAGCACTATATACAGACTGGCACTAACGGTTCCCCAGGGTGTTTTGTACCTAACCCGAAAGAAATGGTTTTGTGGGAAAACATAGTGCAGGTTTAGTGGCCTAATAATGTCCTTTACAGTTTCAAGAATGGTTTCAAGGTAAGAGTCTGTGCTTTTTCATGGGAGTTCTTAAGACTGCAAAATTTCTTTTGTTCCAAATAGAGATTGAAACCCGAAATCTATTTTCTTACCGATTCAGCTTCATATTTTATTTACTAGAGGTAAAGTTCAATGATGTCTTTTAAAATGGAAATTAATTTTGAGGTGGGGACTCAGTTTTGTCTTGAGGTTAATGTTGCTCGTTTTAAAACTCTGAAAAACCCTTTTGATATTGGACACTTGTCAAGTTAAACTCCTCCAGCAAGTCCCAGTTCTTTCCCCCCTAAAGTTTCCCTTCTCAAAATAGATAGATGACAAGGATTTAGAATACCCTTTTTCTTTTTTTTCCGCCTGTTTTCTGTTGAATACGAGCTTGGTTGTTAGCAGCTAGTATGCCTTAGGCCTCTTGAAAAAATTGACCACTCTTGTCAGTGTGCTTTGTATAAAAAGTACAACAATATCACCATGCAGCTAGTCTTCAGTTAGTTTTTTTTGTCAAAACATGTAGCTGTCATTTTATTTGTAATGAAAAGATGGCAGACACTTTGGATCTGCTGGGGGTGGTGGGGAGAAGGGGAAGATTTCAACTCTAGAAAGATACTGTTTTATCTGCAAAAACTTGTTTCCTTATGAGCAAATAATGTGGTTTTTCTTTCTGTCATAATTAAAGTTCTGTTGATAGAGTGTAAATTTTAATCTTTTTTATACCTCTTGTCTTAGCTTATACCATTAGTAAATATGGGATGTCCATGTGTGTATTGGGAATGGCAGAAGAATTTAGAGGAGAAGTTGCTGTCAATGCTTTATGGCCTAAAACAGGTGATTTTTTTTTTTTCTGTATTTTGTCTTCTACAGCTTGTTTATTAGACTTTGGTTATACTTCAGACTTCTTCTGGAATTGATTCAGGAGACTGAGCAGTTCTTTTGCATATTCTTTGTTCACCCTGCGTACGTGCTGGTTTTCATTCCTAGTTCTCACTAGACTGTTGCCACTTTGATCCAAACTCATCTTCAGCCAGTTTGCAACCCATTCAATCCTTCTGCCTGGCTGAAGCATCTGTGTAGTATCTGGCTTGTCTGTGCTTGTTCTCATGCACCCAGAGTTTTGATTTGGACAGAGTCACAAAAGTGTTAGCATGCTTTCATTAGTGAGTATTAAATGTCTGTGTATGTACTACTCTGCAGAATACTTTGCTAGTTAAATTACCAGGGCGTAGATGGAACTGACAGATAAATACAGATACAAATACAGAAATAATTAAAAAAAACAACCCTGTTCTAGAAGTTTTGGTGCAGTGGGCCAGCAAACAGTTGTTCGCAGAACCGTCTGCTTGCAGGTCACATTAAACTAAAGAGCTCTAGGGAAGAAAAACACCTCAATGCTCCATCATTGCATTAACTTCAATTTATTGTCTGTCGGTCAGTGGGGAGCTGGGCTGCTCTTTGAGGTTGGGTCAGCTGTTTGCCAAAGAGGCCAGTCTCTTCACCCCAAATACATCTGTGTGCAGAAATGATGCTGATGTTAAAATCAGTGAAGGCGGAGGGTAATTCTGCCCTTTAATGGTGTGGGCCCAGTTATTGTGTTATGAAACATTACAGCAGCAGAGTTTATTCTCTTAACTAGTGGAGGGAGCGAGGAAGGAAGGAAGGAAGGAAGGAAGAGGAAATAAAAATATGAATCACAGTCCTGTTCTGGAGTTAGTGCTGTCGTGGAAGATGTGTTCGTACCCAGACGCTTTTCAGTGTTTTCCTGTTAGGAGTTGTATGCATCTTTTAACTTCTAGTGTGGAAGCTTTCTGATTTCCTTTCTCGAAATTGAGGAATATGAGCAAAACTTACTTATTTCAGACAAAATCGGCTGAGTGTCCTTGCTTAAATACCCTAGGTGATACTCAGTTGAACACTAGGGTTAGTGCGTCTGACAGACCGGGTCCTTTTTTGTTGGTCTGCATGCTTGCATCCTAAATTCTCCCAGTAAATGGATGCTTTATAAGTCTGCCCACACTATGAGTTTTACCCATAGAAATATTTCGGTAAAGGATTGAGTTTTTGGATGGTAATTATATCTTTCATTATAATTATATCATCACAAAACCTGTACTGTCTATTTTGAAGAAGATAAGCTCTTCATCTTTGGTGTACTGAAGGCAACTGCACGTGTAACTTCAGGGTTTGGATTGCCTTCCTGGCAGTGAAGTGAAAGCGCACCTTTCAGTTTTTGGGGGTCTCATATATTTTAAATTTTTTTTTCCGAGAGAGGTAGAAGAAACATGTACTTGTTTCCACATACTTGCTTCTTGAGTGCTCCAGGGAAACCTCAGAAAAGTTTCAATGGAGATTTCCCAGAATCTATCTTTGTCTTTTGGAATAGAGCCATGAAACTTGGTACTTAAAGCCTTTAGCTCCCCGGACCTCATGCCCATCCCTCCTGGCTTGTCCCTAAAATGCCACTGCTAAATATGTTTTATATCTCCTCAGAATCCTGTATGTAGGAGCTATTTGGTTTTCTGTTAGCAGAGGTGATGTTTTGTCTTAGCATTTTGTGTTTTTTGGTTACTGAGTGATTAAGCAATGTAAATTGTGTCTGAGAGTTGGGGACAATAAAGGAATTAATCCAGAGTATCTCATTCAGACAGAAAGACATGGTATCAAGCTGCAGACAACATCACTAATTTGACTTGTTTTCTCACGCAAAAGGTGTTACAGGATTACCTGTGTCTTGTAAATGCACATATTTACATGCTGATAGGAACATTACATGCATCCTCCACAGCCTTCTGATTCTTCAACACCTTCTCTCTAGGATTGTGGATACACTGGAGAAAATATCCACTACTGTTGTGGAAATGAGTCAGTGGTTTTATGGGTCCCAGCATACTGTTGAAATCTAAAGAATTCTTCCTGCAGAGACCAGCTGGTTACGCTAGGTCTTTATTTTGTGATGTAGGTTTTTCCCCTACACATCTGAGTAATTTGGCCTCCTGTTTTTTGTGGCAAGGGAAAACAACCTGGGAGAATTTGTCTGCCCACTCACAAGTTTTTCAGAGGGTTGGCTAACTTCATAGGCAGAAGTGATATGAAGTCTTATGTTGCATAGATTAATACATTATTTCTGTCCAGTGTTTGCATATACTGTAGCATTCCAAATGTCAGTGTAGTACCAGTGTCCGAGATAGGGTCTGGTATTGAAGGATGTGTATGATGGTATTGATTAAACTTCTATAAAATCTGACGTTCTTACTGGAGGGGAAACCCCAGCCAAAGAAAGTAGCACCTTTCTCTGGTGCTTTAGAGTGCCACTGGGACCTTGGTAACATATTTGTACCCACTAAAATGAGTCAGAGGATAACACTGCAGAAGCTGGCACTTATTACAGATGGCACCTAATACCTGTTCCCCTCAGGAACCTGCAGAACATGAGGAGTAGAACTGCAGGAAGATTCAGTTTACACATGACAACAGCTTATTCTAATTAATGCTTTTTTAATAAAGATTTCTTTCTGTGGGATGCTGCAAAGTAATTAAAAAGTAATTAAGCTTTGAATAAAGTCAAAGGTGTGCAGACAGCTTTGTATTTGCTGAATCCACTCTTGATCATTCGGTTTAAGACTGAAACATTAGATAAGCTCTCTGAGTTTGTATAAATCGGTGATGCCTCCATAAAAACTGATGTGCCCTCAAGTATAAAGGAGGATAATAATGTGCAAATTCTCCAGTAGAAAAAATGTTATTTCGAAAGGTTTATCTGCCAAAAGTACAGAAGTTAACTGCTTTCTTGTGGTCACCAGAAAGACAGAGTTACAGACTTCCACAGTATCTAAAATACAGCTGCAAAGTTCTTTATTTAAAAATCCACTGTTATCTCATACAAATATGATTAGCTTCAGCGCTAGTATGAATGGCAGTATCTGTTCATTAATACATCTCCTGAAACAGTGAAAGTATGAAGGTAATAAGGTGCCAGGAGCTCTCCATTTGTCTAAAAGTGAGAGAGGAAGCCTGCCAAAAGGGCAAGGGGCAATCCCATCACTAAGAGTGAGTATGAATAGTGGAGGTATCCTGGGACGGCAGTGGAAGACTTTGTGTGCATTAGAGAAAAAACAGAGCACTTTATATGAAATAGGCGGAACAATATGCAGCCGGACTAGGAGGCAGTCCCTGTTTAAAACCTTTTTGCTGCAATCTGTGCATGTAGGCTTACTGTCCACAGAAGAAGAATAGCTGACACTAACAGAGAAGTGGCAGAAACGTGGGCCAGGAAAAGTGAACAGGTTAATGAACCCTCAGAATAGTGGAATGTACTCAGGCCAACAGAACCTGGTAAATTTCATCAGAGTATTTGACAGAAGTATTCTCTGAACTGTTGGTAGTTATTTAAAAAAAAATAAAAAATCTTGCAGGACAAATCACATTTCAGAGGACCAAAGAAAGGCAAATTTATTTACTATCCTTAAAAATGAGAAAAAGACGTGGGAGGCCTAGCTGTATGTACAGTATATCGATTCACCACTTTTTATTTAGGTGCGTGTTTATAGCAATTCAGTTGATTTGAAAAAAAGAAGCTAAGATTGGTCAAAGGAAAACAAAACCTGGGGGCTAATCCTCACCACAGAAGAGTAAAATAAGGGAGGTAACAAGGACATCTACCCACTCTTGCGCTTTGCTAGAAGACACTTTGACAGGGTCTCCCTGGTCAGCATTGAAGGCCGCCATGCTTTTTGCCAGTTCCTACTTTGGAAGGTGAATGGTCCAGCTCAGACAGGGGTGTCCTGCACAGTCACTATTATTTGCTCTTTGAGGGATGTTGGGATCAGTTCTGCATCGAAGCTGCTGTTACTGTATGTGGAGTGGAAACACTGAAAGGAGGACAAAAGTGATTTGAAGTCAGGTTTATCCTTCTCCCTCCAGGACCAGACAGCCCCCAGTGTAGGAGAGGATTTGCAAGTGTATCCCAAAACTGAGGGGCAGAGTACTGAGTCTTAAACAGCAGATGGGAAAAAGTAATGAAGTAGAATTGTATGAGGAGAAAATAATAACAAGGCAAATGCCAAAACCTACAACAAAACAGCCTGTCTGTGGGACAGGATGAAAGAAAAATTAAGTGGATATCTTAGCCTGGAAAAGCAAATTACAGACTTAGACTTGAACATGCCACAGTGTTAGTCGCTCCCTTGGGGGAAGCGTAAAGAAGACTAGTGGCATGGTGCAGAAGTTACTAGAATTGGTTAATAAAACAAACAGAAGCTTAGGAGACCTGTGTTTTATTCTTGGGTGTAACACAGCCTTTCTGTGGAATATGAACACGTTATTTGAGTTCATTAATTTAGGAGGGACGGATTGGTATCTCATGGGAGTTACTACAAGGCTAAAATTAAGCATCAAGATTTTCAGTGTGATAATCACCAAAGGAAATACTGATGTATCGTGCATTCACTTTGAGAAAAATAGTTGTCCTGTTAGTGTGTCATGTCCTGAATAACCTGGAGGAAATCCATGGGGGAGGGTACTGATAAAGGGATAGAGGGCTGTGAATGTCGTGAAAAGTCCTGCCCATTATTCCACTGTTTGGTTCCTTTAGTAGTTTTCTGGTTTTTACTGGTGGTTGTAGAGAATTATTTGTTGATTGGTAGTATTTCATAGCTTTGTCTTCCTACAGTTTCCTTTTGCATGAAAGGAAAACAAAGTTTGTGTACTTGCCAGAGAAATGGGAATTTCATGTTGTCAGTGTTAAAGCTTTGTTTTCTTACCCTCCACGCTTTCTAGCCATACATACAGCTGCTATGGATATGCTGGGAGGATCTGGAATAGAAAAACAGTGCAGGAAGACGGACATCCTTGCAGACGCTGCATACTGCATTTTAACAAAACCAAAAAGTTTCACTGGGAACTTCATTATTGATGAAGTTCTGCTGAAAGAAGAAGGAGTTAAAGATTTTGATGTCTATGCAATTGCACCAGGTAAATCACAGTCAGGATGGAAGGCCGTATGGAGAATATTAATATAGTTTCATTTCTGGGGGTTCTTAAATTGGCTTGTAAAAAGTTGCTTTGCCTCAGCTTTCAGAAGATGCCTTCCTGGGAAGCACATATGAGTCCACTGAGATGCTAATCAGCAAGTGCCTATCAAATTAAAAAAATACTTTAATGAAAAGAAAATATACTTGCACTGTAATGTATATATTACTATTTACCAGCTAGTGAGGTAGTTTTTTTTTTTTCTTCTTCAAATGTTTTTCATTGTAATTTTAAGAGGCTTCTGTGTCAGAATTTAAATGAACCAAACTCTAAATATGAATTTCACGCTGTGTCTTTCCTTCAAATTGTAGTTTACTTACTTACAAACCTGGCTGTAGCTTCATACAAAACAGATTCCTGTTTGTGCTGTCCAACCTTACTTGGACTTACTATAACATTTTTCCTCCCTTTCAGGTCACCCCCTGATGCCTGACTTCTTCTTGGATGTTGAAACTGACATGACAGCCATGAAACAAGAAAGATATGGTAGGGAAAGCACTGTGTGTGGAAGTTGATAATTTCTGACAATAATGAATGCCCTCTCTATCTGAAGTTGGTTTTTATTTTCTCCCAAGAGCTTGGACTCCAGTGAAGTTACGTGGCAAAAACCCTTTTCTCATTTGAAGAGTATGCTTTTTGGAAATGACTCTGTACTTGAAGCTAGGGCAAGAATGTTAGCTCCTGCAGACTTCTGTGGCATAGAATCAGTGTCTTATTTTGAGGAATCCTTTTTTAACCATCTGAATTGTGGTAGCATGAAAGCCACAGGTAAATATTGCTGGAAAAAGAAGTAGCAAACAGCACACTTTGCAGGAATCTCTCATTTGCTTTGCTAAATTTGTACAAAAGAACACAACGTGGGGCTTTCATTGCTTCTTAGATAAAACCTGTACAATTTACACAATGTAAATATCTCTTAGATGAAATGGAGAAGTCTTTTTTAGAAAAGCATCAGTTACGGAAGTTCACAGGTAAACATTGCTGGAAAAAGAAATTCAATGCCAAACAGCACATACCGCAGGGATGTCATGTGATCTCGCCT
>Ga0065711_1042842_pt1 | contig 15101 bp, 11 predicted proteins | sample Hoacrofraction12_FD_59098 | JGI IMG/M metagenome (GOLD analysis project Ga0065711, IMG submission 59098) | Hoatzin crop microbial communities from Cojedes, Venezuela - Epithelial fraction 12 v2 (version 2) | ecosystem: Host-associated > Birds > Digestive system > Esophagus > Crop | place... | reverse complement strand
GCCCATTGCCCCTTGTCCTGTCACTGGGCACTGCTGAAAAGAGCTTGGCCCCATCCTCCTGACACCCACCCTTCAGATATTTGTAGGCATTTATAAGGTCCCCTCGCAGCCTTCTCTTCTTCAGGCTGAAGAAGTGTGTTCTAGTCTCATAAAGGGAAACACTAGAAGTTAGCACTGTTGGTTTAAGACATTGTGAGGTGGACTCACATGCACAGACTGAAGCCATTTTCATGGGATTTAATACTGTCAAGCTAGATTATTATTAGCAGTCTAAAATCATGGAAATTCAGGTATGGAAAGGACTCCAAGAGCTTAACCTCTTCAGGGAGGTATGCGTATAGAAATTTTCTCTGACAAGCATGAGTATAACCAATTTTTCATTCTCTAAATACTTCCAGTGAACGACATATTTCATGCCTCATTGATTTTTTTTTTTCTCTTACAGCCTGTTCACCGAATACTAGTTTGAGCATTCTTCTTCCTGACATGTAGGTGGTGGATGGTACACCATACTTATTAGCTACCTGAATTAACACTCTGTGGTCCCACTCCACTCTGTCTCCCATTCCCACTGGCTTCCGATCACTTGCAGCAGCTCTCCTGCCTCTGCTCCAGCCAATGCTTTTCATTCCTGCTGCCTCTGCCTTGTTCTGTTTATTCTTCTTATCCCCTTATTTTTATGTCCAGCTTTTCAGTCTGGTCTGCTAGGATGTTGCTTCCTTCCTCCATCTGCCATGTAGATATTAGTGAGGGAATATCAAGGGCATAACATGGATAAAGGGCACTGCGTGAAAGTGAGTATGGTTAAGATCTAGCACAGGTTGCTTCTGCAGGAAAAAAGGTATGTATGTTCCCCAGATGCAATCTTTATTTTTATGATTCTGTGAATTACTGCAGATAATAATTGTAGTGAAAGTCTCACAGAGCTTCTGCTGCCCTGTGACCGAGCAGCTCCAGCACAGACGGAACCTGCAGGATGCTTAGATGATAACTTTAATAAGATCCTTCTTATGTATGAACTCTGCTTCTTTTGAAGCTTAATGATTTTGTAGTGTGCAGATGACTATACTGATACATATCTAGGACAATTAAAGGACTATACCATGTTTCAAAGCTGTTCTTCACCAGCTCAAGACAAGTAGATTTTTCCAGTGAAAGTTCTTAGATATTTTTTTTTTAGTGAGGGCTAAACTATTTTGTTTCCTTCCTTCCATTTTGACATACACTAAGAGGTTCCTCGTTCTACTCCATAACAGTTAACTCTCAATAGGAAAATTCTGGAAAAGGCACAGAGAGTAGAAAAGGATTATAAAAAATAAATATTGTTAATCCTAAACTATATCTACTGTGCATATATAATAAATTATTTTTGCTTTTCTCTTTCTAAAATAAAGGAATAATTTACCTTGTGGTTCATTTCAAGTATAATTTAAGCACTGGCTGTTATAGCAAGTAGATCTAGGGTAACTACTACTAGGCAAAGAAGCTCAGGCTAATTACCTAAATCAGTTTTTAAAAATCGTTATTCTCAGCTTGAAGAATTCTGATTTATATGACAAATCTAACAGCAAAAGATATGCAAATGTAAAGCTTATAATCCATAACGCTGAATTCCAATAAACTACACTGTTTCAGATGGTCATTCCTCTTGAAGTTCTTTTTTCATGCACTGACATCAGAATGTAGAAGCAATGTTTTGTGAAGGGCGCATTTAAAAGTAAGATTCCATATCCACGTTTTGGCATGGGGTTTGTATTCTGGTGAATTTAGCATCTGAATATATACCCTCATTGTTGGAAATTATTGGCATGGGTATACACAAATTGTTGTTTGTTTTTTTTTCTTTAAGTAAACAAAAGCAGATTTTGATATTTCATGAAAGATTTTAAGTTGACCTCAAATCTCTGGAACATAAAAATTATGATGTATAGTGAAAATAAAGCTGAATGCATGAGAAAAATCATTGCCTCCCAGATGCTGAACGTTGTTTATTCAGTTGCAATGGGCAGGTCAGTTTCTTCTGTTCAGTGCAATGTGACACCAGCTGAAGTATTTTAATCTGGTTCTAATGCTGTGGACAAACTGGTCTAATGAGATACTGCAAAATGTTATCTAATTTTTGTTAAACATGGTCCTCAGAAGTAAATAAAATGTTCTCAATGGAACATTAGGAACAGACATTTTACCCACAATACTTTTCATTTTTTGATGATGACTAGCAGTTTCCATGTCAACTATGTACAGTGAAGAGGGTTTGGTGCCATACGGTTTACAGAACCATCTGTGTACTCCAAGGACATCCTTGATGTGCACTTAAAATGCAAACTTGTTTTGTGAAAGGTGAAAGTGGCAGAAATATATATCAAAAATTATGTACTGATATTCCCAAAACGAATTTTCCAGCTGTTCATGTCAGATTCTTTTTGTTATTATTGGATAATACCGTTTAACTTTAGAAGAAAGTTATAAGCCTAGGAATGCAGGAACATATAAAAGTGATTGTTTTTTCTTTTTTTTAAGCAATCTGTGATAACTATGTGCTGTATGCAACTAGACTAAATCTGACTTACTCTGGAAAGGAATTATCATTGGCCACCAGCAACATCCATTTCGAGTGTTCTTTATGTAAAACAGGATTCAGCTTGCAATACTATTCAAGTCAAATCAGTCTCAGAGCATAATCCAAGATAAGAAATATTATTTAAGAAATTAAATTCAAGAGGCTCTGATTCTACAAAACAGTTTGCTCTTGAATAGCGAACTCATCTTTCCCTCATAGGAATTTTGCTACAATGATGTTCTTTTTATAGTTTTTTTGCTAGTTTCCCTTTTAGTCTTGTGAATTTTGTGTTACTTCTTGCATGGAGGATCATCTGCAGGAGCTTCACATTTCATCTTCCATTTGCTCCATATCCAACTACGGATATTAGACAAAAAGATTAAGCTTTCCTGAAGCAGAGTGCAGAGTTGCAACTATTTCTGGCTCGTTAAAGAAGTGACTGATATTCAGGGTGGGATTAATTTATTTTAACTTCACCTATCTTGGTTTAAATGCATAGTTGTCTTATTCCCTTTATAATACTTGGAGAGAAGTCACTCCAGAAGGCAGTAGTTCCTACCTACCTTAGAGTACAACTGAACGTAGAGGGAACCAAGAGGGCTCTCTTAGGTTAGGCTTAAATTTTAGAGAGATACATTTGGATATGATGACTTCTACTCTTTTTCCCAGGAGATAATTACAGGCTGTGGATCTCAGATACAGGAGTAGGATTTCTGAGATATTCTTGTACTTGGTATGATGGTCTAGTTGCAGCTAGAAATGACTCCCTGTAGAACATAGAAATACTCTGTATTGTTGTTGTCAGATATGGTGTATTTGAGTCATCCACACACAGCTGGAAACATGACACAAGACCTACAAGAGACCAAATTCTTTTTAAAGTACCAGCTGCATTCTTGATGAGTTATACAAGGCATCTCAAATGATACATTAAGTGCATAATCTTGAGTAACTCCTAGCTTATAAGTAAATAATTATAATTAGGGAGAAGCACATTTTGGTCTTGTTATCTCTCTGGGCTAATTCATTTTAATTACAGATGCAAAGGACATTTGCAGAAAAGAATAAGAAAGCCAGCTTTTATCTTCACTGCATAGCAGGGCAATCTTCTGAGAGTTCTTAGATCTAAGCTTGAATATCTAAATGTGAAGAAAAAACTGATGGCACGTCTCTTTTTCTCTATGTAAGTGCTGAAATGACAATCTAGAATATCATAAAAAGGAATGAGGAAGAGGAAGAAGCTTCACTACCATTGTCCCTGAATTTTGAAAAAAATACATTGTGATCTCTTTTCTGACTTTGAAATAACTACATATAATGCCCCGAAAGTATAAATTGCAAGATGCAGAGGGACCTTGAGGACTGAAGTAAGGAGAAACTTAGAAAGTAGCATAGACTCAGCATTTCTTAATGGGTTAACCCTATCAACCCCCAGCGTAACAATTTTAAGATGCTAATGTGAGACCTGTAGCTTTCCCTATGCTTTACATAGAGATGTTGGATATGTAATTCAGTTTGATTTCTGATACGGGAGACAGGTGTCTGAATCTCATTTTGGATATAATCTTAGGTCTTTCTTCTCCAGCAGTTTTCTGCTTTTGGATGAAAAATTAACTTCTGCACCACTTTGGCAAAAGCAAAGGAAATGCAAACAGTTGGACTTACCATTAGAATTTTATTCCCTAGTAGAACACTATACTGTTTAGTTTTCATTGATTACAGTGAAATTTTACTGAAATGGAATAAGGAGGAGAATTTCTTTCTCAGTTGTATTTGGTGTCATATATGCTGACTATTGCAATCTTAGACTGACTCTGAATCATTCCTTAAACACTGTACTTTTTGAAAATATTTCTTGTTATTTAATTTTAAAGTAAAAAGTAAAAGTAAAGGTATTTGAATTTAAACAGATTATTCTCTTCACAATCAATAATTTCTCGTGTATTTGACTCTGCAGCCAAATGGTTATTTTGAAAAATTAGTGTCTTACCCATTTCAATGGCAAGAATCAATGCTGTTACGACAGTCTGAAGCCACGACCATTCTACCCCCACATGAGAACCAACAGTTAAAAGTACAAAGATTTTTGTTTCTTCTGTTGTCATCAGAACAATATTTTATTGTTTTTCCCCATTACTATCAGCCTGGCAGCTTTCCACTCAGCTCTTCCATTTTCTTCCAGTTGAAAGTTGGAATGAATGAAATAATTTGAATCAATTAAAAGTAGTACAGTTGTTCTAAGGATTTGTTGATTTACTGCCTTCCTTCCATTTCTCTTCTCTTGATATTCACTTCTGTCGTTTGATTTCTTTCTCTCTTATATCTGTACCTTTTTCTTTCTCTATTATGGCAGGGTTACAGGGTTATGCTTTCTTTTCTTTTATCCCTTGTCTCAGCAGTGATTTTTCATTGCCTGCATAGCTGCTCTGTAAGGATTTGCAGCTGCATTCCCATGGCGCCTCTTCATACTGACATCAGCCCACACAGTTTTTTTCTAACCACTCTCGCCTACTTGTTACAAGGATGGGTGTCACATCACTAGTCTGTCAGTCCTTTTGTTAATTAATAGAGACATTGTCAACTGAGGACTGATTTTGTTAATAGATTTGTTAAAAAAATACACCCTGTATGAACTCAGTGTTTTCTGCAGTCAGAACATTTTTCCACTGAGCTAGTTCTTGCAATTCATAAAACTTTGGTGCCTTCTAGCTTGCATTCCAACTGCCTACCAAGCTTTAAAGTTTGGGTTTAATGACAAACTTGATGCCAAAATCAGAACAATTTCTGAAGCCTGACTGAAGACTTGAAAAAATCTGAATGAGCCTGACTCATTCTAAAGTAAAAGTGGACTGCTTTATGTCTGTTGTTGCAAACCACTTAAAATTCAGTGGTTGTCCAGAGATGGTTGAAACTAAGACAAAAAGCACTTTATTCAGTTTTGTATCGATATCTCCCACCATACTGCATTATTAAGTCATTACATTGTTACTACTACACTGTTAAGGCAGCTTTTAATTGGACTACAATTTCCTGTAACCATGGAGAACATCCTGGCATATAAGAACTCTGAATGAAGTTGAATGCTTTTTAGCATTTAAAATAGACAGTCTTGGGTTTGGACTTTGTATTAAAAAAATTGCAGAATGTGGTCTAGTTGATTTCTAGCATGCAGTTAGCTTCAGACTGAAGATCGCAGAATATCAAAGGCTGAAAATAGAAAGTAAAGGATGGTAAAGGCTTTTGTCCAAGAGAAAAATGTGTGTGACGAAAGCAGAGTTCTGGACCATCCTATTTGATTGCTCTGTATACTTAACAGAGCAAACAACTTCACCAGAACACAATTCACCTCACCCTTAGCTTGACTCTTCACAAATTACAAACAAAGTAGCTCTGATTCAGATACATAACCTTTAGGTATCTACAGCCATGAGATAGTCTAACTATGAAATATGCCATATATTAACTATTAACTGCTAAGTAACTACAAAGACAGCTAGATGAATCACTAGATGGGTAAATGCCATTGTCTTAAATTCTGTGATTTGAATTTAAGATTATGCATTAGCTTTTCTCTTCTTTTCTGAATTGTTTCTCTTTGATCCCAAATAACTTTACTGTCTTTTTAACCCTGTTACACATACATCTGTAAGATCTGTTTTTTGCAGGATGCCATTATAAAAGGTCACAGTTTTTAGGCCGTCATTGTGACATACCTTACTGTAACTTGAAGAAGTTACACTCTGTAAATTTATAGAGATGATGACTGTTCTTGTAAAAAAATCTGCCTTCATTTTGTACTTATTCTAAAGATAACAGTAAGAGACTGGCTTTGTCACATTACCTTCAAGTATGAAACAAGTCTTCAGGTGGTTGTTTTCAGTGTGGTTTGGTAAGACAAAGTATTGCACACCTGGAATTTGTTACTACAAAATAAAAAACAAAAGATGACTTTTTATTTTCAGCTCAATTTGGAGGTGCAGTGGGAGAGAAACAAAATGAAATAATAAAACTGAGAAATGAAAAGGAAAAATAATAGAGGAAGTATTTTCTAGCTGTTACAAATAAGGAAAAGTAATTAAAATCTACTTTGCAAAAAGGAATGCAGTCAGGCCTTTTTACCTGTTTGACACCACACTTCTCATTCTTTCATCATAAATTTTATAACTATTTTCTTTATTGTGTGTAATTACAATATTTATAATGAGTGCAAATCTTGAAAGGAAATATTGCACTTTCATATTCTTTACATTAAGGAATAAAAGGCTGTCACATCCAAGAGTGGAACTCCCTATTAAATATCAATATAAGGCAAGTGAATTAACAAAATGTCTGATAACACAAAAAAATCCTGTTAATTAATTGTATTTAAGTTATAACAGAGAAAAAGGAAAACACATCTCTCTCTAGAAACATGAATTTTGTAAAGTGGTTTTCAAAAATTACAGTGAAGAAATTATTGTATCCAGAAGAAATTTTCAACTTTTATGCCGTTTTTTTTTTTGGCTGTTAGTAAAAAGCAGCCTTCACAAGTGTAAGATTCCTAGTGCAAAATTGTTTAACATATTAATATGAGGAAGAATAATTAACGGATATGTCTAGTTGTTCTGATTTTAACTGTGACAGACTGCATAAGTGAAGTTTGGGTTATCTTCATTCCTAAACTAAAGAAAAAATCACCCACAATTTTTTTGGGTTTTCTGGGGGTTTGTTTTTGGTTTTCCAAGTTCAATTCATTAATTAGCTTTTTATTCATTTGAGATGACTGAAAATTCTAGTTATTTTTGTGGAATATTTTGAAAATTTAATTTTAATACCATCTTTAATACCACTGGTCCCAGCAGTAGATGTCCAGAGCCAGGAGAAGGATCACAGGTCAGCAAGAGCGCACCTGAAGGACAGCACAAAGAAACCCCAGTAAGTCAGCTTCATTGGGACCACAGTTAAAATGCCTCTGTGCAAATGCATGCAGCATGGGGAATAAACAAGAGGAGTTAGAGATGTGCACACCTGCAGGTCTATGATCTCATTGGCATCACAGAGATGTGGTGGGATGGCTCCTATGACTGGGATGTTGGAATGGAAATATGCAGGCTCAGGCAAAGCAGACAAGGAGCAGGTGTCACCCTCTATGTCAATGACTAGCTGGAGAGCATGGAGCTCCACCTGGGGATGGAGAAGGAGCAGACTCAGAGCTTATGAATCAAGATTAAAGGCAGGGCAGGGACAGGTGACATTATAGATGGGGGTCTGCTGTAGGACACATGACCAGGAAGAATGAGTGGATGAGGCCCTTTACAGGCAGCTAGGAGAAACCTCGTATTCCCAAGCCTTGGTCTTCATGGGAATTTTCAGCCACCCTGATACCTGTTGGAGGGAGAACACAGCAGGGCATAAGCAATCCAGGAGGTTCCTGGAAAGCGCTGATGACAACTTCTTTCTCCAAGTGATAGAGGATCGCATGAGGAGAGGTGCTATGCTAGACATATTGTTCTCAAAAAGAAGGAGGGGCTGATGGGGAACGTGAAGCTCAAGGGTAGTCTTGGCTGCAGTGGCCATGAAACAGTGGACTTCAAGATCCTTAGAGCAGCAGGGAGGGCGCACATTAAGCTCACTTCTCTGGACTTCGGGAGAGAAGACTTTGGCCTCTTTGGAGATCTGCTCAGTAGAGTACCACAAGATAAAGCCCTGGAGGGAAGAGGGACCCAGAAAGCTGGGTAATATTCAAGGATCACCCCCTCCAAGCTTAGGAGTAATGCATCTCAACAAAGAGGAATTCAGGTAAAAATGTCATGAGGACTGCACGGATGAAGAAATTTCTCCTGGAGAATGTCAAGCACAAAAACGAAGCCTACAGAGGGTGGAAGCAAGGACAGGTAGCCTGGGAGGAATACAGAGAAATTGTCTGAGCAGCCAGGGATCGGGTTAGGAAAGCTAAAGCCCTGATAGAATTAAATCTGGCCAGGGACATCAAGGGCAACAAGTAAAACTTCTATAGGTACATCAGCGATAAAAGGAAGGCCATGGAATAAGTGGGCCCTCTCTGGAAAGACATGGGAGACATGGATACCCAGAGTATGAAGAAGGCTGAGGCACTCAATGACTTTTTTGCCTCAGTCTTCACTGGCAAGCGCTCCAGCCACACAGCCCAAGTCACAGAAGGCAAAGGCAGGGACTGGTAGAAAGAAGAACCGTCCATTCTAGATCATCTAAGGAACATGAAGCTGCAGAATTCCATGTGACCTGATGAGAGGCATCCACAGGTCCTGAGGGAACTGGCTGATGAAATTGCTAAGCTACTCTCCATTGTATTTGAGAAGCTGTGGCAGTCCAGTGAAATTCGCAATAACTGGAAAAGGGGAAACACAACCCCCATTTTTAAAAAGGATAAAAAGGAAGACCTGCGAAAGTACGGGTCATTTGGTCTCACCTCTGTGGCTGGCAAGATCATGGAACAGATTGTCCAGTAAACTGTGCTAAGGCATGTCGAGCGTAAGGAGATTTACAACAAGCCAGCGTGGCTTCACCAAGTGCAAATCATGCCTGACAATTTTGGTGACTTTCTACAAACACGTTTCGGGATTGGCAGATAAGGAAAGAGAAACTGATGTCATCTACCTGGATTAGAGCAAAGCATTTGACACTCTCCCACATAACACCCTTGTCTCTAAATTGGAGAGACATGGATTCGATGCGTGGACACTCAGTGGATAAGGAATTGGCTGGATGGTTGCAATCAAAGTGTTGCTGTCAACGGCTCAATGTCCAAGTGGAGACCAGGCATTCCTCAGGGGCAGGTATTAGGACCAGTGCTGTTTAAGATCTTTGTCAGCAACATGGACAGTGGGATGAAATGCACCCTCAGCAAGTTTGACAACAACACCAAGCTCTATGGTGACATAGAGGGAAGCGATGCCATCCAGAGGGAACTTGACAGGTTTGAGAGGTAGGCCTGTGCAAACCTCATGAGGTTCAACAAGGCCACGTGCAGGGTCCTGCACATGGATCTGGGCAATCTCAAACACAAATACAAGCTGGTTAGAGAATGGATTGAGAGCAGCCCTGCTGAGTAGGACTTGGAGGTACAAGTTGACAAAGAACTCAACATGACCTGGCAATACGTGCTTGCATCCCAGAAGGCCAGCTGTATCCTGGGCTGCATCAAGAGAAGCATGGCCAGCAGGTCAAGTGAGGTGATTCTTCCCCCCTGCTCCACTCTGGTGAGACCCCACCTAGAGTGCTGCATACAGCTCTGGGGTCCCAAACATAAGGACATGGACCTGTTGCAGTGACTCCAGAGGAGGCCCACAAAATGATCAGAGGGATGGAACACCTCTTCTATGAGGAAAGGCTGAGAGATTTGGGGTTGTTCAGGCTGGAGAAGAGAAGACTCTGGGGAGACCTTCTAGTAGCCTTACAGGTACCTGAAAGGGACCTACAAGATAGCTGGAGAGGGACTCTTTACAAGGGCATGTAGTGATAGGACAAGCAGTAATGGCTTCAAGCTGAAAGAGTGTGGGTTTAGATATAAGATAGATATAAGAAAGAAATTCTTTACTATGAGGGTGGTGAGGCCCCTGGAACAGGTTTCCCAGAGAATTTGTGGCTGCCTCCTCCCTGTAGGTGTTCAAGGGCAGGTTGGATGGGGCTTTGAACAGCCTGGTCTATGTGGGAAATTGTATAACTTGAGACAGAACAGCACTGTTTCATGATCTTCAAGGATCAGAGCATCCTGTTCCTCCCTTTGCTGTTTGTATAAGATAAGCTGTTTTCACACATGCAGCTGCAAAAATCGTGGGAAACAGCAACTGTGAACTGGCATCTACAAAGGCACAAATCCAAAGATGATTGGCTCTAGTAATCATTGTATTAGTATATAAGGCATTCACTTGAGCAATAAAACTATTCTGATCGAGCACAGATTGGGGTCCGTGCAATCATTCACCGCAGGTCTAGGGGAAGGTGTCCTTGCCCATGGCAAGGGGGTTGGAACTAGATGATCTTTAAGTTCCCTTCCAACCTCAACCTTTGTAATATTCTAATATTTTATGATTCTATGATTAATGAAGAACATGCTGCTGAGATGGAACGCAGCTCTTTTGTGATATATAGATGTTTTGTGCAGTTAATGTCCTGCCCTGACAGTTCTGGAAAGGAAACCATCCAAATTATTCATGTTATGAAAAACTAAAACTTTGTTTTCTCACTTGTCATCACATGTAATGGTGAGCGTCAACTGATACAAATAACATTGGATTGTTTTTCATCATGCAGATCCAAGCTAATCCTGTACTGGAAGTCTGTCTCCTGTTCGGAAGGTTTGAATCAAAGTATGATTGTTTCTACACTTTTGTGTAAAATATATTATCTTTCATGTAAATATATTCATTTATGTTTAATACAACATACTGCTGTTCAAAAAATGTATGAAGATGAAGAGATCACTACTGTAGTCTACCAGTATTAAGAGGTCTTGAAAAGCATATAAGTCCAGCATGAGGGATCAAAATGGTGCAGTCAAAAAAAGAGCATAAAATAAAGCCCTTGGCCAGGACTTTGAGAGTTGCCAGTGTGGAAACAGAAACAGGAAAACTGTAGTATCAGAAGTTTTGGAAGTTCACAATTCCTATTAATGTGAATGAGAGTTAAGACAGCTGCCCGTAATCTTTTAAAACTCTGAGTTGTTAAAAAAGATTCCTCAGAAGGTACTACAAAAGCATGAGCAAATGGAAAAAAATAAATTGTTAAAACCATGAGAAAGCTTTTTATAAAGTGTTATGTATAGTTCATCCATCAATCTGTCAGTCACCTCCAGTGTTGTCAGATTATTTTGGTGTAAATAACTGTGCAGCTCTACTCAGCCTACAGTTTTATATCACATGAGGAAGCAGTCCAGTCTTGAAATCAGTGATTTTTATTTAATCTATGTAGATCTTCAAATATAAAGTCTCTCTGCTCAAGCCTGTGTTTTCCTTTCAGCAGAGAAATGATGATTCTACATACGTGAAAGGCAATTATTCTGCTCCGGTGAATTCCTTCCTTTCACCACCATCATCCCAAAGAACTTACTTTCTGTAAGTGGAAAGCTTACCCCCATCCCATTTCTTACCCCTGAATGCAGAAATCAATGTGAATACACTGTGGTTCTTTTCGAAATACCATGCATAGTCAAAAGTGTCGGTTAACATTAGCATTGGCTGAAGTTCTGCATTAACTTTCAACAGAAAATAATAAGCCTTTCTAATCAGTGAATCCCTTAAAGCAGAGAAGGTGGAAAATTGTTTATATAAGCATACAACAAATTTAAATGAGTCCTTCAATGTTTTCCCTGTTAATTTAGTACGTGAATTTCCTGCAGCTGATGGAAAATTTTCCCATTATATTTGAATTACTCATATTGTATTTATAGTCATTAGGTCACCTTCCAAAAAGCCTGAAAATGACTACCAGTAACTTATTGACATGTAGGCAATATTAATCAAATATCCACAATGTATTCTGGTATTTTAAGTGTGCCTCTTTCAGAAATGAGTAGAACCCCATGCATATCTACTTACATTCCAAATTTAAACGTAAGATATTCACAAGTCCTAAGGAACAAACACAGCTTGTAAAAACAAGATAAGAATTTTGACAAGGGCATTCAGAGATAATAGTATTTCCCTAGATTATTGCCAGAGATCTTCAGTTATATTTATTTTAGGATGAAGAAGTTTCTTTGTCTTCCTCTCTGGAAAGAACATAAATGTAGTAAAATACCCAGTAAGGAAGACAAGCATCTGAAACCCCTCCAGTTCTGCTAAGTTATTTTTAAATAAAACACAACTAATTGTAGGCAAAATGTGGCTGTGGAGTACGCAGGAGAAAAAAAGACACCACAAAATCATCCACAGTGAGTGGCTGCTCCCAGAGCATTCTCACATAACAAACTAAGTGGTAGTTTATCATGGTAATAGTAGAAAGATTTATTCCAAGGTTGGCAGGTGGATGTAACCCACTGTTAAGTAGACCAGGCTCACTAGTTATTGAATTTCTAGAAAATAGAAGATATTCAGTCTTCTCTTGACAGCTACAGCTGTATTCATTAATTTTCTGGATGAGCATTTTAGCTGTCAGCTTGATAACAGCTCCATCAAGTGGTACAACAGCTTCAGTGCATATTTTTGGTATCACTTATCAATAAAAAACTTTGCTTTCAGATTTTGCCTTGGACATGTGTTTGGCTCATCCCGCAAACAATAAACTCTGCCAACAGCTTTCACAAGATAGACAGTTGTTCAGAGGTGAAAGATGAATTACCACCAAAAAGGCCAACATCCATGGCCTTCCATTAAAGTGATTTAGAAGAGTGTGAGAGGTTCTCAGATAACCCAGAAAAAAAGACACAGGTGAGATAAGGGACAGATGTTCATTACCCCTTTCTACTATAATTTTTTCCTGGGACCTGGAGAAATGGTTGAGTTTTATGTTAGTGTTGAATATTGGATGATCTATCGCCTCATGCAACAGATTAGTTTCAAAATGTCTCTTTTGGCTGAAAACTCAGGAAACAGTGAAATTTGAGGCATTATAGGGAAAAAATGCCTTGATGTTCCTTAGGAAGTAACCTTAAAGGCTTTTTCCATTTTTTCTTCTGCAGCTATAAGAACTGTATATACCTGACTAAACCCGATATGTTATTCGGTTAGCTTACACAGTATTTTCATAACACTTTATTAATGAAATACCGGCCATGCCAAGAAAATATTGTTCTACAGCTGATGGGGATATATAGTTAAATATACCTCATGGAAAACATAGACTTTGGGTTACAAAGCTTCAGGGCATTAGTACCTCTGCAGGCAAATAAGCTGAAGGGTGTGAACTATCTCTAAGCCAGCAAGAAAGTTCTACTTGAGGTATAACTCATCTGCTACACTTAGGGTATATCCTGCCTTCTTTGAGGAAAAAAACCCAAGCCAAACAAAACCAAAACTATGATAAAAATAAAAGGAATATCTTGTTAAAAAAAAAAAAAATCTTCCGAGTATTATTAGCCATGCCTGATGAAAGGGACAATGAAAAAAGATCGATTTTGCATTATTTTAACTTACAGTCATCTGCAGCTTCACACTTTATCACCAATTTCTGTGCATACTCAATCATGATCAGATAAGTGGTAAGAGCGAGTTTCAACCTTGAGTGATTTTCTGATTTTTTTCTTGACATTATGTGGAAGATTGTGGACCAGGCTTTTTTTAGATGTCCTTGTCTGGTGTTACACTGACTACACCTGCAGTTGTAAATAGGCATAACCTAAAAATCTTTCTTGCTTTCTCCCCTTAAAGAAGAAAGTTTTTTACTTTTCCCAGTCTACTATCACAGACAACAAGCACACATCAGTCCCCAGGCACTGCTTTGGTGTTTTCGGGGAGTCTGAGAGTTGGAAGGGGCCAAAACCATGCTAGGGAGTGTTTTAAAAATGAGCTAATATCAGGACTGGGGCTAAGTGGAAGAGTCCTTGTCCTAACCTTGCTTTATTTACTGCAATAGGTGTAGAGACTGATTCTTTCATTTGCTTCTAAATCTTCTCTACCCTTTACGCAGCACCTTTGCATCTCACGTTGGTGTGGGAAAGAATATTTGTTTCCTTCTCCTGCATCCAGAAAGAACAGTGCTGGTTGTATTTTTTTTCTATTCTCAGTAGGACATGTAGGAGCAATCTTGTCTGGCCGGGTTTGATCTAATGTTTGAGAGAGTGTAGCCATAAGGCTGTTCTGAGGCTATCAGCAGTAATAAGCCAGACAATGTTCTCTCTGAAATAAGGAAGACACTTTTTATGATAATAGTCGTGAAACACCGGAATGCATTGCCCGGAAAGATGGTAGAAGTGCCATCCCTGGAAGCGTTCAAGGTCATGTTGGACAGGGTTCTGAGCAACCTGATTTAGTTGAAGATGTCCCTGCTCATTGCAGGGGGGTTGGACTAGATGACCTTTAAAGATCCCTTCCAACCCAAACCATTCTATGATTCCATGATCATTATACGATAAAATAACTCTGATAAATTTCTGTGCTCTCTGTTGTTTTTGATTTTGATTCAAATTTTACCACTGGCTTGCATGTGGAACTGCCTGTGTCTCGTGCACCTGGTTGGCTGGTTGGCAGTCTTTATCAATATTGGAGCATTCCTGTTGCAGTTGATAAGAACTGGTTGTATAAGTAAACTCCATTTCTCGTATAATGATTTTATATACTTTTAGAAACTCTAGACTAGAGTCTGTTTCATGTGAAATTCTTTCACTAAATTCTGTAAGGAATGTTCTTTAGTAAATAACAAAACTATACTCAAAAACATAAAAGTGATAAAACATTTTTAGATTTATATAGTGATAGAGAGGATTGTAAGAAATGTGAAACTACAACAAAAAGGCCTTAATATTCTCCAGTTTTTAGTAGTCTTTAGTACTGTAACTTGTATTTCTGCATGCATAGTGATCTAACAATATAACTGTTACACTAATCCCTGTTTTCTCATTAAGGAATGTAGTGGAAGGACATGGGAC
>Ga0065711_1042838_pt1 | contig 15101 bp, 6 predicted proteins | sample Hoacrofraction12_FD_59098 | JGI IMG/M metagenome (GOLD analysis project Ga0065711, IMG submission 59098) | Hoatzin crop microbial communities from Cojedes, Venezuela - Epithelial fraction 12 v2 (version 2) | ecosystem: Host-associated > Birds > Digestive system > Esophagus > Crop | place... | reverse complement strand
TGAGGCTGAACAAGCCCAGTTCCCTCAACCTCTCCTCGTAGGGGAGATGCTCCAGTCCCCTCACCATCCTTGTAGCCCTCTGCTGGACTCTATTGTGATACTATAAAAGTGTGAAGTACAATATCTGTTCCTGAGATATGTCCCCTAGCGTTTTTTCAAGTGTTGCCAATATCTTGTGCGTGTGAGTGTGAAGTGGGTCAGAGAGCGCATGCAGGGCGACTGAATATTGCAGAAGGAAGAAAATATTCAAACCCTCATTTTGCCTTGATACCAGTAGTGTTCAGTGTTAGATACACTTTCCCACGGACTTGAGTTTACCATATGATGTGTAACTGTTCTTTACATCTTAGAGTATAATGCCGTTTTGAGATTACTTGTTTCTCTTTTTTTTTGAGGGTTTTTATGTAGTAAGTTATAGCCATGTACTTTGGAGTCCTGGTTTTCCAAATGCTTGCTCAACAATGTCTTTCTCTGCCAGTTGCTGACTACCTGGAATAATTGCAAATGCACTCTCAAGTGTTGAACAGTTTTCATGAAGTCTCTTTGGTTTTGTTAAAGAGCTATGTATTAGTTAAAACGTATTCTAACTTTCATTTTAAAAATAAAAGTGTTCTAATTTCATGTTCTCATTTGCAGCATGCTAACCATTAGATTTGTTTTCTAAATGCTGCAGAAAGAAAAGCCACAGCTGCAGCTTTGCTCTCTCAGCTTTTGAAATCAGAGTTAAACTAGAAGAAAATTTAAACAAAAGCAGTAATCTGTTTCTTAGGGTGATGGCCTGCAATGTTTTTAAATCGAAGTCTCTTTCTAGTTATGGGAAGACAAGAGGCACCTGAAAATTCAATTTTTTAAAACTTAAGTAATATGTTATATTTTAAATGTAACATTTTAAGAATACAATTGTACAAACCCTAGAACAAATTGCATTTGCATTATGAACTTACATTTCTAGGAGCCCTAAACTTTTGTTAGGAGCTAACATATACTTTTGGTTCTTGGTTTATATATACTAAAAATATACCTGTGTCAGCATTTGAGGAAAAATTTGTTTAATCAGTGTTCTGGAATAGATGTTTTATGGAAGAAGAATTAAAGATGAAAAGATAAATGAAAAGCAGGAAAAAAATCAAGGCTTACAATAGGGAAATCATAGAAAAATAAACTTGATACTTTCTTTGGTTTACAAAAAATAATACTGCAGGCAAGGTAGTTAAGTTTTATCCTTGTTATCCTTTTTTGTCTGAGAGAGTTGTTGATCAGCATGGCAATTGTAACACTGGCAAAGAACTGGCAGAAAGGGAGAGAGGATAGGTTGTGCTAATAGGACATCTGTCAAATTTGAGGACAAATACTTAATTCATTTTAGAATTACCCTTTTTCAGTGTTGTCATGACTTGTACTGTGATGTATAGATGGGAAAAGATGTCTTTTGGGGGTGGCTGATGTATTTCCAGCAGAGACAGAGAAAGGTCTGGGCAGTGATGAAACCTCATCCCATGACCTTATTGTCACCCATGCTGAAAAACCATTGCAACCCGAGTTAATCAATAAAACTAATGACTGAAGGTGCTTTCTGCAAAGGGGGGAGGAGGGGCAACAGAAAAAAAGAAGAGCTATTTAAAGGAAAAGACAGTGGCAGCACATGAATAGAGTGTAGGAACTGACCACTGATAAATTTAGACTGGAAATTAGAAGTAAGTTTGAAAACACGTGGGTGGTGGCATAAAATGTGTGTTGTTTTAAGCTAAAACTTGAAAAAGGGTTTAGGATGTGGGTACTGGGACAGTGCTTGATGACAGAGACCAGAGAGTTCCTTCCATTCAGTGTTGGTATTGGACTCGTAAACACATTGGATACACTGACCTGGGTTTGCAGGTTCAGAAATTACAGGCGGACATTATGCCTAGGTCCCCTGTTGGTTGACCAGGCTTGGTCAGTCTTGACTAGTCAGCCTACAGTACTTACTTTATCATCACTGCATCACGCTGATTTCACTTGGAAGCTGCGATATGACATGTAAAACAAGCCCAAAGTAGTATTTGTAGGCCTCTCTTAGCATGGCATTGTGCATCTGTGGTTCCATATAGTACTTATCTAAGGATCATGCCTTACAACGGAGCTCTTGAAATAAGGTTGCCAAAACTGTCATAACAGTCAAGATCTGTAATAAATGTTAATGAAGTTTACACTGCTCTGGGAATAATCTTTTCTCTCTTCTGTTCTTATTTGATGACTCATTTAGTCAATGTATCCAGAAATAAAAATAATTGATACCTAGTTAGAAAGTGGCTAAGAATGATGAAGCTGCTTCCTACCGGTAGGTCCCATATAGCTCTCTGGGCTTCAGGACTGTTTGGAGGTGAAACAGTAGGTTACAACAACTGGCTGCAGCGTAGTACACTGCTATCATTATCGCCGCCCTCAGTAGCACTGTAATGTTGATATGAGTGTAGCACAGAGAAGCATAACTGGCCTACAGGACACCTTCCTCAAGGATGAGCTGGGTCTCCATCTCTGAGACCTTTCAGCTTCATGCAGCTCCCTGCACTTGCCGCTTGCAGCCAAGAAGCTGGAGCAGAGCCGTGGTGGTGGCCCTGCTCTGCGACACAGGGAAATAGGAGGTGTGGGGCCAGTGGTTTCTTAGGTCCCCTGCGAAAGCTACAGCTAGCGGTGGTAGAGTTTGTGTGATTTAATGCACAGATATACTAAGTTGTGCCTTGAGGAAGGAATTTTTCCACTTAAAATAGTATTGGTGTCTGGTCCTAACAGCTACTAAGTGCCTCCTAGGAGGACGGGGTACAATGAGCTACCTTGAAGTTGCAGAGTTATTTAACCCTGTTCCAGGACTTGCCCTTTGAAGATCTGTTTTTCCACTTTTTTTTCCTGACTATCCTTTATTATTTTGTGCCTTCATTTCATAATTGGTTTAATGCGTATGCTTTCATTTTGTGTTGGACTTCGCATGTAAATTGGGGAGGTAGGAAAAACGATTGCAAAGAAAATCTTTGAACAATTGAATGGAGATGGGCAGTACAGGATGAAAATATTTTCAAACAATCTAGCATACTTCAGAAAATTAATACAACATTAAAGCAAAAAAACAGGCATTTCGGCTCTACGTGTTCGGTCCTGTTGTCATAAATGCATTTTCATTCCATATTCTTGTAACCATTTTGTAACCTTGTAATTCTTACAACCATCGCTAATTCATGTTGAACGTTGCTGAAGCGTGTTCTGTGTTTTTACTCAAACAGGGATTGCAGCCTCTTTTGCTGTAAAGCTTTTTAAAGCATGGATGGCAGAGAAAGATGCCAATTCTGTTACCTCTGCTTTAAGAAAAGCCAACCTCGATAAGAGATTGCTAGTAAGTACAATATATTTTCAATAATCCTTATCTCTCCTTGTGAAACAGAAGGAAATAAAATGCAGATGGTAGTTTGCTGTAAGCATGTTAACTCCCCCTCAGACTCTCTTAGCATTTTTTAAATATTTTGAGTCACAGCAATATTGTTATGGCTGTAGCACTGATACAGGCTCAGGAATATTAAATATCACATGTTTTTACATTCTGTCTCTATTTTTCCTGTAGTTAAATGCCTTCTGAAAGAGTGTATGTATGGGGCTTGGTAATTAAGTAAATGTGGTTTTTTTCTAAATGCTGCTAACAAAACATACACCACCAGTAACTGTGCATGAGGACTTTTATTTTTCTGAAATATGTTTTACTTTTGTAAATAATAAATAAAGTATAAAGGGTTGTGATTAAAATGTATGTTTCCAAAGTGACAGTGTTTAAATAGTATAGCAAAAGCACGGTAAGCTAATTTTCTGCAGCAATAGCCATCTGGGTAGCTAAATGGTCCTGCAGTGATGACAGCAGACCGAGTAGGGGCAAGGCAGGAAGGCTTTCAGCCTTTGGACTCAAAACCTGTGTTCTGGCTTTGTAGCAGTGGTCTGAGGTATTTAGAGTATATATGAATATTCAGCAGCGTCACGTGCCTTTCTCTCCCTGTGTCTTCTGAAGACCAAGAGGGGTTTTTTTAATTCTCAGAAAGATTGCTGCTGTGTTAATCCAGTCAAATGCTCTTCATCCTGTGTGGCACTGCCTGGAGAATCTCAGCAGTATTTCCTGTTGCCACCTCAATAATTTATGATTAGGCAAGAATCTTTCAAAAGGGAAGTAACCTCCCACACCCCTTCATTTCTTCAATTTGTATTTGTTTTTAAGAGCCCAAGTCATAAATAATTTGCCATAAAGCTGGGAAATGGGCTAACTGCACTTCTTGTTAGAGGGGGGAAAAAAGCAAATTGTATCTTTTTTTTTTTTTTGAAACTTGACTGGCTTAAGCTTTCAGCTGTTTGCTGTCATTATGCTGCTATATTAGTAACTATAAAGGTTCAGATGATGTTGACTAGCATAGGTGCCTTCGTGATAGTTTACTGGGGGATGAAAAGCTGGACATGAGCCACTGATGTGCGCTCGCAGCCCAGAAGGCCGACCATATCCGGGGCTGCATCAAGAGAAGCGTGGCCAGCAGGTCGAGGGAGGTGATTCTGCTCCACTCTGAGAGCCAACCTGGAGTCCTGCTTCCAGCTCTGGAACCCTCAGCACAGGATAGACATGGGCCTGTTGGAGTGAGTCCAAAGGAGGCCACAAAGATGATCCGAGGGCTAGAGCACCACCTCTTCTACGAGGAGAGGCTGAGAGAGTTGGGGCTGTTCAGCCTGGAGAAGAGAAGGCTGTGGGGAGACCTTATAGCAGCCTTTCAGTACCTGAAGGGGGGCTGTAGGAAAGATGGGGGCAAACTTTTCAGCAGGTCTTGTTGCAATAGGACAAGAGGTAATGGCTTTAAACTAAGAGAGGGTAGATTTAGATTAGATATAAAGAAGAAATTTTTTACCATGATGGTGGTGAAACACTGGCACAGGTTGCTCAGAGAGGTAATGGAGGCCCCATCCCTGGAAACATTCAAGATCAGGTTGGACGGGGCTCTGAGCAACCTGCTGTAGTGGAAGATTTCCCTGCTCATTGCAGGGCGGTTGGGCTAGATGACCTCTAAAGGTCCCTTCCAACCCAAAGCATTCTATGATGGTTTCTTCTGAATCTCATTTTCAGTAAGTAAACAGTTTGAGGTTCTATAGGTTTTTTGTTTTTTTAAAAAAAAAACAACCTGTCATCTATCCCAAAAACCATTGTTAGACACCATGAACTGGATGGTAAGCAAATGCAGTTGAATCCTTGCCAAGATGGGGCTTTTGCTGTAGCAATTTTTAGAATAATTTTAACTTTTCGAAGTGGCTGGACTTTCATAAATCATAGATTGACAGTGTCTTTGAATTAGAAATGCCTACAGGGATTAATGTTAACAGTACAAAGTGGATTTTGTGATTTTTATTAAGTGATGCATTAGTGGTAATCATTACTCAGTAGAGTAGCAACAACAGGCCAGGGTGCCTGGGCCATATATGTATTGCTAAGTGTGTTTTTTCTCAAGAGGTAAATGTGTGGACACAGTGGGCAGTGTGGGGTAAACGTGCTTTGCACATAACAGCTTTACCATCTATTCCTTTCTGCTTTCCCTGCAAGACTCTCGGAATCTGGAAAAGGTGTAGTTTCTCTGAGGACTGTTTTGAGCGACATCTTAAGCTCACAGCTATTCATAAGTACATGCACTTCATGTGGAGAGGGTATTCATTGTTTTGCATAAATGACCATCATTTTTCCCTCCACTGTAACGAAACACAACATTATGAATGAATTGATGACTTTTCCAGTGTTAATACAAGTATTGACTTTTTAAAGTGCAGTACCAGGTCACTCCTGCTGTTATTTCTTAAAAAAATTTTCCTTACGTTCTGTCAAGAGTCACAGTTGGTTATTTATCTAAAGGAGAGCATTCCTGTCTTTTTAGGAACTATTTCCAGCCAACCGGCAGAATGTGGACCATTTTGCCAAGTATTTTACTGAAGCAGGTCTAAAAGAGCTCTCAGATTTCCTTAGAGTTCAGCAGTCACTGGGGACTCGTAAAGAACTTCAAAAAGAACTACAAGAACGTCTGTCTCAGGAATGCCCAATTAAAGAGGTAAAGAGTGGTTTTTTCCAGCTTTCTGTTTATATTATCCTAGTCAAAGTCTTAAAACAACACTAGGTAGAGAGGAACAGATATGAGCACCTCATAGATTTCCTCTGTTTTTCTTTGAATTATTTTAATTTGTGCACCAGTTTGCCCGGTTGCTTAAGAATGAAGCAACAAAACATCCTCTGGGTTTGCAAGTGCAGCTGACTGCAGGGTTTGTTCTTTTTTGTTCAGTTATGCTTGACGAAAACGTGTTTCATTTAACTGTATTAACTGTTAGGTCAGAGGGGAGGGACAAAACGTAGTCAAGTTACAGTAATGTTGCTAAATAAAAACATGCTAAATGCTTCCTTTTTATTGTTCTTGTTTAATTTTTTTTTCTTATTACTTCTGTATTGTGATGTTATTTGTAAATGACTGCAAGTATGTGGTAAGTCAGCATCATTTCTGTTTGATTGGAAACGTTGCTTAAGACAGCAGTTTATTTCCTGCTCCAGGTAGTGCTTTATGTAAAAGAAGAAATGAAAAGAAATGAGCTGCCAGAGCCAGCAGTGATCGGTCTCCTGTGGACCTGTGTCATGAACGCTGTGGAATGGAACAAGAAAGAAGAGCTGGTTGCAGAGCAAGCCCTCAAACATCTGAAGGTGCGTGCATGGGTGGAGAGGGGAAGGGCTGCTGTGGATTAACAGAATACGTTCTACAGCTGTCAAGTTTTTACCTGTTTAAATCCTGGAGATTTAGAGTTTTGAGGGCTGACGCTGAGCACACCAAGCAGTGTGTGTAGTCCCTGCTCCTTTAGTCAAATGAATGCAGAATTAAGATAGTTCAGGTTATTGAATGCCCTGAGGCGCGCAGTGCAGAGAGCCAGGACAAGTGGAGGTGTCACAGCCTGAGCATCTCCACGTTGTGCTTTTTGAGTGCACTGGATCCTGAGAGGCTCCTTGCACTGGGGATGATGCTAAGCAGATGCCGAGGCTCAGCTCTGCTCAGAACTGACTAATAAGCCTGCGGGAACTGCCTTTGCAGTGCCTCTGCCAGAAGCAAAGAGGTTTTGGGAGCACGGTGAGGCACCAGTTGTGCTGGTTTTGCACAGAGCTGGTTAGATCCAGGCAAGATTGCTGAGCTCAGAATCTGTGAAATGGTTGTTGCCGATGTTGACTGTGGGAGCTGGATACTCAGCAGCTTGTCAACTGATAAGCCAGGAGCTGGCTTGAGAGCACATGCACTGTATAGTGTGGTTGCTCTCTGATCCAGGTACTGTCCTGGTGGGTGAGAACTGAATGCCTTGACAGATGGGCTGCACTTTGCCAAGTGATGACAGATTGCAGTGTCACAGCTGCCTGTTGGTACAAAAACTTGTGACCTTGGAGTGGAAGAAAAACTCAAAACCTAAAACCAATGCAGAGGCATTGGAGTCATTGCTATGGGTGGTATTCCTTATCGAAGTCTGAAGGAAGTGTGCAGTGCAAGACACTTGAACTGAGAGCCAAGGCAGAGAGGCTTTTCAGCAGAATGAGCCCTTTTAAGCTGGTAAACTATGAGCAAGAGAATACTCCCTCACAGCCAGGGCTGCAAAAATTTGCCTTAGGACAGAAGCAATCTGTACTTTTATTCTCTGTGGTAAAATGGGTCTTAAGCTTGATCTGAATTCCTTTCGTCTCCATACTTGGAGTTCCCACAGTAGTTTAGCTCCTGCTGCTGCTGTCATTTCATCTGAATTTGGTTTCCCAGTCACTCATCCTAGCAATGTAGCCGCTTGGGATCTTGTGTAGTCTTTGATGGTAAAATTGAATGCCTTGAAGTCTTCTCAAGTGACCCAAACAGCAGTAGAAAGACAAGATAGCTTCCAGACGGAGGAGAGACGTTGTTTTTCTTGTTCTTTTGATGTAAAATTTGATCATATCTCTTTGAGTTGTAACAGAGTATCCATTGAGATTTATTGTCTAGTACTGCAGGGCAAATTAACAGACACTTTTTGGAATATTTGAACATTTGGAAAAGAGAAGCATAGCTGGCTTTGTACAAGTATTGTTGACTGGATGCTTAGTCCTATGCATCTCACTGACCCAAGCCATCAGCTGTATATGTAACCCCACCAAATTAGGTAAGGCATCTTGCCTATGTGAGAAAGGCATCTTTCTAGCTACATCCACTATCCGAAAAAAGTTTGTATGGGCTATTTACTACTTGCACTTACAGGTAAGATTTATTTAACAGAACCAGTAGAAATAGAACTTTAGACTTTGCTAGTTGCTTCTTTACATTTCAGTGTTCAAAAACGAACAGCATTTGTTTCACATCCTTCCTCTGTGGATAGGCAGAGACAGATCTTGGATTCCTCTCTCTGGGCTCTCAGCTGACCCAGTGTGTGAGCCAACTCCAGAAATGAGATGAACGCTGTTAGCGTGACACAGAGCCTAGTTCCTGTGCCCTCCTGTGTGCCGACATGCCCCAAAACAGTCACGGAGTTGATTTGCCCTGGTGGCTGGAGTCAGGATGCATATAAAGACGTACTTGACATGGGACATGCCAGGTGGTGGGATTTATCCTTGTATGGCTGTACCTGGCAGATAACTTTCGCAAGGCACAGTTCCCAGAGCTTTGACATCTGGGTTCCAGTCTCTTTAACTTATTAGATATCATTTAGTAAGCTGTGTACAAGGCACCCCTGAAAAGATGTATCAAGGTGCAGAATATTGACCTAGTTTACAGTTCTTAACAAGCCTTACTGGATGCGTGGCTTCCTAAGGAGGTGATGGGCAGCCGTGAACCTGCATGCTTAAGCAGTGCAGTGAATGTCGTGTGTGCCATCGGTATGGCAGGGCTGGCAGGAGCTGAGCTCGGGAGGAGATGGGGCAAGCTGTTAAACACTGAATCTTGCAGGATAAGCTCCTCATTGTCCCAGTAATCTCACTATGACACTGGAACTTGGCCCCTGGGCCACCTCCAGTACAGAGAACAGATGATCCCCGTGGGTGGGGAGAAGCCTCCAGACAATTTGCACTGCAGGCAGGGCTGTGGTGTGAGCTTCATGACGCTGCAGCTGCTGACCTGCTGCTACCTAACCCGAGGCAAATGGAAAATGATGCCACTTAGCTGGCAATGAGAGGGAGCTAATTTTATGATTCCTTAGCTGGTTAGACACTTGTGAAACTTGTAAGTCTGTACCAGTTGAAGAGTGAGAGGGGAGTGCAAAAGAAGTCAGTCAGATGTGGCAAAATGAAGGTATCTTACCTCTAAACCAAAAAGATAGGATTTCTGTTATGAATTACTTAACGCTTACAGACAGGAGCACTTCACAAACCTGTGGATGGGAGTGGGTTCTGCTGAGGCTATTAAATAAAGGAACTGCAGTGAATATTGCCCTGCCTCCCTGCAACTTGCCTAGACACCAGCTGGATGCTTCAAGGGCCAAAAGGGGGAAAAGAGGGAGTCCTGCTACCCAAAGCCTGCCCAAGTTTTGCAGTGCTTTTACCAGAACAGTAACATGGTTTCTAAAGATGTGGCTATACCTGCCAGAAGTGAAAAAAATCAGCCTCTGGTGTTAGCTACATCTGGTCATTCCTCGTAGTTACTATGTAGGGGAGTTTCTTCCAAAAGTAATAATGCTGTCTGCCTGCCTGGCTGCTCTTGTTACAGTTGCTGTGTGATTTCTTGCTCTTTTTTTAAATTAATAGCCAATGATTATTTCGCAAAAGACATTCTGGACAACCTTTCAAATTTCTGTTAATTTTCATGCATTTTCATAGTTTTTTCCATGGATCATGTTCAGTAAAGCCCTCAGGATTTAGCCTCTTGTAGCGAAGCCCTGAAGTGTCTGTACTTTTAAGCACGCCCGTCAGTGCTGTGGGTGGTGGGTGGGTTGTGACCTGACCGTGTCCATCGGCAGCCCTGGTGGCACAGACCAGGGCTCTGCGGTATCGGGTGGTTGCAAATCCAGCTGAAAAATGCCAGACTGAGGGTGTTACTGAAAACGATGAAGAAAGGCTGAGCTGATCAGTGTCAGAACAGTTTCAATAGCAACCTTAATGTATATTTGACTGAGGGCTCTGAAGAACAGTGGGAATTTGTATTCCCTCCAGCTCTGAAAAATACTGTTAATATCACCTTAAATTCTTAGCTGGACTTGTCACAGGCTAATAGAAAAGGAAGCTGGAAAGGTATGGGTATAAACATGGTAGTTTTTAAGGAAAGGGTGAACAGGATACGGTCCTTGAATGTAATTTTTAATTTTAAGATCTGAAGCAAGAGGGAAAAAAAGTGCATAACAAAAAAGGGTTTTTTTATCTTTTTATTATTTTAATAAACTCTGGGGAAAGACAATTAAATGTACTGCTACGGTCTTGTCAGAATAATATTAGTAGTTAGTACTGTGCTTTGAAAACATTGATGTTTACCAAAGCAAAGGTTGTCATGATACTCTGATGGTGATAATGAGAAAAAATAATGACACTTGATCACATTTAACCTGGAATCATTTAATTTAATTCAATTTCTTGGGACTTCTGAAATCCCTGTGAAACTAGAGATTTATATTTTCATGCACTTCATCCTTGAATGTTTTACGTTATGAATGTCAACAAAGCATCACTCCTGAATCAGCAGCATGCTTCCTTATGAAACATACGAACAGCAGGTACTCCAAGGTGTGGACTTTGTAAGTTGACTTTACACAATTCACTGTTTGTAAGTGGTACTGAATTTTAGCTCACAGCATACAGCACATATTGAAAAAGCTCATGGATATTTATGGATATACATTTTATGTGTTTAAGTAAATGAAATGGGCAAATAAATCTAATGTTTCAGTGACACAGATTTTCAGGGATGAAATTAATGAGGCATACGTTAAAAAAATTTGTTTGTTTATTTTCAGTATACTGACATGCATTTTGTTTTTTAACCTCTCTTCCTTTCAGCAATATGCCCCCCTGCTTGCTGTGTTTAGCACTCAAGGCCAGTCGGAGTTAATTCTTCTCCAGAAGGTGCAGGAGTACTGTTATGACAACATCCACTTCATGAAAGCCTTTCAGAAGATAGTGGTACTCTTTTATAAAGGTAAAAGCGTACATCTGCTGATATATACTGTGCCTGGATTCTCTATGCCACCCACTCACCTAGGACGTAACAGGAAACAGACATTTTACGGGTATTGCATATGGGAAGGTTGTGTTGGGAGTTGAACTATCTTGCTTTGGTAGTTCCAAGGAGCGTGCGGCAGCAGGAAAAGCCGAACAAGCGCTTCTCTCTTTCTTGGGCTTATCCCATAGTCAAGCAGCAGGAGCAGGATCCAAGCACTGTCCACAGTCTGTTCAAGTGCAGTTTAATTCTTGTATAAAACCAGTTCTGGGGAGACATTTCTATAAATTCCTGGCAGATTAGAGTCTGATTTTAAGAAACCTTGAAAGTGCAAACCCTGTTGTCAGGAAGATTTTTCAGGGGGTTTTGCGGTGTTGTTTTTTTTTTTTTCTCCCTCCCTGCCAGAAGGAGCTTTCCATATTCTTCTTCCCCTTTTCGTTTCCCTGCAAATTTCTTGCAAGTGCCATAGTTTGGGGGATTTAATTTTTATTGTGAAGTTGACGACTTTGCAAGTTTATTCTGATCGGGTTGTCATAGAGACTAATGGTCTTGCGCTGTGTGTGATGGGTGGGTGCCAAACAGTTTGTTCTGATGTTCTCGCTATAAATAGTTGAAGGAGAAAAATCAGCAGGAGTGGAAACCCAGTATTGATCTTTGTTCACCGTGTTGTGGCCAGGTACACATTCAAGGCAAACAAGTTCAGACTTAAAATAATTTCATAGCTTCAGAAGGCAGAAGTATGTGAATCGTGGATTTAATTCCATCCTTGTGTCAATATGGTGTGGCCTCAGTGATCAAACGAAAAAGCAGTACACCTTGGCACTCTCCCATGAAATTCTGCAATTTGTAAACATCATTAATGACTGAGGACAAACTTGAAACTGCAACCTGCAGCAAGCACTTTATTCAGTTCTCTTTGGGAAAGAAAATTCACTTCAGACACGATGAATGAGCACCGTAACTGCTGCGCACTCAGACCATAAGTGATGGTTAAACCAGACATAGTCTTGTGTGAGATTCCCTTTAAAATTTTTGTAAATTCATTACTGCGTTAGCCTGCAAGAGCAACCATGACATTCCAAAGTATTTAAAAAAAAAAAAAGAAAATAAATTGCAAAATTGTACGTTAAACTTAACGTGCTCCAAGAACCCAGTTCCCATCTACTCCGCTCACCCCGCATGCTCTTGTTCTGGCTCTGGAGATGTACTCGGGCCGGCTTGTTCAGAAGGGTGAGCAGTCTTTGGCTGCAGCACTACAGGTGCCACAACATTGTTTGGGATTTCCATGATGTCTAGAAGAGCGTTTGGAGCTGCCATATGGCCTGTCGGTGGAAGCCAGGAGTTCAGCGTGTCCAGCACGCGTGATGTTCCTGCCTGGAATATCTCGTGCAGCCGTTCCGGAGCGCCTGCCTCCGCAGTCTGATGCAGTCATGCAGCGGCACAGCTGCCAGCCCTGCCTGGCCGCGCGGAGGCCGAGCGGGACCTGCCCTGTCTGGCAGACTTACTGCTGCCTGCTGGCAACTGCTCGCCGGCCTGACAGCTGCTAGCCATAGGGCCCTTCTGAGCGCTGGGCGCAGTAAGGAGGTCATCAGCTCCATCTCTTTAGGGCAGCTTTAGAGTTAAACAGTGTCCATTAGGTGAGGACATGCTGCTGCGTTAACCAGGGAGGATTCTGGGAGCACTGGTTCTCCCAGTTCCGTTTCTCCCACATGATGTTATCGAGCTTTAATGGCTCATGGCTTTGGCTTGTCCAGAGCCATGCTGCCTGCCTCTGCGTTGCTTCAGTGCTGTTAGATCTCACCCTCTCCTCCTCCCCAGTTCATACCTATCCACTAGAAATAAGCGATCAAGTCTTTTTAGAGACATACGCTTTATTGTAAATAAGTTGCTGATGACAGCGTATCTTCTGTTTCCTAATAGTCAGAGAAAAACCTATTACTGGCTACATAGTGGTGAAGGAACAGCAGACGCCCATGTTCCCCTTTCTGTTGTGCTTCAAGTGTAACCTGCACAGGATCTGGAGGGGTTTCAGGATAGCTGAAGCACTTTTTCTAGTGACAAATACAGGCGTCTGAAGTATCTGTGGATGGGCAGGCAGAAATGCAGCTATCTACCAGCATGAATGTGGACAGTTTATTGCTTGTAACTCATTATGAGGGAGTGCTTCCTGGGCGTGGAGATAGTCGGCAATGACGATAGGCACCAAATGCCACTCATGCTTGGACAAATTTAACTGTATGACTACTCTTATCAGCATGTCCAACATCTTGCATTTAAATCCTTCACATATTTCCATCAGAAAATAGCCTTTGGATTACTTTCCTGGGAATTACCTGGAAATACTTAAACATATTAACAAGAACAATGGGGCTTATTAACACCTAGAAGGTCTTGAAAGCCTGTGTTATTGGGGTTTTTTATTCTGTCTCTAAGCAAGGAGGAATATCGACTTCTGCCCCAGTGAAAGCCCAAGCTGTGTTTTCCCTTACGTGGTAGCAGCTGCTTACCAGCTTGTAAGTATAATCTGCAAAAGCAGTTCTGTGGTCAGCTAAAGCTTGTTGACAGTATTATATCTTTTTGTCCCTGGTACAGTATAGAGAAAAATAAGCTATCCAGTTCCATACTGATACCTGGCTATGATGTTGCTTCTCTGGTTATCACTTAAAGCCAGTGCAATTGTAAATCTGCCAGCTGCATTTTGACCAATGTTTTAAAAGCTAGTTGCAGAATAAGAATTACTGAATTCTCCTGAGTGACACCTAATAAGTTTGCCAGCCTCCTTGCTAGTTGTGCTTGCACTGTAATATATATGTTGGTTTTCAGTCCATTCCATGTTGCAATGTGTCCCTTAACTGTGGGTAAAATCGGTATCATTGTTATTGGATTACATGCTGTGTATCATGCTCACTTGCAGAATCTCCTTTCTTTTAGTTTGTGTCCAATCTGGAAGTTTCAAATGTGAAATCTTGACTCTATTGAAATTAATAACCATTCCTTTCACGAGGATTAGAATTTCACCCTTTGAACAGCAAACACCCGTAGCGGGCACAAAGCCTCTGTGTACTTTCACATTAGAATTCAAGACAACATTTACAAAATACCAAAGAAATATAAATCACAAGGACATGTGAAGCAGTACTCTGGTTTGTGGCAGCACAGTTAGGCCTCGGAGATACTCTTCTGCGGTACGGAGATGTTGTAACCAAACGCTGCAGGCTGTCTTCTCAAACGCTGCAGGAATCCTGCGCTTACAAGAACTGAATCTTCAGGTTCCACTCGATACACAGGTTTTGTTTTTTTGATGGAACACGATTATCTTCATTATTCAAGTACCTTCTTTTGGCACCGGATGCAAAATTTTCCCAGTAAAAAAAACCCAAAACATAAAGACCATAACTGTCCTGCGGGTGACATTCCTTGCATTGAAAGAGCCCTTGCCTTAAGGCTCTGTCCTCCCAGCTGAGTTAGCTGCAATAGGGCTGAATTTAGCAGATTGATTGACTGCGGTGGCAGCTGACAGGGTGTGCTTCTCCCTTTACTGCCGATGGCTATGCAGCTTGAGCTGAAAGCAGAAGCTCATTCGAACTGGGTGATTTAGCACAGAGCTGAGGCCTGAACTTCAAGTAACTTTCCAGTTAACACTGCAGTAAAGACACTGGGCTCTCCAGTCCCTCTGCTCTGCAGCTTCTCCCTTTCCTGAGGGACCTCGCTGGAGGTTCTGGCTGTGGGTGGCTGGAGTGGCAGTTGGCTTCACCTGCAGGAAAACCAGCTCTCGTGGGCTGGCATCACCTGGGATGGCAGTGAAAATGATGTGCACACGCCCACAAACCACGGTGTTCAGCTCCAGCCATTAAAATATATCTGTAATCAACTTAAATGAGGAGTAACTATGCATACACAAAATGAATCATTCCCTTCCTCCTCCTGTCCCCCTCCCCCCCCCCC
>Ga0065711_1008226_pt1 | contig 15101 bp, 15 predicted proteins | sample Hoacrofraction12_FD_59098 | JGI IMG/M metagenome (GOLD analysis project Ga0065711, IMG submission 59098) | Hoatzin crop microbial communities from Cojedes, Venezuela - Epithelial fraction 12 v2 (version 2) | ecosystem: Host-associated > Birds > Digestive system > Esophagus > Crop | place... | reverse complement strand
GGGAAGATCATGGAACAGATCCTCCTAGAAGCTATGCTAAGGCACATGGAGGCCAGGGAGGTGATTTGAGACAGCCAGCATGGCTTCACCAAGGGCAAGACCTGCCTGACTAGTCTACTGGCCTTCTATGATGGAGTGACTACATCAGTGGACAAGGGAAGAGCGATGGATGTTGTCTACCTGGACTTCTGTAAGGCCTTTGACATGGTCCCCCACAACATCCTTCTCTCTAAACTGGAGAGTTATGGATTTGATGGGTGGACTGTTTGGTGGATGAGGAATTGGTTGGATGGTGGCATCCAGAGGGTCGTGGTCAATGGCTCAATGTCCAGATGGAGATCAGTAACAAGTGGTGTCCCTCAGGGGTCTGTATTGGGACCAGCACTGTTTAATACCTTCATCACTGACGTAGACGGTGGGATTGAGTGTACCCTCAGCAAGTTTGCAGGTGACACCAAGATGAGTGGTGCGGTCAACGTGCCTGAGGGGCGGGATGCCATCTAGAGGGACTTGAACAATCTCAAGAAGTGGGCTTGTGTGAACCTCATAAGTTTCAGCAAGGCCAAATGCAAGGTTCTGCACCTGGCTTGGGGCAACCCCCAGTATCAGTACAGGCTGGGGGACGAAGGGATTGAGAGCAGCCCTGCCCAGAAGGACTTGGGGGTGCTGGGGGATGAAAAGCTAGGCAGGAACTGGCAATGTGTGCTCACAGCCCAGAAGGCCAGCCGTGCCCTGGGCTGCATCCCCAGCAGCGTGGGCAGCAGGGTGAGGGAGGGGATTCTGCTCCTCTGCCCCGCTCTGCTGAGACCCCCCCAGAGTCCTGCGTCCAGCTCCGGAGCCCTCAGCACAGGACAGAGCTGGAGCTGTGGGAGCGGGGCCAGAGGAGGCCCCAGCAATGACCCGAGGGCTGGAACCCCTCTGCTGTGAGGAAAGACTGGGAGAGCTGGGGGTGATCAGCCTGGGGAGGAGAAGGCTGCGGGAGGCCTTAGAGCAGCCTTCCGCTGCCTGAAGGGGGCTACCTGAAGAAAGATGGGGAAAATATTTTCAGCAGGGCCTGTTGCAATAGGACAAGGAGTAATGGTTCTAAACTGAAAGGGAGGAGATTCACACTGGATATGAGGAGGAAATTTTTTACAGTGAGGGTGATGAAATCCTGGCCCAGGTTGCCCAGAGAGATGGTCGATGCCCCATCCCTGGAACTATTCCAGGCCAAGTTGGATGGGGTTCTGAGCAACCTGGTCTGGTTAAAGATGTCCCTGCTCATGGCAAGGGGTTGGACTAGATGGCCTTTGAAGGTCCCTTCCAACCCAAACTATTCTGTGATCTCCGGAGATTCCTTCCAACCTGAATCATTCCATGATTTTATAAATTATGGGATTAATCATGGGATGATAAAATCCCATGGTTTTATAATTCTGTATTAGTTTCTGTGGAAAAGCATTTCAAAGTACATGAATTTTTGTATGATATCAGCTCTCTGTTGCAAGTACCACTGGTTCTGCTTCAGCAGGATTTTCTCTGAAGTAAAAACATGGGCAATGTTTTAGGCAGAGATGATACTACACAGAAGCAGTGTCAATGGGTGTGGTGCCAGTGAACATGGGTGTAGGCAGCTGGGGGGCTGTTATCTGGCACTGGGAACTGTGTGTATTGAACTCTTCATATACTGAACCTCTTTGCCCCTTCATCTCATTAGATATTCAATTGATAAAAATAATCAAATCCTCTTGCTTCTGGTGACTCAGTGTTGCAAATAATTTTGCAAACACTTTTTGCAATCCTTGATGTAGATCAGGAGGGCTGTAGGATGCTTGTATTCTGTGATCAACTTAAATCTGCCACTACTTTTCCTGTTTGACTCAGTGTTTAATGGCTCTGTGCTTCCTAGTTGCTTATTTACTAGGCTTTGCCCTCCCTAATAAAAATGCATTTGTCATCTTTGTGTGCAAATGAAGTGAACTGTGAAATGTCTTGGGTTTGTGCAGTCTTCTACCCTTTTGCACTAGTGAAAATGTCTTGAGCATATGAGTGCAGGGGATAATAAGGTGGCCTCATACCTGTCCTGGCCCTGTGGCCATCCCTTTATAGTTGCAAACAGATGATCTTGCATTCAGTTTATTGGTTTTGGGTCCTGTGGTGCTGGTACAGTGCAGCATAGGTAAGGTGGTTAATCATCCCATAGCAAGCCTGGGACTAATCTTCAAGGTTAGTTGTTGGTCCTTCTCGCTGTCATCTTGTATTGCTCTGCTTTCTAAGCCTGCTGAAATCTGGAGTATAGTGTATTTGAGCACTTTACTAGTAGAGTGGAGTAAGATACTCTTGCTTCGGAGAATGCTTAGGCATTTGCAAGAGAGCAAGTGGTTCAGTGGTTCCTTCAGGAGGAAAGGAGGGGCTGTTGGGCAGGCTGCCTTCCGTGCTTGCAAGGAAGAAGTGTTGAATGCAGAACAAAGGTGGGTGTGAACTGGACACAGGGCAAGAGGAAAATGTCTTCTGCGGCACGTAATGTTCAAAAGGGCAAATTGCTGTGTGATTGGTCCTCTCTGCTAAAACCTGCTGCTGGTGACAGCTGGGAGGTAATACAGCGAAGTGCATTCTTGGCTGACACTCCTAATGACTGATGGGCGTTCTAGTGAGCTGTTTACCCTGATGAGCTCTTTGCTCTAGCATGTCCTTGAGGGTTTGAGAAGTCTAGTAAGCTCTGCATGTTCCTGTAGTAATACGGATTTTTTTCTCTTCAGGCTTCTATTGTCAGATTGAGTTCAGCTTGCCAAAGGCTTGTCCTACCTTCTACTGTACTTCATGTCTCTTCCTGTCATCTGCCCTGCACTGACACCATATTTGGCTGAATCCTTTTCTAAAATTAATCTTTGCTAATTCCCTAGCAGACTGATCAGTCATGTGGTGCTATGTCTTGTAGTCTGTCCCTTGCTGCTGCTTCTCTGTGGCTGTGAAAGGCATGTTCATTATTAATGGTGATCTGGCTTTCCTGTTTGACCTTTATTGTTTGTCTTGTTTAACATAACTGTCCTTAGCCTTCATTCATCTGGTCATTCGCAGAGTTAAGAGTCATTGCTAGATGTAGTAGTGGATTGCAGGTAGTAACTATGTGCAAATCAGTCAGACCTAGTGTCAAAGGTACCTTAAAGTGTGCATTCTTACCTTGTGCAGTTAAGCATTTGTTTTAAAATGTACGCTCAGTGAATCTCCTCTCAAGCCTCTATCTGTGCGAAGTGGCCTGCGCACCAAGGTGATGGACCTACAATAGTGACTAGACCAGACCAAACCCAAAGTTTCTTGTCCCAGCTTTTAAAATACTGTCATGAGGTGTAACAGCACTTTTGCCTGCCTTGTTTAACATGCTTGCAAGGAGTGTTTCAGAGTTGACTTCAATAGCAGGTTGTTGCTGTCACAGTGATGAATGGAACAGATGTGTGTCTGGCAAGGCTGTCTCTGCTTAGCTCTAAGGCATACAGTCAAGAATCTGGTAGTCTTATGCCATTGCTCTACTGTTGCATTGCTTCAGCTTTGCAATAACAGAGTGAGGTTATGCATGTGACTTCCAGCCAAGTCGCACGTGAGCTGTGATATAAACTGCTAGGACAGTAGAAAGGCTTGCCAAGTGTGGCTAACCAAACCCGGCTGCAGAGCCAGTCTCTGCAACAATGGCAGAAAAACAGGGTGAAGAGTTCCAGTGGGCCTCTGCAAGTTCGGAGGCACAAAAACCAGAATATCGGAGGGGACAGGTCTCTGGATGACCTACAATGGCAAACTCAAAACTGCCTTTCTGTGTGCCAGAGTTGGAAGTTCCCACAGACAGTGCAAGCCCAGCTCTTTCCAGAAATGCTGGCGCCACTGCAAAATGTCCATAGGACCTGGATGCAGAGGAACTCCTTATCAAGTCCTTAATGAGGTGCAGACAGCAATTACAGTTAGAGCTTGGGCTAGGATTCCATCATACTCACCTTTCTGGTATGGGAGTACCTATGTTACATCACTGGTTAGGATTTCTGATGATGATGCCTTTTCGTGATTGATTACTGCCTCTTCCCTGTTCTTAAACAGGTCTGTACTGGCTTAGCATGGCAAGGTTTTGGTATTACAGAGGCTACAGGAGTGGCTTCTGTGAGAAGCTGCTAGAAGCTTCCCCTGTGTCCAATAGAGCCGGTGCCAGCCAGCTCCAAGGCGAACCTGCTGCTGGCCAAGGCCGAGCCCATCGGCAATGGTGGTAGCACCTCTGTGATGACACATTTAAGAAGAAGGAAAAATAACTTCACTGGGATAGAGGAGTGGGAATATGTGAGAGAAACAGCCCTGCAGAGCCCGCAGTCGGTGCAGGAGGAGGGCAGGAGGTGCTCCAGGCAGTGGAGCAGAGATTTTGCTGTGCAGCCATGGAGCAGCCCGTGGTGGGGCAGGCTGTCCGCTGCAGCCGTGGAGCTCCACGGTGGAGCAGATCCCCACCTACAGCCCGGCGAGGACCCCACGCCAGAGCAGGGGGATGCCTGGAGGAGGCTGTGACCCATGGAGAGCCCACACTGGAGCAGGTTTGCTGGCTGGGCTTGTGACCCTGTGGGGGATCCACACTGTAGCAGTTTGTTCCTGAAGGACTGCACCCCCTGGAAAGGACCCATGCTGGAACAGTTCGTGGAGAGCTGCAGCCAGTGGGTGGGACCCCGTGATGGACCAGTTTGTGGAGCATGCTGGAGCAGGGGCAGAGTGTGAGGAGGAAGGAGCAGCAGAGACGATGTATGATGAACTGACTGCAACCCCATTCCTTGTCCCCCTGCACCGCACAGGGGGAGGAGGTAAAGAAAATCAGTAGCGAAGTTAAGCCTGGGAAGAAGGGAGGGGTAGGGGGAAGGTGTTTTTAAGATTTGGTTTTATTTCTCATTATCCTACTTGATTTGTTTGGTGATAAATTAAACTAATTTTTCCAAGTTCAGTCCGTTTTGCCCGTGACAGTAATTGGTGAGTGATCTCTCCCTGTGCTTGTCTTGACCCATGAGCCTTTTGTCGTGTTTTTCTCCCCTGTCCAGCTGAGGAGGGAGAGTGATAGAGCGACTTTGGTGGGCTCCTGGCGTCCAGCCAGGCTGAATCACAACAAGGGCCCAGGAGCAAAGGACGGAATGGCTGGATAGTGAACTGGCCCTTGCCATCCAACACACTGTAGTAACAGTACTTAAAGACACATTGGAAAATTAAGCTAATCAAAACATCGTTTGGAAGGTGACTTTATACTTGGCTGAGTTTGCTCCACGTTTGGCAGGATAGTGTTGGCCTGGGTAGTACCATGCTAGAGTTCCTGCCTGAGGACATTGGTCCAACATTTGATGGCATATGCTGCATTTCTGCAGTGTCCTTGCTGTTGACGCAGTGCATCTCCCTCAGGGCAGGCCTTGGTGCCTCTGCCCTTCTTCAGCGGTCTGGCCCTGGCCGGACAGCGGTGCTGCCCTGGCAGCTGCTCAGCTGCATGCAGTGTCTTGGTGGTGGTTGCTAGACCAGTGACTGTACAGAGGTGCATAGCTGAACGTGGGTTTTGGGTTCCTGTTTACTCTTACAATCCATTGTACTGATAAGAAAGGCAGAACAAATAGAAGACATAAAATAAGTCTTATTTTATATCCTCAGGTTGTCGAGCTAGTTCCCGGTAGACAGAGGTTGTCATGCCTGCAATAGATGTTAGGTTTGGCAGGGTTCACAAAAACACCTCTTGGATAGTTCATATATACCGCGTGCTGCACAAAGACATCCAGTATTCCATAAAAAAAAAAATAAAAAAAAATCAGAGTTTAGAGCAAAAGTGTTTCTGAAGTCTTAAATACCCTGTTCTGCAAAAACTGGAATAAAGTAGTCGTTCTTGTAGACAGGGAACTAACAAGTTTGGGATCAGCGAGATCCTATGATTGCATTACAGCCTAGGCCTCAGGGGAATGCCAAAATCTTAATGGTGTTGGACACTCTGAGGAAAAATTTGTTCTTGATCGCAAACGTCACAGTATTCGGGTGGCTGTGTATCTGCAGCAATATTGCATTTCTGGATGTGACCAGCCTCTGGCTCTTCATAGGGCCATAGCTGTCCTTATCTCCACTCCTCACACCCACCAGTGGTATACTATAGATTTAGGCAAAATTATCTTTAGTTCCTGCAAGTCTCCTGCAGAAGTTCTGAAAGCTATGAGTGGTGGGGTGTGTGTGGTTTTGGTTGTGGGTTTTTTTTGTTTGTTTTGTGGCGTTTTTTTTGTTTGTGTTTGTTTTTTGGTTTTTTTTTTTAAGAAGGCAAAACCTCATTTGACAGTATTAAATTGTTTTTACAATGGTGAATTGTTCTGTTGGGTAGAAAAGAATAGGTTACTTATGGGGGGACAGTACTGTTAAAGCTGATCTTGATTCCTTGGCCAAAACATCTACAGAAAGGAAACCGGAAAGAGCAAAAGAGCAGTAATGATGAGGAAATCCAGCTGCTGGAGAAGACCTGACATAGCCCCTCCTATCTTAGCAGCCACCTATAGACCAGATATAGTGGGCTACTTAAGGCAGATACTGCCTGTAGACAAAAGCAAGTTAAGAGGACACTTTGGGGATGTCCGAGAACCTCTTTAGAAGGCCCAGTATGAGAACCTGTTGTGCTGGACAAACCTTGGGTGATTTACCCGGTATGCAGAGTCAGGCGCTGGCTGGAGGCACGGTGACAGGGTAGAAGCTGAAAAAGGGCTGCCCCACCAGAGGGGTTTGGAGTCCCTCGGGCACTGATCTACTTAATGTTGAGGGTGCTGACAGAAACGTGGGGAATGTGTGATGTTGAGGTTGGTCAGGATATCCTCCAGAAGCACAGGAAGACATTAGAGGACTGGACAAATTCCAGTTGCAAGAAACTCGATAGTGCACAATACAAAGCTGCACAGAAGTCCAGAGCTCGTAATTTGGGAAATGAGGAGGGTCTGGCATCTACTAGCTGTTCAGTGGAGGAATTTGCTCCACTTGCTTTGTATGCAGTGTGAAGATCCATTGGGCCAGAGTCCCCAGTACAGAGAATTGGTGTGATTGTGCATGGCCCTGGCCAGACCTCATTTAAAGCAGTTGGTGTGACTGGGAAAATGCAGAGCAGGTCTTAACAGGAAGACAAAGTATTTAGCTAGCTTTGCTTAGTGCTGTGGAGCTGAGAGGACCTGGTGGTGTCTGTAAACAAGTATGCACTAGGAATGAAATCATCTTACTGGACTCCCAAAGTAAGAGCTAGCACAAGAACAAAAAGCAGTAAACTACTCGTGAATGGTTGGTTGGGAAAATGGATGCTGGCCATTGGAGCAAGGTCAATTTCCAGTGCTCGAATAAGATGATACGATTTGGTATGTGCCACACAGCGAGGCTGAGCTGAGTTACCAAGGAAGATCCTTCTTGTCTGACTAGAGCCCAAAGAACGTCTCTCCTCTGAGGCTGGAAGCCAGTTCAGTCTCATTCAACTAGGAATCGTCTTTGGTGTGTCCTGCCCTAATCCAGGAAAACCTGGAAAAATAACAAGCGGTCTGGCACATCCAGTGTAAGACCACAATGTAGCAGTACAGACCAGGACCAATGCGAATGTCCAGGAGGCTGACAAAGTGGGAGATGGGCCTGAGGCTGTGGGACCAGGCATGTTCAAGGGCGGAAACAGAGCTTCAGATGGGATGGTTACCCTGTGCTCCTTGCCTACCTCAGTATTTCTCCCTGGTGGAGCCATCTGCTTGGTTTTGGAGAGCTGTTTGTAGTCTTTTTAGAGGTGGCTGTCCCAAAAGCTTATCTTTTATGGGGAATGTGTCCATACTTGGGTTATGCTCATTGTTCTTGTGGCTGGGAGTTATTTCCTCCCTGTAGCTGCAAGTGGTTTGTGGTTGTTGCTGTGGAGGCGCTGGCTTCTGAGAGGTCTCTGCTCTCAGGGTGGTCATCTCTCCTCATTCAGCAGCTTTGCTTGACTTTTGTCTTGAGGCGCTTTGGCACCAGTGTCCTGCTGATATGTGGAAGAGTTGCCTTGTAGGTCTGTCCCTCTCCTAGAGCCCTGAGGTGGTGACTAGTTGCAGTGATCTTGGCATCTCTGGCTGTTTCTAGGGCTTCTGTTGTAGCTGAGTTGCTTGTGACAAATGTTGTAGATCTGATTTAAGTTAGGTGCTTTCAGGACTTGCACTTCAACAGGGAGTCCTTCCCAGCTTGTCTTCCCGTTCAGCAGAAACTCTGGTCTCCAGGGCCTGGGAGTTGCATGTGTTCTCTGGGATCTAGTCAGGGATGGGCTGCAGTTTCCTGCATCCTAAGTATTTGTGACTTTCTTCTAGTGGCACCGGACACAATTAACAACCACGTGAAGACCTGTCGTGAGGAACAGAAGAACCTGCACTTCTTTGCCCCAGAATATGGAGGTATGGTGTGGCTACAGCTGCAAGCCTGGTTTTGTTGGCCTTACTAAAGTTTCCAAGCTGTTCTGCATCTTGTTTTCAGCTACAGGCTCATGGGAGATGCCACATTAACAGTTCTGAATTATTTGGCTGCTTAAATGCTCCAACTCCTCTGTCTTGATAGCTGAATGCAGGGACAGACTGATAACGGAGCATTATTTCTGTGTTACAGAAGTTGCCAACGTCACCACCGCTGTGGACATTTACTCCTTTGGGATGTGTGCACTGGAGGTGAGTCTGGAACACTTGCTGTGGAACAGAGAGAGAATGTATTTGAGGGAAGGAGATGGCTCTGTGGAGATGCTGTGGTTATGGGTGGGTTAGCTTGGTGTTCTCTCAGCCAAANGCACTTTACCTTGGAGGGATCCCTACTGAGGCTCCCCAAAATGGCTTGCTAAGAAGTAAATAGTTCAGTAACGTGTAGTTATTTCTGAAATTTCTAATGTGCAGCTCATTACTCTGCAGGTCTTGGCCAGTTCTGAAGTCTGACCACTGGCTGGTGGGAACAGTCACTACTAGAAACTGTACTTAATGTACCTGGAGAACAAAATTCCCCTTCTGGGGAATACCTGTTCTTCCTGTGGTATCTGGAGGAGAGGACAGATGTAGTCCATAATTTTTCTGGGCCAGCCTATCCCCACCTGATACAGGTGCTGGTTGCAGTCAGGCGCGAGTCTAATGTACCTGATCTTAGCAGACTTGTGGTTCCTCTGTCCTTGCAATCAGTAGGCCCAGGTCTAGGAAATGGAAGTTGTTGGTAGGAGTATTTTCTGGGAAGAGTTGTCAGAAGGAGCCAACACGAAGAATTCTGAACCTATGCTGCCCATCCCATAAGTGAAGCAGGAGGAGAATTGTGGAAACACAACTTTTAGGAAGCAAAACTTGAGCTGAATCTTAAGGTGTTCTCTAGAATCTTTTGCCAGCTTTTTCTAGATGGGAATTGGTGTATGTGTTGGCTGGAGCCAGTTCTGGATGGCATTGTGTTCGTGCTTTTCTGCCTGTAATACAGAGCTATTCATACAGCCAGGAGGGACACTGTCAGCTTCTGGCAGCGATCTGGATACTGCTTCATTAGGGGATGGGAATTAACAAGTAGAAGTACAGGCCAGTGGATCATGACATTCAGAATGGAGATACTTACTGTCTAAGGTGATGCTGGCATAGTTTTCAGGTCTCCCTGGCAATCTGTGATGGGGCTGGAAGCAAGCTATCATAATGAGGCAGTCGTTCTCTCTCTGCCTCCACAAACTGTGACCTTAAATAGCACCAAACAACTTGGCTGTTACGATCTCACGCTTGGCAGTGGTCTCCTTGGGTTCTGTTCAATGTTCAGTCATTCTCAGTGAGGCCTGATGTGCTGCTTTGTGTTTGCAGATGGCGGTGCTGGAAATACAGGGTAATGGAGAGTCGTCCTATGTGCCCCAGGAGGCCATTAACAGTGCCATCCAGCTGCTGGAGGACCCCTTGCAGAGGGTGAGTGAGGAGGGATCAGCACCCCTGCAGACATGCTGGCATTGCACATGGTCTCATGCAATTTTTGTCTTTCAGGAGTTCATTCAGAAGTGTCTAGAACAGGACCCTGGCAAGCGTCCTACTGCCCGGGAGCTCCTTTTTCATCAGGCGTTGTTTGAGGTGCCATCACTAAAGCTACTGGCTGCTCACTGTATCGTCGGACATCAGCGTGAGTATGGAGTTCCAGGGTGCCACGTCTCATGTTCTGCAAAGCTTCACGAAGTTGTCAGTACAGCTAGCATCCTGGAAACCAAGACCTTCATGCTGCTCTTAACAGGCAGGGACCAGGGCCTTGTGAAACAGAGCTGCAGTCACTGCAGAGCCTGGAGGACTGTGGTGCCCTACCTGCTCTGAGTGGCACAGGAGTTTAACAGCCTAAAGCTTCTCAGGTTTTTATTGCTTTTCTTAGGTTGGAAAGGAATTGTAGTTGTTCTAACTTTTTTTTTTAATAGATATGATTCCTGAAAATGCTTTAGAAGAGATGACCAAAAACCTTGACATGAGTGCGGTGTTGGCAGAAATCAATCACACGGACAGGGAAGGAGTCAAGATGATGTGAGTACCCTGTGGTGTGCTTGGAGGGGGCTGCTCAGGTGCACGTGGAACAGATGCCAGGGCACTGGGGTGAGCGCTGAAGGGTCTGCCTGGGACTCTTCGAGTTAGTGTTGGTATTTCACCACTAACTGGGAAACAAAAGGGAACTGATGGTGCTGTTGGTGATGGAGCAGTCATGCACTCTCTGGGCACAAAAAGTTCCGTGGAGGGTAACTCCTGGGTAGAAGATGACCTTGCACCCATGTTCTGTGAAGAAATTCCATGCAGCTGAGGTGTGAATTGTTCCCCAGATGGAGGGGCGGGAAGTTAACGCTGTAGTTGGAACAGTCCTTAGCAAAATCTGGCTGAACAGTTTGGGGAAGTGAGTCGGGCCTGTCACAGGCTTGTCAAATGGAGTCCAGCATGCTGGAGAAATGGTTCCCTGGTGTTTTCTTAACAGGGCAGCTTATTCTACAATATGCAAAGGTAAAAACTGTTTTGGGCAGCTATCAGTAACACACAGCAGCCACTTAAACTGTAGAGGTGGCTCCCTAAGTAAGTGACTGAAATACGTATGGACCAAGTAGAGTGACAAAAAGTGATGTTAAATTTTGGATAATGTAAGCTCAGCTAGTTGAGGGGTTAGATGAAAAGATTAAGATGTGGATACTGTATTTCCAGAGAAGACCAGGGTGCTTCCAGGGTAGCCCAGCATTCTGGGGTGCTCAGGCTACTCAACAGAAGTGATCAAGATGACAAGGAAAAAAAAGCACTGTTCATTTGAGAAGCTCTTTGAGCCATATAGACCTTTCTAAAAACTGACCTTCTGATCTTCATAGCACTAGTAAATAATAGTATTAAATTCCCTTTGGAATTTTTTTTTGTTAATTAAAAGTTCAAAAATGGAGGATAAGGAGTGAATAACCAAAGCTGTGTAGGAGAGATTCTTTATGTATATTGGACTTCAGTCTGCAGAGGCTTGGCTATCAGCCCGGGACTTGCTGCTTTGGTAGTGCAGTGCCTCAGAGGTGCTGGAAAAGGAAAAAGAAAGCATAGTAATGATTTGAAATGTCAGAGCGCATCATTTCCAGATGATTCATCAGAGGCCATGCAAACTGAGCTGCTGGAAAACAATCATACATTTTTGCTGAAAAGTACTACTATACTAGAGGGTGGGAAAGCAACAGATGTGTGTGTTGGGAAGGGCTGGAGAGTGGTCTGGGGAGCTGAGGCTGGTGTGCACCCTACACCGGCTCTGATGAAACAGCAAAGCACTTGGGGGGGATCATGGCAGGATTCCAGCAGCTTGCGGTCTCTGGCTGATCTCTGAAATTCTTCAAAGCAGTGCTTAGACAGTGGTACGGGGAACACTGGCTGTTCAAGATTTTTGTTGGAACCAGTCTAAAAGAAGCTGTGATGGACACTAAAAAGCTGGATTGACTAAAGTGATGAAGAAAGTGTTTTACTGGGGAGTTAGCGAAGTAGGAGAACCTGTGTCTTCTTGTAAGTCCAAACCAGAAAGAAATGAGGTACTTGCTGTGGACTCCGTGCCGTGCAAAAGACAGTGTAACTTGCTTTAGAGAAAAAAGGACTGCTGCTCTGTCTGAGAAGGCTGTGAAGTAACACCACAGGAAAAGACCATTTCCAGAGTGTTGTGAATGCACTGCTATGCAGCTGTAGACGAGAGCAAATGTGGTATCAGGGTGCCGAATAATGGGAGAGAAGGTTGCGGTAGTTGGGTGAAATGTCTGAAGACACTGCCTGTATGATGTGTGTGTACAAAGTGGCAGCCTTTGCAAACAGTCCTGGAGCAGATCAAAGAGCTGAATTTACCAAGGGGCTGGAAGTCATTGTCACCACATGGAGGACCTGTGTGTTCTTGAGGGTGAGAAGGAGGAAGAGCAGTAGACATACGACAAGTTACGGCACAAAGGGGAGGGGTTGTCAGTGCTTACTGTCCTGCATTGGTCACCAGCAAGGAAGATGTTCAGTAGAATTGGAGGCTGGGAAATTAAAGATGAATTTGTAGGAAGATTTATTCTGAGACACTATATTAAGTAGCTACCAAGCTGAATGAGCAATCTGGGAAAGAAACTACAGAGAAAACAGAAGTATCCCAAACTCCAGTGAGAAATATTTGGGCAGGGCATTAAATCCTGAGGTGTAGTTTCTAGTTTCTGGTGTGGAGTGATATGGCTGGTCATACTGTGCCATCAGGTTCTTGCCTTTGCAGTGCTGAGTGCCCTTGCTCTTCTGGAGAATGGGACTCGGGCTTCGTGGGTCTGGTACAACAGATGTCTTTCAAAAAGCTTGCTAGGTACTCGGTGTGAACTCGGTGTTATTGGGCTGGCTTCCACGTAATTCTTTGTATTGGACAACTCTTTACAGGGAGGCGATACCTGTTCTGCCATGATGTAAAGTGTTGCCTCATCCTTAGCTGTTAGGAATAGTTGCTTCCTGCACAGGAAGATTGGAGTCTGTCTTGCCTTTGGCTGGCTGCCTCTGTCTGTGCTCATCCCGCCCACTGACACAGCCGTAGTCTAGGGCATGGGGATTTGAAATTGCATCCAAAGAGACTTGAGTGGATGGTTCTGTAGATGACTTCTCACCTCAGTAAGTGTGGTTTTTGTTGTTTTGTTTTTTTTTTACCAGATTTTCACAGTCTCCAGCATTAGAGCTGGACAAGTTCCTGGAGGATGTAAGGTAAGAGGTTTTTTTTTAAAGGGTGATTTTAACTGTGTGTGAGGCTGGAAAAATTTTGGAGGCACAACCTCAGACCCTGCTTCTTTCTTGTAGGAATGGTATCTACCCACTCACAGCTTTTGGAATGCCGCGACCCCAGCAGCCCCAGCAGGTAGTGGTGAAATCTCCTATTGCTCCACCATCTGTGAAAACCCCGACTCCAGAGCCTGCTGAGGTGGAGACCCGCAAGGTAACAGATATGGGACCTCCGTTCCCTCCCCTCCCCAGGCAGCCAAGCAGTGCAGCAGCAGGCAGTCACAGGGTGTCTTGGCTTCTGTTTCAGGTGGTGCTGATGCAGTGCAACATCGAGTCGGTGGAGGAGGGAGTGAAGCACCATGTATGTTCCCATCTTCGGGCTGCGCATGCTGTCTGGGGGTGCGCCAGGGCAGCTGTGCAGAGCTGGGGGCTCCAGCATGCTGATGCGCTGCTGGTGCCTGCTGCAACCCCCGGCTGCCACAGCTGCCATCTCGGGCCCCAAAGCCAGATGCAGGCCCCTGCCTGTGGCTGACCTGGCATGCAGCAGATGTTCTCGGTCCACCCCCAGATTCAGGCTTCCTCCACGGGATGGTGCTGCTGGCTGTGGTCTGGAGTGGAAATGCACGTGGTTGTTCTGTTAGACTCCTTTGGGGCTCTGGAGGAGGGTGGTTCCTGTCGTGATGGGGATTTCTGGTGATGCTCCTGGCTGTCTGTGGCTGCCATGCAGTCCCTCATGAGATCTTCTCTACCCTGCAGTTAACACTGCTGCTGAAACTGGAAGACAAGTTGAATCGACACTTGAGCTGTGACCTGCAGCCCAGTAAGTACCTTTCCTCCTGTGCTCTGGTGCCCTGGGGCCAGCAGTGCACTCAGAGCTGGGACTGACACCCGTCCCTGTGTTGCAGATGACAACATCCAGGAGCTGGCAGCTGAACTGGTCCAGCTTGGATTCATCAGTGAGGTAAGCAGGCCTGGGGCTCAGGTAGGGATATAGATCTGCATTCCTTTCTCAAACTTAAATAGTTATGTTGGATCACTCCTTTTCTAGGGGGAGAGGTAGGAGGGAGGTGTCCCTGCCCGTGCGCCCTGGCAGGCTCCAGCCGAGCTCTTAGCTTTGTGCAGGCTGGGCCTGCCCCTCACTGTAGCTTGTTCTTCCCAGGCTGACCAGAGCAGACTTACCTGTTTACTTGAAGAGGCATTCAGCAAGTTCTACTACACCCGGAACGGAGCCCTGACGGCAGTGACTGTGTCATCGTAGCACCCCGCGGCTCCCAGGCGGCCAGCGCGGCTTTGTTGCCTGTGACCCCTTCTGTGTCTGTCCATCACTGTAGGGCATCAGCAAGACCCCAGCTGCAGTGCTTGGAAGCTCATCCTGCATGTGCCGTGGCGACAATCCTCCCTGCCCGCCTATTAAAGGGGACTTTGCGCATCAGTATTATTTCCAGCCCTGTTTCTGTTGGGATTTTGCCAGGTGGTGCTGGGGAGCCGGGTCCTGGCTTGGGGTGTTCTGTAGCCCCGTTCATGTGCATGGAGTTTGTTCTGTTTGAATTGTACAAAGTGTCTTTTGCACAGCACAGAAACGTTTTGGGGTTTTTTTTCTGTTTTTTCTTCCTTTTTTTTTTTTTTTTTTTAATTTAAAGGTAAGCAGGGGGGAGCCCCTGAGCCCTGCCCCTTCTCTGCACCCCCTTCTGCAGCTCTTTGGCCCCAGTCACTCCCGTCCCTCCCGGGCAGCGGAGGCCGGGGCGGCCGGGCTCCCAGCCCCCTGCCCGGGCCCTGCCCGCCTCCCCCGCGCCTGCACTTTGTTTACTCGTTCCGCACGGCCGCCCGGCCCTGCGTGCGCGGGGGTGCGGGGCTGCGGTGGGTGCTGGCACCGGCCTGGGGCCCCCGCAGCCTCCGGGGGCCCGGCTCCCCCTCCCC